>Ga0325411_1006584_pt1 | contig 12742 bp, 6 predicted proteins | sample PopdelMetagenome_13_FD_206181 | JGI IMG/M metagenome (GOLD analysis project Ga0325411, IMG submission 206181) | Populus deltoides microbial communities from Bellville, Georgia, United States - Xylem-PdIQD-R4 | ecosystem: Host-associated > Plants > Phyllosphere > Stem > Wood/Secondary xylem... | reverse complement strand
ATGATGAAATTAAAAATGGAATATGAAAATGGAAAGAAAATTGTTGAAATGTATTGTTTAAAGAAGCCACCCTTGAAAGAAATGAAGAAGAAAAGGGAACCAAAGTTGTTAATAAACAATTATGACAATTTTATATGTATGAATTACATAATGAGATTGATGATTGTGTAAATGAAAGGGGATGTACCTAAGAAAACATTAAATTTCTGTAATATTAATTTAAAAATTGAAATTAAAATAAATGTATTGGAATTCAGAGTTTTCTTTTTAAATTGCGGTTAAATGGCGTAACATATGTGTTCATGTTGGTGCAAAAGAGGTAGTAGGATCCATCAAGCAACAGGGGTTACAACACGAGCATAAGCACCAAGTAGGTGTTTTCACCTCCATTATGTACATGAAATTTCTTAGAGTTTGCATAATTAAATAATTAGTGTAAATTTTTTATTTAACATTTGTGACATGAGTATCAATATGAAAGTAAGTTGCTAGACTAGTTAACCATATTGGGGCTAGTGGCATTCGTGTTTAGATGATTGAGATACAATAACTAGACTAGCTTACCATGTTGGAGTTAGCAGCATCCATGTTTGGATGACCATGATATAATAACTAGACTATACGTCCATATTAGGGCTAGGGGATCTATGATTTGATGTTTGAGATATAATAAATGACACGATCAAAGAGTTGATATCTTATCTCAAGTGCAGGAGTGTCAAAGTAATAAATAATCCGACAAGACCGGGGTCGATCCATAAGGAGGTCAACTATATAAATTATAAATAATATCTATAATTTAACAAAGAGTTAAAGAGATCTTTGAGATGTGAGATTAATATGAGGATTAAACAATGATAAAAACAATTGTCAAGGTTAGAGGATCCCATAATAGTATTAGAAATAAGTATAGTATGAACTCTTTTTATTAATTAACTGGAAATCACACACAAAGGAGGTTCCAATCGGATTATTTATCCTTAATAGTTCATTATAAATTTTTAACATGAACATATTAATTATCTTATATTAGTAACACCATACTTTTAAATATTGTCAGGAATTCATAATGTTAACTTATGTTAACAACAAATCAAGTTCTTTTCATAGCACAAGTGTAGGTTATACCATACGATTGGTTATAAAAGTGTCAAGCATTTGTTGTACCAAGTGTTATACAACACAATTCTAGATTAACCATTTAAAAAGCAAGGTATTAAGAATTAATAAGATAAAAAGATAAAACATGTTAATAACAAACTTTCTTGGATATAAACATTGAAGTCCATATTGAATTTATATTATCTATATTCTAACACTATTAGTGAAACCTTTTCACCTTGACAATATTAACTTAGCTAGACATTATGAAGAAGAGAAACATAAATAAATAAGAGGAGAACATGATTATATAAGTATAGTAAAGGAAATGAAAGGCATAAACAAGAGATTAAGGAAAATATAACATTAAACAAAACTTGAACATTACAAAGAGAGAAAGCAATAAAATGATCTTGATCTGAAAACCAAGATGCCTAAATGAAAGGAAAATACCTCATTTTATAGGCTAAAATTCATAACTATTCCTTTGGTAATTGATTATTGATGTAGTGGCCAAGTATTGATTTAGTGGACTTGGTGGACAGCAGCACTCAAGCATTTTGGCTGGATGAAATGTCATTGATGCAATCATAATTTGGCAAAGTGTTTTTCATGAAAGTTGTTGGAAATAATCTTCTATTTCCACCCACAACATTTAAGAGCATTTGGATCACTATAACTTGAAATATGGCTAAAATACTGAGTAATGCTTCTGGTGGACGTGGTGGATAGCCCTCAAGCTCTTGTTTGGATGAAATGTCATTGCTAATATCAGAATTCTAGAACTCTAGCTATGGGTAAATTTCTGAGCAGTGTTTGGGCTGGATTGTAGGACAGATTCTGAATTCTCTTTTGTGTCCAAGCTTTGAATTTGAAAACTGCAGATTTAGGTCTTCCATTATTCATGAACGTTGTAGGTCTATTTCTTCGATTTCTTGCCATATAAACCAAATTGAAATCCAAGATCTACAGCTCCAGATATGACCCAATGACTAAATAGTGTTTCAATTTGAATTGAATCAGCATCTCTTTTCTAAGCTTAGCCTTTTCTTTGTCCTTTCACTTTCAATAGTTAATCACATCAATCAATCATTTGAATTGTGAGATATGCCTGCATTTAAAATGAGCATTTACCATAACTTAAAGTTATCTTATATTATCAGACTTGTTATTATAAAACATGCTCTAGTTAAGGAGTTATTGATACTTCAAGTGCAAAATGATGATATAAAACCTTGATAAAAATACATTTTTAAGTACTAATCAATGAACGCACTAGTTATCCATGTTGGAGTTAGTGGCATCTATGATTAGATTCACGAGATAACATTGTTTAAATTTTTTTTGGAAGAAGTTATTTGACCATTAGGGAGTTTGAACATGTTGTTAGGATATAATATAAACATGATTGATATGCATGATTTAAGAACATGGAAATGAATTAAATTGTTTTAAGGAATGAACTAATAGGTAAATTAGTTATGCATGAGACTAATTATTAAATATTTTTAATTCTTTCTAATAAAATGCAATAACCAAAATATTTGGCAGGTACATCTCATTCCAGGGCTGATTAGTAAACCATTTCTTTTTACTTTTATTTAGATTTAAACATGTAATTCATATAATATCAAAATAATATGTAACATAGTTTTATATTTTTTTGGGATCATATAACATATAAATTCACACTAAAACCAACTATCTATAATACTTTTGATTATTTTTTTAACAAATATTGATGTGTATGTTGATGTAGACAACATAATCAAAGTAATCTTAATTTCAAATTATTAATGTTTTGTGCATCACAAAAAATTGTATATACTTGGAGACCCTGATTCAATGAGATGAGATAAGGTCTAAGATGATTGGACTATGATTTGTACTGATGAATGATTATGAGAAAGAAGTTTGTCGATAACTTGGTACGGTTTAAATATAAAGGAAACTCTATTGAAATTTTGGTAAGTTTATAAATAGATAAATAAAGCATGCCTTTGGAATGAATGAAATTGAAAACAAAAATCACCATAGTTTGAGGATTAACCTAGCTAAATAATAGTCATATGGTTATGTATTTGAGAAATTATGGTTGTTACATGGGAGGTGCCTACGATGTATAGGTGACTTTTATAACGTCTCATAGTGATAAAAAATAGCCAACCTATGTTTGATCCTTATTCTTTTTTTATTTTTAAATTGGTTTTCTGTTTTTCAATTTTATCTTCAATATTGGATTGGTTGAGAATTAGACTTCATGATTTTTTTTAATGCGGTGATCCTAGTCTCATGACTTAGGTCACCGCTATGAAATGTTAACACGAATTGACATTGATATTTTTTTATTTTATTTTTCACATCAATTAGTTTTTTTAATTTCATCATTTAATATTGGATTTATTATATATTGAACTTTTTTATTTTTTTTGGCCCAACCTTATGACTTAGGTTACGAGTTTATCATGCTAACTTGGATTGACTTAGGGATTTTTTGTGTTATTTTTTTTTTCAGATTTCATTCTTTAACATTGAATTATCTTAAAATTCAACTTCGTAGTTTTGTTTTTATGGCAAGCCTTATTTTTTAACATGTCATCATCATCATTCTTTCTTATCTTTAGATTGGGTATATTTACTATAATTTCTTTTTATATATATATCATCATCATCTTCATGGTCATTATATCCTCTCCGAGTCTTTTGCCATGTCAATTCCTCAAGCTTTTTGGTCTTCTTACATCTCCGTGAGGGCCGACCTGTGACATCGTCATTTGGGTCATCCAAACCCTCGCATTTAGGCCAAATTAAATTTTAATTATGTTTAAGAATTAATTTGAGTCTAATTGAAGGATTTAATTAAGTGCAAGGACTTAATTATACTTTAAATTGGTCAAATTAATTTTATTTGAGGCTTAATTGGTGAAAAATTAAGTTTGGGAGCCTAATTTAGGCTTAATTGAGGAGATTGAAATTTTAAGAGACCAAATTTAATTTTTACCAAGTTAATTGATTGAAATCAGGGGCCAAATTGCAAGAAAATTGAAGTTTTGGGGTCAATTAGGGGCTGGATTGAAGAAATTTGCAGCCAAGGACCAATCTGCAAAAGGCGCCACAATTGAGGGGCTTAATTGACAAAAACCGGGGGTGAAATTGAAGAAATTGAAAGTTTGATGGTCAATTAGGGGGTAAATTGACAAAATCCGAGACCAAGGACCATATTGCAAAATGCACGTAACTTAAGGGTTCCAATTGAAGGTCATTAGGGGCTTAATTGCAAACATTTAGGGTCAATTAGGGGTTCAATTGAAAGCAATTGAAAGAGGAAGGACTGAAATGAACTTTGGCCAAAACAGAATCTTGAACACTATTCATTATCTTCTTCTTTTTTCCCGGAAAAAACTGGTTCAGTCACCTCCTTTGCAGGTGCATTTAATGCACCTAATGTCCACCAAATTTGTCAAAACTTGCACGAAACTGATCACCAGACATCCCTTTACGTCGGGGTATGATCTTCATCGGCTCACTGGCAAATAACCGGACGTCGCAGCCTGCAGCTGCAGATTTGACAATTTGACAGTGCACCATGCCTACTTTGAGCCAACGGTTGGGATCCTTCCCATCTGAATCAAGGGCTGAAATTTTTCTCCATTGTAGACAAGATTTCCCTCTTCCACCGCCTATAAATAGAGGTGGATTTGATGGCCTGAGGGAGGAGAAAATCGGGTCCAAAATAAGCCAAAAAAGCAGCTTCTCCCCTGTTTTTTTTCTTCCAGCCAACGTTCTCTCTTCTCTCTCTCTCTCCCGCTGCTTCTTCAGCCCTTGAAGACCCCACATAAACCTTCCTCCTCCACCAACAGACGGCATCTCAGCCTCACCACGAACCCAAATCCTCACCGGCAATAGGCACAACTACCGCAACTCTCTCTCTTCTCCTTCCAGCCTTTCTCTCTCCTCTGTAATTTCTTTTTCTTCCTCCTATAGCCGACTCCGGCCACCATCACCTCCGCCGACGCCTCCTGAGCCACCAGCCAAACCACCTCATCACGTCCGAGACCGCCACGCCAGGCAACTTCCTTCTCCTTGCTTTGCCTCTTGCTTCCTCGGCGTGGCCGCTGCATGCAGTAGCTAATTAATTAACCCATGTTTTGGGTCGGGCCAATTTTGGCCCAGCCCAAATGGCTGGGCTGGATCCGGCTCGACCCCCTTTTTTTAAAAAAAAATTCAAAAAATTTCAAAAATAATTTTTTTAAAAAAGTGATTTTCTCAAATATTTTTCTACCAATTTTGCAAAATATAGGATTGTATATTTACATTGTAAAATACAACTTTGGTATTAAAATACCCGGTTTTCTCCAAAATATTTCAAAAAATTAAAAAAAAGAAAAAAATATTTTATTGCATACGGCCAAATTCTAAAATTTTTCCAACATATTTTTCATAAAAAAAATTGCATCTTTTTCATGTTTGTTTTTTTTAAAAAATCCACAAATGGATATCGTAACTAGTTTATGATTATCCATTAGAATTTGGCCAACATGTCAAAAAATCTTTGTCCAATCTTTTTTTTAAGATCCAAATGTAGACTTTAATATTAGTGAGGTGCAAAATTACACGATAAAGTACACCCTCAAGTATTAAAGATACAAGGTGTAAAAATACGATGCTAAAATTCAGACTTTAGAACGGTTAGGATTTAACCCAATAAGGTAGAGACTCTCTCATGAAGAGAGATCTGCCTTGAGCCTTAGAGAAGACCAACGAATAGAAACCCGACTTAGAAAAAAAAATCAAACAGCAATGCAGTTTACCTTAGGTAAGGTGCACTGGGGGTGATGTGTCTTCCCCTTGCACAACCAGTCCCTTACTCAGACTCTCGCAGACCATAGGTTCCTAGTGATCATAATACTAGGTGGTGACTCCTAAACATTAATCATAATTTTATGATTAAATCTAAAAACCCTTCCCACACACAACACCTCACAACAGGAGGCACGACAGGAGCCTCCACTGTCGCCAGACGATGTCGCGCCCCCTGCGACACCTTTAACAAACTCAACTTGCCTTTTTCTCATCCACCTTTAGACTCGATTCTTGAAATCCTTGCAATTGTTCAACTAAAATGGCCTAGGACCCCACCATGATATTCACATCTCTTATCTGGATTATACCACCTAGGAAACGATTGTTGCATGGGATTTGACAGAATCGGGGCAATAAGTCTCAAGCCTAACAGATAATGTTAGACAAACTCAAGTCACATAGGAATGTCAACCTTTGACAAAGACATTTGAGCAGTTGATGCTACAACGAGACCTGACTAGACCACATAACTAAGGTTTCCCACTTTTAAAGTCATCTCTCATCATTATTCTGGAATCTATGGCAGAACCTTCAATCTTTCCCCTTTTCATAGCTTGTTCAATTCTTTCAGCAATCCTCACAACTTCATGGAAATGTTGAGCTGAGCTTCCTATTAAATACTTATAATAAGGGGATTGAAAGGTGTTGGCAAACAACATCACCATTTATGTATCCATTAGTGGAGGTTGAACATATGTTGCCTTATCTCACAATCTTTGTGCATATGCCCTCACAGACTCTTAGTTTTCCTTCTCCATAGCCATTAAGATGGTTCTATCAGGAGTAGTTTCTAGATTAAATTTATACTGCTTCAAGAAGGCATCTACCAGGTCTTTCCATGTCTTGATCTTGATATTGTTTAGTCTCATATACCAGCTTAAAGCGGATCTAGTGAGACTGTCTTGGAAAAAATATATCAGAATCTTATCGTTATGGATCATTTCAGCCATCTTGTTGTAGTCTAACCAGAGATGTATGAGCATTCTAGTTCAGTATACTTAACGAAGTCCTACTCTCTAAACTCCTTTGGCACCATAATATTTGGAACCAAACAAATTTCAGTTGCTATCACAGGGTGAATCAGATTATTTCCTTCAACTGCTCTGAATCTTTCTTCTAGGGCAACCCATTTATCATCACCCGTGGGATTGATAAATCTATTTTCAGAAAGTCTTTTCGTTGTTGGATTCATAGTGATCTGAGCTTGACTTGGATAGACAGCTACGAAAGGGACTAAATGATTCCCAGTTACTGAGTCTGCCCCCATGTTCTGAGATGTGTGAGGGACGTGGATTAATGGTGTTTTCATAGGAGGTTGTGCAGAAATTCTTAGAGCTCAGCACTTGTTTAAGCAGATCTGTAAGTCTAGCTATTTCACCTTTGATGCTCTCAATTTCATTTTGATAATGGGCCTCCAACTGAGCTCTTTCTTCATTTTTTATCTTTCAGGTGTAGTAAAGCTTGGGTGAGGGACTTATGTTTCAACCTGACAACATGTATGATAAATGCATGAGTATGCTTCTATATGATGAGCTCGCCTTTCCAAGGTTGACACATAGTTGTAATCCTTGCATAATGATATAAAAAATTTTATTCTTGCTCTACAACAGAAATTTCCTGAGTAACGGCCAATGTGTGAACCACAAGTCTTGAGTTCAAGATGCTTCAATAAGGGTTTTCCTTCATGCAAAACAAAAGGTAACACACACAACCTAAGGACAGGTTCTATTCATTAAGTGAGACAAAGGTAGGTTGACTATCTAGTCTCAAAAGGGGTCTCATATCTGTCTAGTGACGATCTTCGTAAAGATAGTATAGGGGCGTTGTGAGAAATGGTTAAGGCACATATGCCTGCCATTACCAAGCAGACACTTAGATATAAGTTGGGTGTTTCACGTATCTGAACCCTAACCAATAGTCATAAGGCAGATCAATAATCCCCCACCTAACTTAGAAGCTTGTGTGTGCTTTCCAAAAATTAAAGTATGTGATGCATGAGGCAATTCTATACAATGCATGAAAATATATGTACATAAATTAAAGCGTGTAAGAAAGCTTAGTTGACAAGGTCCCTAGAGGAGTCGTCATTCTGTCGCACATGTGCGGCGTCGCGACAATCGAGTCCACTCTCAAATCCTAATGTTGGTATCTTGGAAAAATCAAGAAAAATAGAGAGACAAGGAATTCTTGTCTTTTATCTGTAGAAAGCAGGAATGAGAGTCGCCACCTAGTGTTTTGGTAACTAGGAACCCTAACTAGTCTTAGAGATCGGGTACGGGGACTGGTTGCGTAATGGAAAGGTATTAGCACCCCAATTATGCCCTACCTAAGGTAAGCTACATTGTTTTATTGTCTGATAAAATCTAAGGTCTTGTCATTTTTTCTAGTTGTTGGTCCCTCTATGGTTTAAGAAAAGTCCTCCTTGCTAAAGAGATCCTTATCTTATCGGGTAAAACCTAACCGTTCTAACGTCAACAAAAGAATTTAATATCTGGAATACATCTTACGTATAAGGTCCTAACCCCAAATACTAAAAGAAAACAAAATAAGTTTTTTGGAATTTTTAAAATATTGGCTTAGTTCTCGTGACTTTAATAAACTGGTTATTAGAGCCAAAATGCATACTAATACATATTTTTTCAATTTTTGTTATATGAAAATATGATATGATTTTTTTTAGATACTTGGCCGTATGCTTGAAAATATTTATTATTTTTTTATATAATTTTTTAATGTTTTGACGAAAACTGGGTATTTTAATACTAGATTTGTATCTTTACGATATAAAAATACAAACCAAAACTAAGCATGATTCAGTAAAACAAATTACATAAAATCATAGATTTTTTGAAATAATTTTTGAAGAAATTCTTTTTTCTCAAACGGGCCGGACTAGACTGAGGATCCAACCCCAACTGGTTACTGTGCCTGTGCATAGTAACCAGCCCAAATACAATTACCCGGTTACTATGCTCATGCACAGTAACAGGGTAATTATTTTTCTTGTATCGCAGAAACGTGCACAGTACACGTTTTGCATGCAAGAAGATGTAATGTGAAACAAAGACGAGGGGAAGAGAATTACCTGGAATGGAAGTGTTGTCGTTCATGGTGCTGGTGGCTCACGGTGGCATTGTTATCGCGGCAACTGGCTGTGGTGGCAGACGCTGATTCTCCTTCTTCTCTCCTATGCTTTGTTGTACTATCTTCTTCCTCTGTTTTTTTTATTCCAACTGTCAATAGTGTTCTTGCCTCTTTGTAGTGGCTTCGTGGAGGTGCTGCTGGTGTTAGCGGTGCTACTAGTGGTGGGGAAGAGGAAGATTGGCGATGGTTTGTGGAGGACTTTGCTTCGATTTCTCTGTATTTTCTTCTTCCACCTCCTCCTTTCTGCTTGTGCTTCTTTCTGCTTCATCTGTTCTTTGTCCCTCTCCCCTTTCTCTTTCTCTCTTAGATTCTTTCTTTTCCCTATTTCTTCTGTTCCCCTTTCTGTCTTTTTTTTCTTTTCTCTTTGTTTTTTTTTCTCTTCTTCCTCTTCCTTCCTTGCGTCCGTCCTCCGTTTCAAAACTTCCCCCCTCTCCTGTGTTCGGTCCCTTCTCTGGCTTTTATAGCTAGAGAATGCATGCATTTTCCATGATAATAAAGACATTCAGGACCGTTATTGCTGAAGTAATGGTAACAGTCGGCGATGACAGGGGCGCCTGTTTTTCTCTGGCTTTATTGCCGAATAAATGCCATACGTTTCGTAACGTATTGCATCGTGACAACTGAGGCTAATTGTTTCTTCTTCTTCCTGCTGAAATGGCTTCCCTGGTGTAATGAAGAAGGCGATGAACAGTGACGGTGCTGTTTTGAGATGTGAAATGACTATTTTCAGTTTGGTCACTCAAGTTCTGAAATTTTGTAATCATGTCCTTGGATAAATTGTAATTGGACCCCTGAACTTTAATTTCTTCCCAATCAAACCCTCCATAAATTCAATTAAACCTTCATTAAAATTTAATTAAGTTCATAAACATCTGATTTTGGGCTTTTCTTCCTCAAATTGAATTTTCCTTGTCAACAGGGCTCTCATTAGTCAAAAATATACTGTCAAATTTCAATTCTTGTATTTTTAAACCTCCTCAACCAATTTCTAGCCATTTTATGGGCATTCCAAAATCCTTTTCTCACTTTTATTATTTTTTTTGGATTTCTTCCAAATATTTTTTGATATATATATATATATTTTTTTGTATTTTCTCATTTTTTGTGTGGGAACCCAAAAATAGGTAACAACAGCCATCTCAAAACAATTTAATAAGCTTAAATAACAATTAATAGCATAATTCTGAATAAGAAAAAATAAATACTTGAATGTAAAAGAATTACAATGATAACGTCACTTTTCACAACTTATTAATAGAGATGGTGTGTATCCCTTTTGAACCAAATTTAGGAGTTTAGTTCATAGTTGCTGGAAATTGATAAAAGCAGTGAAGAAAGGAATTTTTTTGGACCCTGTGTTAGCTGAGTTCTGCTCTATTTATCCTTCCTTTTGTCTGCCAAATTTCTTCAAGATTATTCTCTAATTAGAAGTCTTCATGATACTTAATTCTTTCTTTTTTATCTGGTCCTGAAGGTTGGATAAATCTGTCAGAATTTGTGTTGAAAACTGACTCTGCTGCTGTCACAACTCTACTGTAATTCTAACTCTGCTCCAAACTTAGACTTTGTTTCTGACTTGGTTTCTTGAAATATCCAACCATCCCAGCTGTATTTATTCATTCATGGCATGTTAGATGCTTGATCTGTATCTTTCTTGGTTCCTAAGACCCACTGTTTTTATGTCAAACTCTCAGTCATAGTAGGATGTTCGACAACGTTAGTTTCCTGATCAGATCAGGAGATCCATCTCGTCCTTCAGATTGTGTCCGGAATTTGGCCTTCAAAAATATTTTATCTGACTTGGAGTCTCGCATCAAAGTTGTAGGCCTGGATATGTAAATGAATTATATGAATTCTACGTTCTCATTCGAGAACTCTAACTTGGCGAAACACTTGTCATAAGAAGCTAGGTCCAAAATATAAAATGCAGAATTTCTTATCATTAGCAATTAATTCACAAAGTCTCTTAAGTATGCCAACTCATAAAAATAACTTCCAATAAACTCAAATAAGCTCAAAATACATTAAAAAGCATAGTGTAAAAGGAGTAAAAATATATGCATGCTTTTCACTTATCAAATTCCCCTACACTTAGCTCTTGCACGTCCTCGAGCAAAATTTTAATTTTACTTTTTCAATGTCAAAAATGTAATGCCATCAACAAACAATAATTAAATTCTTAAAACAACATAACATATCATAAATGAAATTCCAATCACTTTAAAATTGTTTATCAAGCATTTTTACTTCACAATAAAACAACTAAATAATAGACCTCACATGAATAATCGTTCAATTCTCATTTGTTTAAAAGGTTAGTGTTTCACTCCAATGGAAATGATCTGCCATAAGCTTGCAAATCATCTCACTCTCCACCATTAAGATTACATGCATTTCACAAATCATAAAGGTCTTTCCAAGGGTTGTAATGTGGCTTGGTTCAAGGTAGGAAATCTTTGGTAAGGTTGTTTAAAAGCCGTCAAAACTAATGAAACAAAATACCCCCAAACAAGACATAGAATGTTAAACACTTCCTCCAGCCATTTTGAACTGGGCAACAAATAAAGCTACATTATCCTTTTTTTTTGGAAAATTGATTGTCCAACAGAACAGATTTTGGTTTAAACTAAAGGATAATCTTTTACCTTTTTAAAACTTCAAACCTTCAGAAGACCTTTTTTTTTTTTTTTTTTTTTTTTTTCTGTACATGACATAACCTTTCTAAATTTAAAACACCCCTCACACTTATTTCATTTGTTCCCATGCTTTTATAATGATGTATGATGTTCCATTAGTTCTACGGCTTGGGTGAGACACTATGTGGTTTACTACTTGCAATGTGGGTTTATAATCAAAGAAAAAGTCCATCAACTAAAAAGGGGTCTTGAGGGAAAAATTTATCCAAATATGGGTTGCTAGGTTATATAAGGTACATAACAAAGAATGCTTTAATCATGCAGTATCCTCTAATGGATCCTTTTGTCATCTATCCATAGATCCTTTAGCCTGAGCTCACCTCCCCGAGGGGGTGAGGTCAGTAGTTGCAACTTTTCTAGTTTATACCATCCTGTAATAATACGATCAATTATTAATTTTTTTTTTAAATCCCTGGACCTAAATTAGGGCTCTGATACCAACTGTAACAACCCTAAAATTTCTAACAATTTATGGAATTCATGATATATATATATATATATATATATATTACAAAAAATTTAGCAGGGTTTCTTATAATTTAGTCTATTCCAAGTTATCGACAATATCAACACTAGTCCCTAATAAATCATTTTCAACAATTCAGTGTTTCTATTTTACTCCAATATTTCACAATTAACAATATTTCTTATTTTCTTACATATCAATTCAAGAAATAATTATGTTAACTAAATTAAAGAAAAATAATTATCTTAACAATTATACACATAATCACATATTATATATTTAATATTCCTCCTTCAATCATATTTAATATTTTAAGTATTATTATTAAACAAATGATATTAACTAACTACTTGTAAATATCACCATTATGATTGGAAAATAATTACATAACAGAGTACATGTTAAATAAGCAAGTGTATTTAAGTTTATACATACACAACAAAATGATCTTCAAAATATACAGGAAGTATTA
>Ga0325411_1006583_pt1 | contig 12743 bp, 4 predicted proteins | sample PopdelMetagenome_13_FD_206181 | JGI IMG/M metagenome (GOLD analysis project Ga0325411, IMG submission 206181) | Populus deltoides microbial communities from Bellville, Georgia, United States - Xylem-PdIQD-R4 | ecosystem: Host-associated > Plants > Phyllosphere > Stem > Wood/Secondary xylem... | reverse complement strand
CAAATGAATTGAATCCATCTGTATTAATTAACTATGTTAAGTGAATAATTAACCTACTTTCATACTTTTCTTAATTCATTATTAATCATCTACGTACTTACAAATTTATACACATTAATTTATAAAAATTACAACTCGGTGAAAAGATTTACAAAATATAAAATGAACTCGTAAAACAAGCCATTATTTATATCATCACAACACACTTAAGTCGGTAATTCGACATAAGTTTCAATAATTTACAAACAAATACAATTTTATAAAATCTAAAACAAATCATAACATGTACAAAACCATGTATCCATAAAACAAGTTTGTTTGAGAACAAAATAATTGACATTTCAAAATTATTTTTAAATTAAATTTTTTTGAAATAAGGGGTGATATGAGGGGGAGGGGGTGGGTGAGTTGTTAGTTGCAAATATTTTTTTTTAAAGGGGGCGGTTTTGTTTAGTTGCAGAGGGGAAGAAGGATAAATAGGAGAGGGGAGGGTCGATGACCAGTTCATATATTAACTATTACCGATAAATTTACCGAAAAAATGTTTCTATCTGTCAATCCATCGGCAATTCTGTTGGTAAAATTGACATGTCACTATACGGCTTTCCGTGTTTGAATCTAATTGTAATTCCATCGGTAAAATCATCAACAAAAAATTATACATCACCATGCTTTTTGTTTCTTTAAATTCTTTTTATTCCGACTGTAATTTCCTCGGTATTTACCAACAGAATATTTCTGTCGGTAAATACCGACAGAGTTAGCAATGAAATAAAATCGATCGGTAAATATCACCTCAAAATACCGATGAAATTTTTTTGAAGATGATTTTGTTTGTATTCATAGATTTTCTTGTATTCATAGATTTTCTGATAGTGTTAAAGAAAGTCAAAAACATGGTATAACTAGCGTTTCAAAAATCTAGAAGCATGCTTATACTGTTTTTTGTTTTTGAAAATGCGAGGGATATTTAATAATTAATTTTCTTAAAAATTAAAATTTACTGAGCATCTTATACAAATAAAATTACGAATACAATATGCATGGGATGTAAGGGAGTTTTCCTCTGTCATAATCTCTATGTGGTTTGGAGAAGTCAGAAAAGGAGAAATCAGCCTGAGTTCAACTAGTTCTAGAGTTACTGGTGCAAGTAGCTGAAGGAGTGTGCCGAGGGAGGGGAGGAGAAGGGGGGGAGAAGGAGCAGTCTCAACACAACAACACAATAAAGAAGATCATCTGCTTGCTCAGAAGGAATTGACAAGACAACAGACACTTCCTTGTCTACAGTGAGAAATGTCTTTAATATTTTTTCAACTAATCTTTGTGTGGTTTAGATTGTTTTAAATTAACTTTTACTGCAACAAAAAAACTATACCAAGTCAACCCTTTTGATCAAGCCCATCATTGTTCCAAGCAAGCTTGAAATTCTTAATCACATGGCCTGGCAAGAGCTGATCTGCATACCTTTCCCTTGGTTTTCATGCATTATATAAGTAAGGTTGTGGTCTTCCATACAAGGTAGTAGATGAACAACCAATGGTGAATCAGGAGGACTCTCAATGAACATGTCAAAATGCAACGAAGACAAATTTCACACAATGAAATCTTGAATTTTGTTTTTTCAATAATAAAAATTGTCAACATATTACTAATGTTAAGAGAATATACCAAGAAATAACCTCAAGAATACACATAAATCGTTGAATTAGTGTGTTTAGCATTTGTTTACTCATGACATTTAACAAGAAATCTTGGATGGATTCACCTAGTGACTGCAGTATTTCCTTACCTGTATGCATTTATAGACAAATAGACAAATAATAGTTACTATCATTAAAATATCTTCTCACAGGAAAATTACATTTCGAAGATATGTGTGTATTGAATTACTTCATAATGACCACTGGTGATTGCAATGGTTAAAACACGTTGGAATGCTATGACCTTTTAGGTAAGAAATAGTGCGATGAATGTTAGAAGGGAGTGGAAGATAGATCCAGAGACGACATATGTGAATGAGCATTTAAGATGGGCATTTCTCAAGGATGTACGAAGTCATTGTCAGTCGCAGATGCTAAAGTCGATGGCAGGCAATGAAGTGGAAGACACTGGTCCTCTGGCGACAGGTTTTCAAGCTAAAAATAAAGAGGATTGAGGGATCTTGGACTGTTTGAGTGAGGATTACGTAATTAGAAAAAAAGAAAGAAAGATGAAGTATTAAATAAAAGCTATCGACGACAAGCTTGGGGACCGACTTTCAGATCAATTCCACAGCATTTTAGTACATGGAAATTAAGCCTATCACACATGGATTTAAAGTCAAAATGTTATCTTCCTAGGTTCTGCAAAAAGTTATGACTGATTTAGCTTAAATGTGAAAGCTTTTGCAGATTTAAACATTTTAGGTCGTTCTTTGCATTTCATATTACTAAAACACGTGTATTAGGCTATTAAGATCCCTATGATATCTCAAAATATTCAAGCAATTTAAGAAAAAAGATTTATATATATTAAATAATCAGTTAATCAATTAATTTCTTAATTCTAACAATTCGATCTATTCTCCTTGATTAAGATGACTAGTAACTCATACCCATTGTCTCATGAACCTAAGTGACAAGTGACTGATACTTGCTAAAAGTCATTTTTGATGGTTTTGGGGACTCTCAAATGATAAAATAAGTATCTTTTTAAAGAGAAAAAATAATAATGATATCTTAGAGAGAAAATATCTCAAAATATATATGCTAAAAAATATTGAGAATGAAGAGATTGTCCACCTTGCATTTGAAGGATTCACGAGGTATTTATAGCCCATGTGTCTTGTCTTTTTATGGAGATGAGGGGTTGTAGTGTAAACCTCGGGAAAAATAAAGATTGGTTATATTGCAAACTAACTACATGAGAAATAAAAGTGAAGAAATTCATGCATATGGTTAAATAAAAACAAGAATTCAAAATTTTTTTGAATATAAATTTCTAGGCAAAATAATTCGAGACATTATAAATAAACCTGATAATGTTGAGGGTTGGATTTAATTGAAGAGAATAATACACTTAAAGGAAATGGAACCTAAATGCAAATAAGAGAAATTATAGAGTATAAATACTCTTCTCCTCACAAAAAATGTGCAGCAAACTTAAGGAAAGAAAAGATGGAGTTTTGTATTCATTCTTGCAAAATCAAGAGTGAAACACCAAAATTTTAATAACTCCTTCAAGATTAAAGGTTTATAGATGGAATAAACACTTGTGGGCAAGATATTAACAAGAAAATTGAACAAGAAAAGAAGGAGGGCCGATTGTCAATAGAAAAGAAAGGAGGGAGTTGAAAATCTTCAACTGGTTGAATATCAAAACCTTAATTCGTACCACGTAAGGTGTTCTAAACATGATCTTAAAATTCATTTCAAATTCAATAATGAATTGATGCCTTGATATGAATTATAGGTTAGGGTTCTTAGACATGAATTGGAAAAAAAAAGTATTTGTTGTTAAAATTAAGTTAATTCATGTGTGGTATGTGACGGGGGACGTGAAACCATAATAATTTACCCAGAAAATGTAGTTTGTGAAAGTATTGTGTGAAGGGAAGGGGGTGACGAATCTGGACAGACTTGTCTCCTTACTTTCGGTGAGATTTCGGGTATGAGGATGAGGGAATTAGGATCGGATTCCTGTATAGAAATTGTAGTTTTGGATGTTAGCTAACCAAGGAAACTGGTCTTGCTCAATTTGAAGCTATAGAACTCTAGTTATGGGTCACCAACTGATACTGAGTTGTGACTGACTCTGTAGAGTAGTAGGACTGATTAGTTGATGAGCAATTTTTACTATCTTGGAGGCAGAACTGGGTTCTCCTTCCTTTAGAGAACTTGTAGCCTTGTGTCTTAATTTTCCAACAAGACCAATCTTGCTTGAAACAGAGTTCTAGAACTTTGGATATAGTTAAAAATATAAGGAGGGTTCAAGACAATAACAGTTGGACATTAATAGTTCAATGTCTAGACAATAACAATTCAATGTCTAAGACAGTAATAGATCAAACAGTAACAGTTAAGGTTTAAGACAATAACAGTTAGACTTTCACATGAATACTATATGTAAGTATATAAAAGAACTGAGTCATGCAGACACTTACATGTTGAGATACTAACTTTGAAAATATACATGATTTATGTATGTATATTATGATGAGGAAATGAACATGCATAGAAAGTAACATATGTGTAATGAATGAATATGGATTCTCTATAACATTCGGCTTGAAGGAATCGTGACCCAAAACTTCCTTGTGACTTAGGAGGAGCGACCAGGATTGGATCTGCTGATAGGGGAGGTCACGAGACAGGCAGAACAAGTGCGTGATTTTCCCTCATATTTGTACTTATACAATTTAAAGTTCTTTTGGTGAATGCGATTACAATAAATACCATGTTCAATGTAAATAAAATGACATCTGTGATAGGATTGCCGGGAAATAAATTACAAGATTAGCTTCGGCTAATAACATTCGTGATAGGATTGCCGAGAAATGAATTACAAGATTAGCTACGGCTAATGGCATCCGTGATAGGATTAGCTTGGGCTAGTGATGTCCGTGTTGGGACGCCCAGGAATGATTGATAAGACTCGATTTGTAAAGGGTATCCGTGTTTGAATGACCTGGGGAAATTGATAAATATAATTGCCTAAAAATATCCAGGTTGGACTTTGCAAAGTCATCCGGTTCATGCAAGTAAATAAGAGTATTCAAATTAAGGATATGCAAATGGGTGTTAAATTGGGTTTAAATAATTTACAAGCAAAATATAAGTTGACTGTTAGAATTCTTATGGATCAAATAGAAAATTTATACTTCATTCGTATACATTACATAAGCGCATATATATATATATATATATATATATTATCAACATAATGGTATGTTTATTTATGTAATAGGTCCATCAAATATTCAGGGAGATCATTAGTTTAGGACTCTACTTTGTCAAGCTTATGTAAATATTTAACTTAAGCATAATGGAATTAACGCGTTTATGCAGTATGCTTTTGTGTAAACCTTGATGTATTTATAAAGTCTAGCTTAACATGTAGTACTTTAGTTATCTTGTAATTAACCCTTTTGAAATGTTTAAGAACACTTATTATGTTGTAAATGCTTTCTTTGCATGTTAGTGTGTGTGTGTGTGTGTGTGTATTGTATGGATTGTACGAGGTGTTGAATATTGATGATTGAAATAAGGTCCGGAATTATGGGACCTTGTGATGATGGGTTGATTGAGTAAATTGATAGTAATCGATAACTAGGGATGTCCTAAATTCATTTATATCGGCTTTGAAAACAATGTTTAGTTATTTCTAATTATATTTAAAGGATTGTTACAAGTATATATAGAACTTCCAACCATATAATGAGTTTGAATGAAAAATATATGACTTCGATCATTTGCCTTTCTAATAAGTTTTGTAACTCCTTTATGAGTGGTAAGATTTTATCCTTAACTCTATATCTTTTAAGTGCTGATTAATATATACTTAGAATGGAGAGTTATTTATATTGTATTTATTTATTCTTAGAATAGTGAGCAAAAAATGTCTTTATTGTGTGACATGAACAATTTACTTATTATTTTTCCTTAACAATCTACTTTCTTTTATAAGTTGGGCAGTTATTTGAGATGTAGTCACCATCAATGAAAAAACAGATAATAGTTTTTAGTAATAAAGAGAAAGATATTGATCTTCTAACAAGAGGATTTCAAACTAAAAAAGAAGAGAAATGATGAATTATGTGATATAAAGTATCCCTAAATAGTTATATTAATCTTAAGATGTTTGAGAGTGAATTAGTAAAGGAAAGGGATGAATTCTTAAATTCTATCAACCACAAGCATACGAGGACCTCAATTTTGCATAATTTTTATGCATGAGAAATTGTTCTAGATTTAAAGCTCGAAATATGATAATTTTTTTTATTGTTTAACCATACATGCATTAAAGTTATCTATAAAAAGTTAAAGTTATTTTAGTTCAAGCGCGCACACTTTCAATTTTGGCTTTTTTTTGTTTAGGTAATTTTGTTTCTTTAAAAACATCATTTTTTTTTAATATTTGAAGAGTTTTTCTAAGTATATTGTTAACTTAAACATGTAACAACGATCTTTTGTTGAATTTTATTGAAAAGCCTATAGCTTTGGCCTTTTGGATCTCTAATTATTTATATATCTCATTTATGAGTGGTGATTTTTTTATCTTTATCTCTAAATTTCTTATGCATTCATTTAATTTGTATTTTAGAGTGTTGAATTATTTGTATTTATATCTTCGTGGCTTTGTACCTTAAAGTGATAAACAACAAATTATCTTATTTATGAATGGTGAATTTTTATCTTTATCTCTGAATCTATAATGCATTCATTTAATTTGTATCTTTAGAGTGTTGGGTTATTTGCATTTATATATTTTTGGCTTTGTATCTTAGAGTGACGAGCAAAAAAATATTTTTATTTTATAATTATGTTGTGTGACCTGAACAATTACTTTTGTTTCCCGTTACTCATTGCCAAATTGATATTAAAGCTTTGGTTGTAAACCATGGCTGTTCATGATCATCATGTATAAGAATATGAAAGGTATATTTTTGATGTTGAAATGAATGAGAGAGGAATATAAATCCACCAATATCTTGAATAATATGAGGATTATATTGATTTTAATAATAATTTTGAAAACGACTCTTTCATTAATGTTAAAAAGGATTTTAATCCTTGCTATCATACTCTATACCATAATTGTAAAGATGATAGTTCTTCTTAAGAGAAGAAATAAATACATTGTCAAAGTTATGATATAAAAGTTGATGTTCTATAATATGAAGAAACAATGTTACTTGATGAATTCATTAATTAGCTTTAAATGTTAAGATGGTTTTTGACTTTGAGGAGTATTTTGATGAATGAAAGATGAAGTTAATGGTTTTAAAACTAAAAAAATATCATTTCTTATGGTGGAAGAATTATAAGAGGCAAAGAGCTAATGAGGTCAGAAGTGAGATCAATTATGTAAAAATATAAAGACAACCTAATAAAAGATTTTTTACTTAAGCATTATAAATAAGAGATTCCTTTTCAAGTTACATAACTTTAAGTAAATGGGAACAACTATTATAGAGCTTTTAAGCTTCACATGTTAAAATATGATCATGCAGAACCAAGAGCAAACAACAACATATTATTTGAATGGATTAAAACAAGGGTTTACTAATATTGTTTGTTTAGAGTCTTATTGGACTTTCAATGGTTTGAGAAAGCTTAAATTGAAGATGGAAAAACAATAAAAAGAGAGAAGATATAGTGGTTTTAGGTTAATATCATAGAAAAGCCCTAACACATTATAATATAGACCTCTAAATCTTTATTTCTAACCAAAAAATATATTTTAATCAAACTAAAAACCCGTAATCAAATTAAATTAAAAACATTTCAAGTCCTGATATACTCTTGTGATATCACTGGAAGTAGAAACCATCTTCATAGAGTTTCTCTCTTAAATATGAATCAATATATATCAAAATTATAGGTATTAGTGGTCAAAATTAGGCAGTCTAAGTGCTCTCTCTCTCTCACAGCCCCCCCGCCTTAGATAACTACCATTGGAAAGCTACTGGTACTAGATTGTTATCATTTGCATTCACACCTTTGGCTTGCTTGGAAGGCGAGTAATGGAATCAAAATCTTCCCTCTAATAAAGCCCTTTACCTGCCTACTTTAAACTATTGAATCTGTCTGAATCTATCCAGAAAATGGCTTGAACTGGTATTGTGACTCCATATGTAGCTAATAGAAACAAACATTCCCATGAGAGAAACTGAATTTATTATAAGAACTGTCATAACATAATTTTGGGTTTCTCTTAAAATTATCTTTTTTAAAAAACAAAAAATCAATAAAAAATGAAAAGAAACAAAAAAATAAAAAAATTGAAAATGAAAAAAGACTAGCAGCTTGGCTAGATCAGGCTGAGAAGGGCTCTAAATGCGTGAAGGAATCAAATTGAGATTTTGGAAAAAATTGGAAGCTTTATTGTACCCCAAAAATCCTAAGATTAAAAGACAAAGTAAATTCAAGGTTAAATGAAATGATTATTGGATAAATTTGCATAGAAATTAAGTTTGAGGACTTAATTACACTTTTAATAGGCCAATTTGATTTAATCATGAGCCCAATTAAAGGTTTAATTAAGTTTTAGAATTAATTTGGGTCTTATTAAAATAATTAATTAAGTGCAATGACTTAATATATTAGACTTTTAATGGGTTAAATTAATTTTATTAGGGACTTAATTGGGGAATTGTTTTGTTTCGAAGTCTAATTTGTACTTAATTAAGAAAATTGAAAATTTAGAGAACCAGATTTAATTTTTTTCAAGTTGAATTGGGTGAAATCAAGGATAAAATTGCAAGAAAATTAAAATTTGGAGGTCAATTAAGGGTCAAATTAAAAAAAATTCAAAAACAAAGACCTTTTTGTAAAAGGTGTGTAAATTAAAGAACCAAATTCAGTTGTAAACAAGGGTGAAATTGAAGAAATTGAAAGTTGGAAGGTCAATTGAGGATAAAATTGAAAATATCCAAGATCGAGGACCAAGTTGAAAAACACGCTTAAATCAGGGTTTTTTTTTTAAAACTTTTTAGGGGTGAAATTGTATTGATTCTTAATATTAAATTCAATTAAGAAACTAATTGAAAAAATTGTAAGATTGAAAGCTGAAACTAAAATAGGAGATTTATAACCTAATTTTAATCAAAAACACCAAAATGACACTGTTTTATTTAAATAAAACGGTACGTTTTGACCAAAACAATGTCTTTTGGTTCCAAACGATAGGTAAAAAATAAATGTCATAAAACATGTCGTCTGACACTGTTCATTATATTCTTCCTCTAAACCATAAAAGATGACAGATAAACCCTTTTTCAGAGGCATTTAATGCATCATCCATGCCCTAAATGAGACAGCAAACACACCCTTTGGTATCGCTGACATTGTACTATAACCCAAACTTTGTCCACATTTGATTTGCAGCCCTGTAGCCACTACAACACAAATCCCAAACCCTTGACCCAACTAGCATTACAACCTTGTTTGATAGTACCAAGTTATTGGTTTATGACCAACAAATGGGATCCTTCTTAGGCGAATCAAGGCCCAAGATTCATGCCTAAGAAAGACCCCGTGTCCTTTTTTCATCCCTTATAAATAGGGGTGAATTTAGTGAAGCAAAGAGGGAGAAAAAGAGAAAAATAAAAAAACAAAATCAAGCCCAAAAACACCCTTTTTGCCTATAAAAATCAAGAAAAACCAAAAGGGTAAAAGAGGATCAATTCATGCCACAATCCATCACCCTCAACAAAAACAAAACACCCTTTACCCATAACAAAACTGAAACAAAAAAAAGGGAAGCACCCTTCACCAACTATTATTCTGTACCACCAACTCCACCACCTCTCTTTCTCTCTTCTCTAGCAGCCACATCAAGCCACCAAGAAAAGCAACACCACTATCCTCTACCGTGAACAGCCAACAACCCCAGCAAGACCACCAGCTTGCAACCAATACTCCCCAAGCCAGGGTAACTTCTTCTCTTTCCCATGTAAATCCCCTTGCATGGTAATAACTTGAATACTTCTTCTTTTTTATGATAGAAAAGAAGAAGTTGGGTCGGGTTTCTTGATTGGAGGTTGAGCCTTCATTCCAGCCCAATCCGTATGGCTGAGTTGGGCTCCTTAAAATGGATTTTGGGCTATCTGTCGGCCCAACCAAATTGGGTAAGGCCTGAGCCCAACCCGTGTGCATACCTAGGCTTTGGGTCCAATAGACTCGACCATGTAGTTAGGCCAAGCCCAACCCAAAAGCTAAGAACATGTTTGGATTGCATAAGTTTTATTAAGGAAATAAGGCCTTGTTTGGGTCCTTAAAGCATGTTTTCCAAGCACGGCCTTAAGGTATTTTTAATGCCTTTGATTTTAGGTTAATGACATGTTTGTCAAACACGCCCTACTGCTTTCCCCTTTAACTTTAATTTGTTCTTATTTTAGTGTTTCTCCAAACAAACCCTAAAATAGTTAAAAAAACCTCTAAAAAAATCCAAGGACCATTTTTAAATTATTTGTGGGTGCCTCGCGTGTTTTTCCAACAATTTTGCCTAATATCATGTTGCAGATCTACACTGTAAGATATATATCCGATATTTCTTTGAAATTTCAAGAAATCAAAAGAACTTCCCTTATTTCAAAAAAAATGTTTTTCTTCAAGAATTTCATTTAATATTAGGTTGTGGACTTACACTGTAAGATACATATCCGGTATTAAAAATACTAAGTTTTCTTTGAATTTTTTTAAAATAAAAAAATTCCTCATTTAAAAAAATACAAAAATATATTTTGTTTTCATGTATACGACCAAATTCTAAAGATTTTTCATGCATATTTCTAAAAAAACAAAAATGAATTTTTATCATGTTTTAAAAATACTAAAACGGATATCATACGAGTATCTATTAGGATTTGATTAAAATTTAAAAAATCTCACAAAAAATAATTTGTTTAATTAATATTTTGGGTATGAATTTTACAATATAATGCATACTCTCAGAATTAAATTAAATGAATTAATAACAAAAAACATTAGGAATTAGTTGTAGACTTTATTATTTGAGGGTATAAAATTATACTATAGAGTACACTCTTAGGTATTAAAGAGAAAAAATAGAAAATAAAGGTGACGCTAAGATTTAGGCTTTAGAATGGTTAGAATTTAACCCAATAAGATGAGACTAAAAATAGAAACACGACTTAAAATAACAATCAATCAATAATATAGCTTATCATAGGTAGGGACTGGGGTTGATGCATTTTCTCATTATAGACTTGATTTAAGGTGAATAGGGGCCTTCAAAAAAATCATAAATGAGACCTTTTAAAGTATTTAAGAATTTTTTTTATATAAATCTGACAAGTAGGTCCTTGAACAATTTTCATTTTGTATTTGGGGCTTTTGTCAAGTGGAGGCAATTTTCATTTCATAAAGCATAATTGACAAATACAACTTACTTATTCTTAGGGCTTTTTTGTTAAGTGGGGGCTTTGTACCATTACCCAAGTTATCCATATGCTCTGGTCGGCTCTATCCCCTTTTACAACTAGTCTTTTTACCCAAACTCTCACAAACCATATGTTTTCTAGTAATTATGATACTAGGTGACGACTCCTTCAAAATAATAATTTTATGATTAAACCCAAAACACTTCATTCCAAGAGGCAGCTCTGCCATGAAAGCCATGATAGGAACTACGACTCTTCATTATATTAATCATCTTAAAAAAAATATTTATATTCTTCGTCAAAAAGTAGATCATGCTTGAACCTTTTTTTTTTTAATTTGATTTGATTTTGATTTTTTTTTGTTGAGAAATGGAGATTTAGAGGTTCTATTTGTTTTTAATTTGGTTTTAATATGAGTTTTTATTTCAATTAAAATGTGTTTTGTTTTGTTAGAAATGGAGATTTAGAGGTCCATATATGTTGTTTTCATAATAATAAAAAAAAGACTTAAATTTGGGTTTTTAGAGTCCAAATACTTGTACCTAGATCTTTCGATCACATGAGACATCCTCAGTGATTGAAAAAATAGAACCTGTTTCATTTACATTATTCAAGAGGGGCAGAAAACTATAATCTTATCCCTCAAGTTTGAATTTTTCTTTTTCAGTCCCTATTCTTTATGAATTTTAAGATTTGGGCCTAAATTTTATTTTCATTATGTTTGAGTGATTGGATATTTAGAGAGAGGAGAGAAAGTTACCAAAAAAGAAAAGAAGAGAGAAAGCTCTTAGATGATTCAATTTTAACTAGCAATAACTATGATTTTGATGTCTATGGATTCATATTTAAGAGGGGAACTCAATAAAGATGATTTCTACCATCAATAATATAAAAAAAGTAGATTATTGCTATTTTTTTTTAATTTTATTTGATTACGAGTTTTTAGTTTAGTTAAAATGTGTTTTTGGTTGGAAATAGAGATTTAGAGATCAATGTGATGTTGTTTCAATGTTTTTATATTAAAAAAGTTTAAATTTGAATTTTTTGTGATCCAATACTTTTACCTCGATTTTTTGGTCATATTAGCCATCTCCTGCCATAAAATATGTTGCAAATTAGTAATAATATACTAGCCTTGGTGCCTACACTTTGCTGCTGAGTCCGCACTATTTTTTGTAAAAAGACTATGTTTAGGTATTGAAACGGGTTAAAAAAGAACAAAAAAAACACTCATGACAAATGTATAACAATGCTAATTAAATCTAAAGCCAACACGAGATATTTTGCAAAACCTGCAGCCTAAATTATATGACTGGAACAATCCGATAAAAACATAAAGAGAATCATAAAACTTTTTTTTTTTTAAAAAATATGTTAACTTTAACCGAAGTCACTAGACCTGAAGCATCTAATCTAGAAAAACCATGAAATCCAATTTCAAAAAAACTAATTATTAAAGGGTGAAAAAAATAGAATTTTAATCATACAAAAAGATTGGAAAAAATAGCAATTTAAAGAGTGAAGATCAAAATTATTATTACTACTATTATTAATAAGTAATATCATCACGACTATTACTACTACAACTACTATTACTACTAAAATTATTATTATTATTATTATTATTATTATTATTATT
>Ga0325411_1006582_pt1 | contig 12743 bp, 11 predicted proteins | sample PopdelMetagenome_13_FD_206181 | JGI IMG/M metagenome (GOLD analysis project Ga0325411, IMG submission 206181) | Populus deltoides microbial communities from Bellville, Georgia, United States - Xylem-PdIQD-R4 | ecosystem: Host-associated > Plants > Phyllosphere > Stem > Wood/Secondary xylem... | reverse complement strand
TCTTTTCTTTCTTTACGTAGCTGCAGATCTGTTTTTGGTGAGAATAGGAGTATTTATGCTCTATAATTATTCTTATTTGCATTTAGGCCCTATTTTCTTTAAGTGTATTCGTTTTTGCCCCCACTTCTTTTTAGTTTAGTTTATTTTCTTTAATTTAATCCAACCTTGGTTTTTTTCTCGGGATTTACACCCATGGTCAGAGGATTGAGGTTCAGAGCCAGCAACAATCAGTTACAATCGATCGTCCTATCAAGCCTACCCAGTCAAGGACGAGTGCTACTCGTGGGAGGCTCAGAAATCAGGAGGGGAGGACTCAGAGTCGGGTCTATCACATGACCTAGGTGGATGTGGGAGTTGTACCTGATGTGGTGGTAGGTACTTTACAGTTAGATACAATGCAAGTTTATGCTTTAATTGATCCTAAAGCTAGTCATTCCTTTGCATCTTATAGAATTGGGAATAACTTGCATGTGTTATCTAGTAACTTGGGTTTATGAGTGATGATTAGTACACCTCTAGGAGAGAATATACATATTGATGATATTTATAGAGGGGTAAAACTATATATTGGAGGGCTAGAATTGAGGGTAGATCTTATGCTGTTAAAGCTATATGATTTTGACTTGATTCTGAGCATGGATTGGCTAAGTAAACATAAGGCACAAGTGGATTGTTCAATGTCAAGACAGTAACGGTTGGGCAGTAACAGTCCAATATTTGTTGACGAGCAATTTTGACTATTTTAGGGGCAAATTGAGTTTTCTTTCCTTAACTTTCCAACGAGACCAATCTCGCTTGAAACGAAGTTCTAAAATTCTAGATATAGTTAAAAATATAAGGAGAGGTCGGACAGTAACGGTTCAATGTCTAGACAGTAACAGTTCAATGTTAAGACAGTAATAGTTGGACAGTAACAGTTCAATGTCTAGACAGTAACAGTTCGAGATTTAAACAGTAAAAGTTCAAATACAAAGAAAGGAATGGTAACTATGGTTAGATAAAGAACAACAATATTAATGAGTGTAATGAGAAAAACGTAAAATATAAAGAAATGACTAAAAGAAAGACTTATTGGCTATTGATATGGTTATTATTAAACATATCCTTCAGTGAGGAAAATTTATGAGATAAACATGTGATTTGCAAGAGAGACCACAAGCGTGGTGTACCAGCGGCAGCAGGTGAGCACTAGTAGAGCTTCTATTGCAGGTAGGTGAATTACACCTATACTTTCTAGTTAAATTTCATGATTTAATATGTTACTGATGTGAAATGTGAATTACTGAATGTATGTGTATTCAAGCTGAAAGGTTGTTGTGTGAATTGCCAAGTAATGAAATTATCGCTGACAAAAGAAATATGAGAAGTGTGATTTGGGGCGTGAACTAGCATACATTTAGTGTATGTTAGGATCCCAGGTAAGGGGATCTCCATGTTTGGACTACCATCCATTTAGTGTATGTTAGAATCCCAGATAAGGGGATCAACCATATATTGGCTAGCATACATTTAGTGTATGTTATGATCCTGGGTAAGGGGATCACCTTGCATCGACTCCTACGGGGTGATGATGATGATACTAGTGAAATTGGTATCAGTAATGTGTTAAGCAGAAACCATCATGATTGATCTTATAAAATCTGGAGTTGAGGTTGATAATAGGAGCGGAAACAACTTTTAGTAGTTGAACAAGAAAGAGATTCTAATGAGAACCAGAAGGGATAAGTGAACAAAATATGAATACATGTTGCCCTTTTCAAATTGTTAGATATTTGTGTTGTTATATTTATTGTGATATTTATGCTTCAATAATATGTATTTTGTTTCAGGACCATTACATGCACGACAGGAGTAAATCCTAGCTTATGCTCACTTCTTGTAATCTATGTTCTAGGAAGTATACCATTGTATTTTGTAAACATGGAAATGTTTGTATAATTTAATTTGTATAATTAATGTTTAAACTTGATTACATGAACTTAACTCTGTAGTTCATATAACCATGTTTCATGTATGCGTATTTATATTTTTACCCATCCATGATGATATTTGTAATATAATGTATATCATAAATATTGTGGTTGATATGTATGAAGATGTTTTTGGGATTGAGACCCGGGATGATTGGGTTGGGATTGAGTTAGGAGATACAGGTTATTAGAAGTGTAAACAGGTTAAATGTCAATAACTTGAGACCTTCCGGTATAGGGGAGACTTCGTTGAAATTTCGGTAGACTTTAATACAAAGACCATGAATATATATAGGAAAAAAATTAATTACTTTGTTTTTCGGTTGACATGAGATTGTTGTTTTTATCCCGGAACAGGGGATGTTACACTGCAATTCACCTTTTTTGCAATGATTCAATTCATACATATTTCTCCCCCTTAGTGAGTCAAAATTTGGAAACTTTAAGTATTTGTCCTACTTAGTTAGTTAAAATTTGTATTAGATGATAATTGAAATGACACTTTTGTTGTTTGTGGAACTTGTCAGTAATGTTTGTCTTTAATGGTACAAGAGAGGATGCACTAGCGAGACCACAGCAGGGTGTCGCATCTAGAGGTTAGATACCAGGTAGGTCTTTTTTGCACCTTAGTTTTTTCTTTTTTTTTGTAATCTTGTATATTAATCTTGCAATTATTTATACTTGATAATCCTTGGTAAATGTGACAAAAGTATATTGCAAAGGGGTTTATGAAAACGAATGATTATGTTGCTTTTCATTTTTGAAAGGAAGCCAATGATTATATTGCTTTTATTATTGAATGAAAGTCAATGTGTGTTGTTTTCTTGGTAAAAAGAAGTCAATGTTTATTACTTCCATTATTAAAGGGAAGCCAATGATTATCTTGCTTTCATTATTAAATGAAAGCCAATGTGTGTTTTTTTCTTGGTAAAAAGAAGCCAATATTTGTTGCTTCCATTATTGAAGGAAGGGAAGCCAATGATTTTGTTGTTTTCATTATTGAATGAAAGCCAATGTGTGTTTTTTTCTTGGTAAAAAGAAGCCAATGTTTGTTGCTTCCATTATTGAAGGGAAGCCAATGATTTTGTTGTTTTCATTATTGAATGAAAGCCAATGTGTTGTTTTCTTGGTAAAAAGAAGTCAATGTTTGTTGCTTCCATTATTGAAAGGAAGCCAGTGCTTATGTTGCTTTCATTATTGAATAAAAGTCAATGTTTGTTGCTTTTTGGGTAAGAGAAAGTCAATGTTTGTTGTTTTCTTGGCAAAAAAAAAGGCATTGTTTATTGTTACGAGAATTGAAATGAAGCAAATGAGTATGTTACTTTATTGTAAAATGAAAATCAACGATTTGTTGTTCCATTGTAAATGGGAACTAATGAGATGAAATAGCAGTGAGGGTGAAATCTGTTAGATATGGGTTGTAATGATTTAGCATAAGAAGGGTTAATGATAATCAATTTCCATTTGTGAGTTAAGGTTTTATATAATTATGTTAGTGTTAATAGGGATGGAAGTCAAAATGAAGAAGGTATTATACATGTCGAGGAAAGTAAATTAGGAGATGAACAGTACAAGCTAGTGACTTTTGCTATATTCGGGTTAGCTCTATTCCCATTTAAAAGCGGAGTCATCAGTTTTAGAAGATGCAAATGCGTTCGTGGAATATGAATATGATCAAATCAACCTATCTACTGTAATTTGGTTGAAACCATGCTATCACTCAACCATTATAGGATGCTTGGGAAAGGAGCCATGAGATGTTGTGTTCTAATATTGCATCTATGGACTATCAGTCATATCAAAACACCAAGAGATATTTTTAATAACTTTAGGCAGTTTGATCTTTTACCATTAAAAATTATTATATATGAGACTTGGAAGAATTTGGACGAGAAAGTGTGGGTAGAGAAAATATACTACATTACGGTAAAGCAACTTCAAATGGAAAACACCATAGATGAACGATGCAGTTTGTATAATGAGTTGTGGTAGCAAGATATGGGTTCCTTTGATTGGTATAACTGGATACATCATTTATACACCTGCACTTGTAATAAGACAGCTGGGTGGAATGTAGTATGTATCGAGAACTTTGGGATTAAAAAAATTCACCAGTTTATTCAGATATTAGTCATCCCTCCAAGAGGTGGAACTTATTAGACAAGATTGAGAAAGGCTTCTATTGGTGAAGAACGAAGCAAAACTACGCAATCTGGAGAAATAAAAAGCTTTCTAGAATAACCAGATTCACAAAACCTAGAAGTTTAGAATTAGAAGTGGAGCAACCAAAAAGAAAAAAAAAGATTAACAATGGGAAATAGTTAATAAAGCAGTTAGAGAAGTGCAGAATTGACCTTTGTTATAGCAAAGGTAGTAACAACTCTTGGAAAGATAATTGAAAGAATAAGATAAGATGAGAAATTTCTTGAACCAACAGCTGAAAGGAAAAGATGAATAGTTAGCGACATTGGTAAAAGATCTTGAGTTGGAAAGAGATTGACAAAAAAAAAAAGCTGAGATAGCCAAAGAAGTAACTATAAGGATCTAAAAAAAGTTAGAAAACCGAATACTTAAGCATGATGAACTGGTCAAAAAGTGTGCGCAGATAAAGAAATAAAGGGTTAAGATCAAGAAGCGAGCTAAGAGCAAGATGATTTCTGATAAGGAAATAATAGACTATTTGAAGAAGGAAAAGGATAACCTTAGAAAGAAATTAGACAATGAAAAAAAGAAGAATTGGCTAGTTGAAATTGACATAGAAAAAGGAAAAAGGATTCAAGCACAATATATAGCACAGTCACGGGAAGAAAGAAGTGCTAAGAAGGCCTTGAATCTGACATGAGAGACTACAAAAAAGGTTGTGTAAACCCTAGGAAAATAAGGTTATGTAAATTGCAAACTAACTAAATGGAAATAAAATGAAGAAATTAATGCATAGGGTTAAATAAAATGGGAATTCAGAAATTTTAAGGATATAAATTTCTGGGCGAAATATTTCGAGACATTATAAATTAACCCGAAATGTTGAGGATTAGATAAAATTGAGGGAAGTAAGCCAAACTAGAAGTTTTGGGGTGGAGTTATAAAAAATGAAAAGAGGTATAGCTTGATTATAAGAAGAAAAAAACAATATGGGGGAAAAAATAATACACTTAAGGAAATGGGGCATAAGTACAAATAGAGAAATTATAGAGTATAAATACTCCTCTCCTCACCAAAAATCTGCAGCAACCAAAAGGAAAGAAAAGAGGGAGTTTTTGTATCCATTCTTGCAAAATTAAGAGAGAAACACCAAAATTTTAAGAACTCATCCAAGATTAAGGGTTTATAGATGGAATAAATACTTGTGGGCAAGGGATTAACAAGAAAATTTGAACAAGAAGAGAAGAATGAGGGTTGACTGTCATTAGAAAAAAAAGGAAGGAGAGAGTCGAAATTCTTCAACTGGTTGAAGATCAAAACCTTAATTCTTACTGGGTAAGATGTTCTAAACATGATCTTATAATTCATTTCAAATTCAATCCTTGATGTTGAATTATAAATCAGGGTTCTTAGACTTGAATTGGGGAAAAAGTATTAGTTGTTAAAATTAAGTTAATTCATGCGTGGTATGTGATTGGGGGCGTGAAACCATGATAATTTACCTAGAAAATATAGTTTGTGAATGATTATGTGTGAATGGAAGGGGGTGACGAGTTTGGACAAGCTCATCTCTTGACTTTCGGTAAGATTTCGGGTAGGAGGATGAGGGAATTAAGATCAAGTTCCTCATAAAAATTATATTTTTGGATGTTAACTAACTAAGGAAATTGCTCTTGCTCAATTTGAAGCTGTAGAACTTCAGTTATGGGTCACCAACCGAGACTAAGTCATGACTGACTCTGTAGGGCAGTAGGACTGCTTAGTTGATGAGAAATTTTGACTATCTTGGGGGCAGAAATGGGTTCTCCTTCCTTCAGAAGACTTGTAGCCTCATGTCGTAGCTTTCCAACAAAACCAATCTCGCTTAAAACAGAGTTCTAGAACTCTGTTTCAAGCGAGATTGGTCTCTGAATATATTTAAAAATCTTAGGAGAGGTCGGAATACAACCTCTGAAGACAGTAACGGTTCAAAAACAAAATAGTAACAATTCAATACAGTAACAGTTCAATGCAGTAACATTTCAAATATAAAGAAAAGAATGATAACCATGGTTGGACAAAGAATGACGATATTAATAGATGAAATGAAAGAACGTAAAATATAAAGAAAGTAATAATTGAAAGAAAGACCTGTATTGACTGTTAATATGGTTATTATGAAATGTATCCTTGAATGAGGATAACTTATGAGATTATGCCTGTGATTACCAGGAGGGACCATAGGCGTTGTGCAGCGGTAGTAGCAGGGGAGCATGAGTAGAGCTTTTACTGCAGGTAGGTGATCCACACCTATACCTTCTAGTTAAATCCCATTATTTAATATGTTATTGATGTTAAATGTGAATTATTGAATGTTGGTTATTATGTGAAAGAAGGAAATTTTGCGTAACCATGTCGATATTTTGGATAGTATTCTGAATGTATGTGTATTCAAGGTGAAAGGTTGTTATGTGAATTGCCAAGTGATGAAATTATTGCTAATAAAGGAAAGATGAGAAGTGTGATATGAGGCATGAACTATCATACATTTAATGTATGTTAGGATCCCGGATAAAAGGATCAACATGTATTGGCTAGCATACATTAAGTGTATGTTAGGATCCCGGGTAAGGGGATCACCATGTATTGGCTAGCATAATTTTAGTGTATGGTATGATCCCGGGCAAGGGGATCATCATGCATCGACTCTTACAGGGTGATGATGATACCAGTGAAATTGGTATCGGTAATGTGTTAAGTGAAAATAATCATGGTTGATCTTATGAAATCTTGAATGGAAGTTGATAATGGGAGAGGAAAAGGTTTTTAGTAGTTGAATGAGAAAGAGTTTCCAATGAAAACCAAAAGGGAGAAGTGAATAAAATATGAATGCATGTTTACCTTTTTAAATTGTTAGATATTTGTGTTGTTATATTTATTGTGATATTCATGTTTCAATAATATGTATTTTATTTTAGGACCATTGCATGCATGTTTACCCTTGTTTTTTTTAAACATGGAAACTTTTGTATAACTTAATTTGTATAATTAATGTTTATACTTGATTAGATGAACTCAACTCTGTAGTTTATATAACCATGTTTCATGTATGCTTATTTATATTTTTTATCCATCCATAATGATATTTGTTATATAATGTTTATCATAAATATTGTGGTTGATATGTGTGAAATGTTTGTGGGATTGAGACCGAGGATAATTGGGTCGTGATTGAATTAAGAGATGCAAGTTATTAGAAGTGTAAACAGGTTAAATGTTGATAACTTGGGACCTTCTGTTGCGATGTTGCGGTCGCATAAATTAATTACCCTAGCTTAAAACACAACACACAAGATAGTATAGAGCAAGCAAGAGGTCGATCCCACGAGGAAGGTTCAAGTCAGATTTTTATGCTAGATGATATGCAATTTGAGGGGGGGTTTGAACGTTATCTAGGCTAAAGCAAAAGAAAACATAAAACTATCAAGCGAAATTAAATAAAATTAGAAAATTATCAAGAGAACAGACCTTGGTCACAGGTAAACATCCACCTACAAAAATCAGAACTGATCATGGAAACGAGACATCAATTTATATTCTGAATATTTATCTCTTCTTAACATTGATTACTTAACGGATCCGCCGTATAACTAACCCTAACCACCAAACAACCACAGTGTCTGCACTAGTCATTTAATTCAATGGAAATCTTAAGAACTAGATAAGTTGATTAATCAAGGAAACATAACTGTACGCAATCTATGTTTGATTTGATTGAATGTTCTCCCTAAGATTAATAACATAGATCCGCCACAATTATTAAACTCAGTTGCTTTACAAGTTCATAAACCATAACTCCGGTTTTGATATCAACTTAGCAATAGATTGTCTACAATAATAACTTAGAGTCTGCTCTAGCAATTAAAATAAACAATCATAGGAAAAATAAGCATAGGAGAACATTCATATTTATCATATAAACTGAAAAGAAAAGGTAAAATAAATCTCACAGCTCTTGAAATGCGAAGGTTTCCGTGTCCTTACAACCAAGAAAAAGAGTTTAGCCTTGCATGTTTGTTGAACAACTAATCAAAAAGAAGGAGGAATACATGATTTCGGGTTTCTTAGAGGAAGGGGGCATTTTTCTCTTCTTGGCTGGCTGCCCCTTCTCTTCTCTCATTCTTTTTATATCCTAGAAAACCCTAGTCTCTATTTTATAAAATTGTCCTCCCTTAAGTAGATAGTTTACATTTAAGTACTTTAATAACTAATTTTCTAAAAAACAAGAAATAGCCTTGCATGAAATCTTCAAGTTTTGACCTAGAGGAGCTAAATTGCTGGAACAAATACTTGGATGTCGGTTTAGATGCTTCAGAACATAATTTGGACTTGTTTCTTCATGAAACCTGTTTGCTGGCAGAATTCAGTTGTCATCTTTGAAAACTTATATGTCCCTCATATGACATCGTTGTTAGCTGAAATTTGAAGTGTTGATAGGTCTTTGAGTCAGGAATCCAACTAAATTGAGTTTGCATCAATTGAACTTCTGTAGATCCAGATATTCAAATCGGAATGACCAAAGGTCAACATTGGTAGATTGCGAGATTTGACTTTGAAGGCTTCGATTTCCATGCTCTTCCTTATTTTATTTTCTTGCCTTAGACGTCTAGAAAGGTATGGATGTTATCTTTTTAATTCCACTAGAATCACTTCATTTCGACCTCTAAAGCTCACGCTATGCACAAAACATCGATTGAAGGTCAAATCTGTCAATTACCTCCAATTTACTCATTTTTGCATCTTTCATCCAAAAGTGCCTTCAAAACATAAAACAAAGAATATCAAAGCATTTTATATATAAAACATAGGCAAAACATTAGTTAAATGTGGGTGAAACTATCAAATAATATGGTTGTATCACCTTCCAGTATAGGGGAGACTCTGTTGAAATTTCGGTAGACTTCAATATGAACACCATATATATATATAGAAAAAATTAATTACTTATTTTTTCAGTTGACATGAGATTGATGTTTTTATCCTAGATCTGGGGATGTTACAAGTTGAGTATGGAAAAGAACAACTTATGGTGATGCAATTCGAGCTAGAAACTCAAGAGGAAGAACTAATTGAGCTAAAAGACCAATACTTCAAAATGAGAAAAGTACTAAATAGGTCCAATACTTCAATGAAAGAGCATCATGAATTTCAAGATTACATTGATAGTTTCGAGTTCCAGATTAACTCTAAAATAATTGAGATTAACATCGAAAGAGAAGAACTGTGATAAGTAACGACTAAAGTAACATATCTGGAAAAACACGTTATGAATGCTTGCAACAAATGACGAGGATTTAGCTTCCAGTAATGGTGTCCTAGTCATTGACAACACTCTATTCTAGGACAAGATAAAGCAAATGACAAGGCAAGTTGAGGAAGTAGCCCGTCAGGTTAAGAGATTGCAATAGTAGGCTACCCAAGTTGGGAATGATATCATGAAGTACCGAAAACACATTGATGCAACCACTACCTTTATTAGAAATATAGCTAATCTTAACTAATATAGATGGAGAAGACGTAATTAGGTCTGTGAATTCAGATTCTATAAAGAAATATTTTGTGTAATTTGTCCTCATCAATAAAACAAAGTTTGGCTAGGAATTCTCTTTGCATATACCTTTCTTTTAAATAAACATACCTTACAACCTTGCATGATCTGACCGACTTAGAATGATTTTGAAAAAAAACAAATCCTCTTTCATAAATGACTTTTGGACTTTTGATTGATTTTAGTTTTCAAAGAAAATTGATGAGATGTTTGCTTAAAATGATTTTAGCATTTGTTCATGAAGCAATGCCCCCTTTGAGATGACAGGAAAAGCACTTGCACCTTGTATCTTGAGCTACATTTTAGCTATATGCATAATCACATATAGTAAGATTCACTCATCATTAATTTGAAGTCTTGTACAAAAAATCACAACGAGCACAAAAATTCATTGATTCAGATTGTTTGTGCTTGAAAAGAAGAAAGGTCATCTTTGTTATTGCTTCACATTCTTAAATATATCAGTTATGGACCCATTTAAGCCTAAATTAGTTTTTTTTCTACAAAAAAACCCGACTAGAATCACACCCCACACTAGAGGGCAAATGAAAATTCCAAATATCAAGAATTGATCCTGAGTAGGATCACAACTTATATCGGGGGTTAAATGGAAATTATAAAGATCAAGCATTAATCTTGACTAGGATCATATTCCATATTGGAGAGCTAATAAATATTCAAAAGATCAAGAATTGATCCTGACTAGGATCACACCTCACACTAGGGGGCAAGAACAAATTGAAAGATTAAAAAGCCAAAGAGAGGTCATGAAAAAAGCCAAAGAGCCCAAGAAATTCAAATGTTGGGGGCATACCTAAATGGAAAAAAAATAAACAAAATGATCAAGTTAAGGGCAAAAAAAAATGAGAATGCCCCACCAAAATAATCAAAAGAGACGAATCAAAGAAGGACATGATGAGTTGAGAAATACTGAAATACTTTTTGAGCCTATGAATCCCTTTATTTCATAACCAAAAACCGCAACCTACATAACATGCCTTTATAAGTCCTTTTTGATTAAGCGAACAAGCAATTTGGATTGATAAATGGTATCTCCAAACTTGACCAAAATTAGAAGAATTAATTAAGTTTAAGGACTTAATTAAACTTCTAATGGGTTTTATGGATTTAATTAAGAACTCAATTGAAAAAAAAACTCAAGTTTAAAGGCCAAATGTGAATCAATTCTTAAAGATTGGAAGATTAGGGACACAATTGAAACTTTAGAAGGCAAAGTTGGTAAAATCAGGGGTTAAATTGCAAGAAATTTGAAGTTTGAAGGCTAAGGGGAGGAAAATTAAAAAAATTCAAGACCAAGGATCTTTATGCAAAAGGCACATAATATTAGGGGTTGTACTGAACTTTTTCAAGAATTAAATTAAAGAAAATCAAAGTTAAAGGCTTAATTGGGAACTACATTGAACAAATCGGAAAACAAGAGCTACTTTATAAAAGACGCTAAACTTGGGGTGTCTCAATTAATTTTTGACAGGGGCCTAATTGCATAAAATTAGTTAGTCATAATTAAGGATGTTTGAGCTTAAATTGAAACAATAGAGACCAAATTGAAATTTATTAAAATTCCAATTAGAAACCTTAATTTTTAGGGTTTAAGTAGATGACATGTCCCTCTTTTTTAATGAAGAGATTGAGTGACATGTCTTTCCCTGTTTTCCTGTCTTCCTCGCTCGAAAAGACTGATTGAGTTGCCACATTCAGGTGAATGAATGTGGCATCTTTGACCACCTCAAGGACTTTAACCACAATCATTCAATAGAGGAGTTTACCTTCTACAAGTTTGTGTCACCCTAGTTCAGTGTTTGTGCACTACCTGCCACGTGGAAGCCCTCAATTTCTTGTTCCTGGGTAGCCTTGTCCGATTCAATCAAATTTGGTAGTGTTACACCCAACTTTGGATTGATGGAGGGAAAATTACAGGTCACCAAATCAATCATGGTTTGATCCTAGTTAAAGAATAACATCACCTCTACAGGATTTATGGCTTGGTTGGCTTCAATAACCCCTTTCACCACGATTAATTCATGGAAAATGAACTTCCAGTCAACCATTTTCTGCCAAGCTTTAGTTATGAAGTTCCAAACTTTTTCTAGAAGCTCTAAGAGTTTGTTAAACATGTAGAGAACCAGTAAATAGAAGAATAAGAGAGAAGAATCGTCTCTTAACAAAAAAAGGAAAAAATAGAAAAGAGTCTCCTATGATCTAGTTTTGAAAAACCACCTTCAAACCCACAAATGATTTTACAACTACCTACCTTTTAAGGCTATAAAAGAAAGGAAACCACAAAGGAAAAAGGAGATAATCATAAAGAAAAGGAGGAGAAAAACTTAGAGGATTAAATCACTAAAAGTCTCTTGATAGAAGGTCTATGAAAGATTGATAAGAAATGGAAAGAAGGAGGTAGAAGGCAAAGCTCTTAAGCCTAAGAGTGAAAGAAGAAATACGAGAGGACCAGAAGCTTAAGAAAGGAGCAAAAAATTTCAACCAAAAGAGGCAACATTGTTAAGGTATTCCTCAAACTTTAATAAAGGGGTGGAGCTCAATGAGCACACCCCTTCCCCTTTCATTATGCTTATTAGATGTTTGTATTGAATGTTCATTATGCATTCCCTTTTCAGTTGCTAAGACAACATTTGGTTGATTTAAAATTCTCAGAGGAAAAAACACCATATTTTGTTCTTAAAGCGTGTTGTCAAACACGACCTTAAGATAATTTTAAAGCCTCTGATTTTCAATTAAGGGCGTGTTTGACAATTACGCCATACTGATTTTTCAATAGTGTTTATTTTCTTATTTTTTATGCTTTTTCTAAACAAACCTCAAATAATTTTAAAAAAGTCTTAAGAAATTCAGGGATCATTTTAAAATTATTTATAGGTCCCTCACAAGTTTTCCAACTAATTTGTTTAATATTTGAGATGTAAACTTACAATGTAAGTTACTGACTCGTTATTAAATATACCTGCCTTTTTTTACTTTCTTAAAAAATTTAGAAAAAAAATACATGAAATATATAAATTTATTAT
>Ga0325411_1006577_pt1 | contig 12749 bp, 9 predicted proteins | sample PopdelMetagenome_13_FD_206181 | JGI IMG/M metagenome (GOLD analysis project Ga0325411, IMG submission 206181) | Populus deltoides microbial communities from Bellville, Georgia, United States - Xylem-PdIQD-R4 | ecosystem: Host-associated > Plants > Phyllosphere > Stem > Wood/Secondary xylem... | reverse complement strand
TTTTTAGTCAAATTATATTTTTACTGGTCATTTATATTATTTATAGACCTGTAATTATAAAGGCAAAAATCTAAACGAGCACTCAATCACTTAATTTCCATTAAAAGTGTGGCCTGAGCGGAAATAGGCTTATCATGAGGAGTCATTTTCATTTCATGCGACTCTAAGATCTCGATGTAAGACACTTTTTGATATTTATTTTTATGCAGCTATATGGAAATTAAAACAGATTAAAATTCTAGAGAAAAAAAATTAGTCGAAATTGTCTTATCTTATTCATGTATTTTTTTTTTCCTTCTTATAATAACATGTCTTTTTTATTATAGCATGACTTATTGAACAAAAACTAATGGAAATAAAAAATATTCTTCAAAATTCCAATGACTTGAATTGAAGAGCAAACAAACTGATCTTTTAAATCAAGAACACCATTTCCTTGTTTATGTTTTTTTTTCTTTTACGTTTTGGATTAAAAAAATTGTTTTTTTTATCATAAAACATTGTTTTTTATAATAAAAAGTAATGTGCTTGTGAAAGTAAATTCCCATAAAAAATAAAAACCATTAATCAATTATTTTTATAAAAAAATCTAAGAATAATAAATATAAGAATATTATATAAAAATATACTATAAAAATAGAATAAATATTGTATTCTTATTGAATATTAAATATTCTATTGTTTAAAAAATTATGCATATCATAATAGTGTATAATTATTTATAAAATAATTATAAATATTAACATAAAAAGTACTAATATTCCTAAAAGTCTAAATGCATTTGGGTCTCTAAGAAAGAGGGCCTTTATGCATGGCCATAACTAATAAGTCCAAGTTATCGTGTGTTGTCTAAAAGACTTGAAATTAAATAAAATGATTATTTTTATTTTATTTTAGAGAAAAAATATTACTTTTTATGGAAAAGGTGGACAAAATCAGTCAAATAAATTATATAAAAAATTAAAATGACTTGAAAATAAACTGTTTTTAATAATTAATTAATGATAATAACTACAATAATCAACTTAATTCAAGTTTTGTGATAAGAAAAAGAACAATGAGTATAAATAAGATTAAGTTATTTTATAAATACAATAATTATATTAGAAACTAAATGATTATTTTTATTTTTTTTGTTTTCTTTGTTTAGGTTCTTATTGTTTGTTTATGTCTACTCTCTCATAGATTTTTATATTGCAATAAAAGGTTTATATTAATGGCTCAACATTTTTATGCATGTTATTTTTGTCTAAATTAAATTCATGTAAAAAAAATATATGGTGATGACCTAACAATTCCTAAACTCAAGTACTATGCGTTAAACCCAAGTACATGTGGATCTAGTGAGTTGTCAGATTCAACATCTCTAAGTTCAACTACATGTTGAGTTCAAATACTTATAGGTCTAGCAAATTATCAGACCCGACATCCCTAGTTTCAACATCTTACTAATCCCAAATAGATATAAAACTAATGATTTTTCTAGACCTCTTATTGCGTCACAAGACTCTGTTTGTTTTTTGCTGATGAACCTTAACATAAATGTTAAGGTAAATGGTACTCATTTCTCTACATCCCTATGTGTATAAAAATCTTCAAAATGACTTATCATTTATCCTTCATTAATGATGTATAAGAGATATTTATCTCTCTTTAATGCATGTGTTAGATATATTTTTTTCTTGTTAATATCATCAGGGTAAGCTAACACTTCAGTTCCTTTTCTCTACAAAAGAATAAGATTTAAGGATTATAAAAACTCTATAAATCTTTCAATAAACATAGATTCACAATTTTCTTCATTATTGTATATTTATTTTCAGAGTTTTTTTTCTAAAATATCGTTATATTTTCTCTAAAAAATTACTTATTTGAGTATCAATGAGTCCTCAAATCCACAAAAAAAAAAATGACCTTTTACAAGTTTTAGCTATCAATTATCATAATGAATGAGAATGAATCAAATTATTAAAATCAAGAATTAACCAATTATCTAACAGATGATTCTTGGTTATAAATTACTTGAAGTTTTTGCAACATCATCATACATATAATTAATCAGTTTTCACCATAGTTTTTAGATCCGGCCCGATCCAAGGCTCGGGTTCCGGGTTTTGACCGGGTCACCAGGTCGTCCAGGTCAATTTTTTTAAAAAAAATCAAAATGACATTGTTAATTTTAGTAAAAAAAAGTCAACGGGTTGCAACCGAATTTTTGACTGGGTTGCCGGGTCATTCCGGGTTTTTCCTTCCCCTATTTTTTCTTCAACCTGGCCCGGTTCCAACCCCGGGTCGACCGGGTTCGGGTTCGGGGTCGGGCTAGGTTTTAAAACTATGGTTTTCACACCCCTTTTCCAATAAAAAAAGAATATCAAAGTGAAAGATAAAGTAAGTATTGGTAGATTGCCGGAAAAGGTGTATTAGTTATCTATTCTCTTGTAAAATAGTTTTTATATTTCATATTTGAGTTTTAGATCTTCAATACCTATGTAAACAAAAATATTATATGTTTTTTAGACGTTCTTAATACGATATATAAATCTTTTTTATTTTCTATATTAACTGAAAATCATGGCTCTGAAATTCCCTACCTTGTCTGGCTAGTTTTGAATTACAGATATCTCAATGACGGGGGACTAGTTGTCGGTTCATAAGCTAGGCCAACAGCACTTTATTTTACCTCTTTGATCTGTGCTAAAATATTTTGCAGGGTCGCAATGTAGCAGCAGAGACGAGAAGAGAAGGAAACGGCACAGATCATGAGACACCAGGAACTTTTTATGGTGCAACAAATGATCCCAGGCAAAGGCAAGTAAGGGTGTTCAAAAAAATAATTCAAACGATAATATTTGTATTATTTACGGATGATAGTTGTTCAGAAAAACTAAAAAAATAATATTTAATGCATGGGTTGGGATTTTTAAAGCCAGTCAATCAGGTTAATCTGTATATTTTATTTTATTTTGTTTTTATATTTGATAATTTAAAAATTAAGCATTTATCTTGGATCTCTTTAACCTTTAATGTAAAAAAAAAAAAAGACTTATTTCTTTGTTGGAGTGGAGGGGAGGAGGAAGAGGGAATTAGAATTTAATGATGGTGAAGGATATAAAAATTAAATTTAATATTAGAGGTAACTTATAGTCCATATCATAGATCTATTTTAAATATAAATACATGAAAATTAACAATAAAAACGTTGATATTTATAATATCAACCAAAAAAAATTAACCCTACCCAAATATTCAATATATCTGAATGAGCACCCTAAAGTCAAGAAGTCCAGCATGAAGTCAAGCAACAAGCCGTGGACCCGAGTAGGGGCAATACAGTTTGTGGCTGGCACAGCTAAAGAAAGGGTTCGAAAAGCAACACAAGTAGCAGACGCGATTGGGGGACACAGCAAAGAAAAACAATGGACGGTGCATTGGAAGCAACCAAGGAGGCTGACCAAAAGATTAGAGATGCAGTAGTCAGCGGAAAAAACCATAATAAGAGTCAGAACAGAAGATCCCGTGGTTGTTGAGGTTCATAAAATTGATGGACCAGTTGATACAGAAGAGTAGAGAAATATTGAGGGAAGTACTGATGATTTGAAGACAATAAACTATAGAGAAGATGGAGAAAGCACTCGGTTTTTTTAAGCTTGCTTGTATTTTGTACCAATAACAATGGTCTGTTACAGTGTTTGTATCATGCTAGCTTAATTAGAAAATAATGCATGTGATATAGACTTGGTATAATTAGGTCATTTACGTTCTTCTTCGTTTTCAGTCGGGTTATTGAAATTGAGCTCAGGAATTTAGCTCTAGCCCTCAATCTTGGAATGTTTCTTGCTCCTCTCTGAAGTACTTCCGAGCTTTAGCTCCCCCAAGCAAATACCAGGCGGCACTTGAGAACCTTAAAATTAGCCCAGGACTAAGGCTCATAAGGGAAGGCTGGTGGACAGTTAACTAATGAATTTTCAAGTGATCATGATCCTTTGTCAACGACTCAAATGAGCATTGGCCATTTCCTTTGTACAAAGTAGTTCTTAGGGTGATTATGCAAAAACTTGAAACTGGGTTTCTGACCATGAATGACATTCTCTACGCTACAGGACACTGTCTTGTGACTGGAATTCTATCTCCTCGACAGAAAGTGCCCAAATTTGTCGAGTTGCATGGTTGAAAGGAAAAACAATAGACTGGGAATCTGATACGTTGTTTACTTTGGCCATAAATCGCCAAAATAAATTCCAAAGTGAAAAGGATTGGTAAAATGTGACAGAGAGCAACTCAAGGACAAAGTCGATAAATGCATTTTCAAGGGCAAGCATAAAGGAGTGCTAGAAAAGGTGATAGGCAATACATATAACCAGCACTTCACTCACTATTGCCTGTAAATCCATTATCAAGTTAATCGGAAGGTAATGGAGGTAGGGAATATAGATAACCAATATTTCAATACTTATCATCACCTTGACTATAACACAGTTTAGACTAAAAAAGAATTTCTTGGAAAGATATGATCCAATTGTTTTTTGCGTTCCAGGACTAGTTGACAAAGACTTGAAAGATCTTCATCTTATCAAACAGCTGGTTGGTTCTCTTTGCAGAACTTTGAATTGTTCCTTTCCAAGGAAAAGTCATGATCCATATTTCATCTGTATTCTGTTTTTTCCTTCATCAGCCAACTAAAATCTGTGATCCCCAGCTCCATTTTATATGCACCAATCTGGAAAGAATATAGGACCAAAACTCCAACTCTAATGCTGAGAGTGATGGGATCTTTATGCTAGTCAAATTCATATGACTAGGCCATTCCCTTTAATGTGTTATCATAAAAGCAAAAGAAAAGAAAAGGAGAGACGCGGAAGAGTGGAGGGGTGAAAGGTAGGTAGATATAGAACCATGGAATCATCCAGCTGCACTTGTGGGTGGAAATGGATTGAGATATTTGAGAGTTCATGTTTGCTAGTACATGATTTCCTTAAACTTTTTGGTTTCTTTGTGCCCGTTCTTGTTGTGCAATTTTCTGAGTCATAATCATAATCCATCCAACGCAAAAGTTTCACTTAATGATGATCGCTCTTAATCTTTCAGCCAGTCTCCAAGATTGCTCAAATTACCTTTGTCGAAGTTGGTGCCTTTTGTTTTATATGATTTTCATTTAGATTTTAGCAAGAAATTGATGTAAATGCCAATGATGTACACCTCCAGACCTATCCTTTCTCTCCCTGAAAGGAAATTATGCTACATCCCATGCTAATTGTTAATATCTATGATAAATTGACACCATAAACATAATTTTAACTTCTCCATCCGCCATTTTCGTTACAGATTAAAGACGATGAAGATGCTCAATAAGTTTGGTTTTAAACATCTGAATGATATATATAGGATGATTCGACTAACATTCTCTGCTTATTATTAAGCATGCCTTCCGCATATAATATATATATGAAGCTGTGACCCTTTAACACAAAATCCAATTTGGAATTCTTATGTGATAGGGAATAGGGAATAACATATAAGATATGTGCGGGAATAGGAACGATGCTTATAAGCAGTGGTCCTTTCCAGTTTCCACTGTTACAAAACTATAATCTGTACCTCCAAATTACTTCAGCTCGATCTTAGCCATATACTATTAGATGTACAAACAGAAGCTTTACTCAAATTCTAACGAGCTGTTACACCCTCTATGATTTTAGCTGTATATCTGTTTCATAGACATGCTAAAGTTTTCCATTTTGTACTGGTACAAGAGCCATGTGAAAACCTGTGTTGGGTCATGTCATTACTGAGGTTTTGCCTTCCCAGCTACTGTAATATGTACATGGTGTCAAGGCCACTCAGCCATGTCCCAAACTTCAGAGCACAAAGGTCCTAGACTTGTACTAGAAACCAACCCCGGTAATAAAGACATGGACATAATTTCTAAGAAAACCAGCATTCGGTTGTAAAGCAATTATCTAAATATTTGAATTTATCGATTTGCACATGGACCTGTAAGTCTTACATCAAATAAAAAAACACCAGGAGAAAAGAAAAGGAAGGAATAAAGCTTTGCGTGAATAAAAGACTAAAAATTTATGAGTCCACTTCGACAGAAAACATGCATAGGGTACTCTGCTAGAGTACACTGTCTGTCCAACCCAAAGACGCAGAATCTTGTGTAAGCAGTGGCGCTGTACCAATCCATTAAAGGATGCACTAAAATTTGACATGTCCTTTCAACGCTATGACATAGACGTAATCCCCTCTAATGTTTCTTACTTTGAGCTCAATTCAGTGTGTCTCTCTCTCTCTCTTGCTCACCTAAGCACTGGAAATTTGGTTTTGTTTCCATACCATTAATGTCAAAATAATGCGTCAAGAAAACGTTCTGAAGACTGGTACTGATAGAAAACAGTAAATAATGGTTGATGAGGGGTCTTTTGTTGAAGACGATGCAGTCCATCTGTATGCGGTTTTGCTGTTTTTTCTTTAGGAAAATCAAGTGATCAAATCTATGCTACAGACTAGCATTATCTTTGAAAACTATATTGACGCATGCACGTACGGAAATAACATGAAAAGGATAGTTAATATAAGGGTGTTTATGTTTTTGATTTTGTGTTTGTGTTTGTTGTGGGGCACAGCTCTTCATAATAAAAAATACAGAAGTAAAAATAAAATATTTATATTTATAATGTTGTATTTTTTGTTTTTAGTAGTGATCTCAACACTAAAAGTAAATAGCTATGAAAACAAATATACCCTAATTAATTTTACTAGGAAGTGTCTCCATCACAAAATCTTGATTCCATGTTTTATTACTTATAAGTATTAATAAATCTAAATCTCGAAAAGCAAAAAAAATTCAGAAAATCAAGAAGAAAATTTAACGAAACTAGCCCGAATAACACATTTTTCTTACGTAATTTGAAGGTTTTACGTACCTCGACCAATTACAAAAACATGCAGAATCTTCTATAATTCGAGCATGACTCAATGATTATATCGAAAGATGTGAATCTTGTCGATCACTTTACACTACATAAACCTTTTTTTATTGGGTATAACCCTGTCCTATCATCCATATAACTTATGACTAATCACAATCATCTGCCTCGCATGTTCCTAGCTCGGGCCAAATTTAATGAATCAGCAATGTTTAAAATGCGAAGCTGGTGGTCGATTTGACGTAAAACCACCCATCTTTTTTTCTTCCATCTTTCATTGACAAAACCATCAAATCCTAATTGCGATCCAACTCCTTCCTTCATGCCTAGAAACCAAACTTAGAAGCCTGGTTCGATTGGCATAAAATCCACCTGCTTTGTTACAGAAACTCCATAATCAAACCAATTTGCTTACTAGCTCAGCTGACTTGGTCTACAAATGTCCTTTCCTGAAAATGATTGAATAGTTTGCTAGTATCGTTAAATCCCATGTATATATATAGAGGACCACCTGTAGGGCAGCAATAATTGAGCGTGATCCTCACATCTCTGATGTCAAATGAAGGTATGGTATCACTTTAAGCACCGATGACAGCAATTAGGCAGAAAATCTATCTGTCATGGCAAATTAATCATAGCAAACAAATTTTACGCTCCCTCCTTAAGATTTCTAATCAATCATTCACAACTTGACACCACACAAGAATATGTGGCTTGTGGTCCTCCCAACTTTTTTCACCTTTTCCTCAACACACTCTTCTACAGACCTTCATCTTCGCACTTCAAGTATCACTCCTCACCTTGCTAGATATCACGCAATACCCCAGTTGTGTGATATCCTCCCTGAAAGAATTATGGATGCTAAGACTCTTGAAGGGAAGCGTAACTATTTGAAAGAGAAAATGATCAACAAGGATGATTTCCCGATCGAGGATGATTTGGAAGATGACATGGAAGAAGATGAGGGTGGGGGGGGCTGTTTTGGTTTTACCGATGATGAAAAGAAGAAAGGAGTTGGGAAGAGAGGGACTGGTGGCGGCGGAGCTTCTCCGCCGTCTTGCCAAGTAGAGAAGTGTGGAGCTAACTTGACTGATGCTAAAAGGTACCACAGGAGACACAAGGTTTGCGAGGTTCATGCGAAGTCACCAGCTGTGGTTGTTGCTGGCCTCAGGCAGCGGTTCTGTCAGCAATGCAGCAGGTATAGCTGTTTCATGCGTTTTCATTTAGCTATCTTTCTATCGGTAGAACGTATTTTCTTTTACCAGCATGAATACATGGAATGTAAGTTGAAAATTAAAGGGACTTGAGAAGAAATGTGCTATATCCACACAAACCAAATTTGTTTTCCCTTGGGCAGAGACTTCTTCATAAAACACAGTGCTTTCTTTTTTTCTTTTTCACTTGTAACATTACTAACCCTAAAGAAACTTGTTTTGAGTTCAAAGTCAAGCTTAGTTAACTGAATTAGCCAATGTAAGCTCATTGTGAAGAAGTATACTAACCCATGTGGTTAACTGAAGCAACTAAAGTGTTAGAATTACAGGTTTCGAATACTTGGAGACTCAAACACGTACAATTTTCTGCTGGTAGAAAGCTGTGCTCAAAAACCCGAGGAAGAATGAGATTTCTTAAATATTGTTTAAACGTTAAATTTTCTGCAATCTGCTTTGGTGAAAAATGATAGATTTTCATCAGGATTCTCCTATGGAAGGTGAGACAGAACTAGCGGTGTGTGATGACTATATGTTATGACTATAATGGTGCATGTGTTATCATAGGATTTACTTCCATGGTATGAAATGGTATGGTGCTAATTAGACGTCAAAGTTTATAACTTGAGACAGGTTTCTGCTAATCCTGGACTCTTGATTAATCTGCTCAACATTTATGGTCCAAATATTTTGGAATGTTAGGAAATTATTGGAGAGTTGGTTTTCGATGATGGTTGATCAATATGAGTTGCAAAATCGATTCTCTTTCCACTTAAAAGATTACTTGAGAAATATGAGTTTTCGTGATTTCCCTTTCCCTGCATTTCCATCTAGTGAACCTTCGACAAGAGAAGCTCTCAACAAAATTTACTAGAAACTCAAATTCAGATCATTGTGGGACTTCTCTCCTTGCAGATCTCTCAGTGACCTGCTATGTGTATGGTTCGGGTTAAGCTGCTTCCACCATTCTATATATTATACCAATTATGAGTCTTTGCAGGTTCCATGAGCTACTGGAGTTTGATGAAACAAAGAGGAGTTGCCGTAGGCGTTTGGCAGGACACAATGAGCGGCGCCGGAAGAACACGGCTGAATCTTATGGAGAAGGTTCGAGCCGCAAAGGGGTTGGCACTCAACTGAAAGAAAGCCCGTGCAGGCAAGCTGATGAAAGAGGAAGATTTCAGATGAGCATCCCATCCCAAGGAAGTTCCTCTTACAAGCGATCCCAGATCAGATAAGACCATAGCAGCGGCTTGCTCCCTCTCTTCTGTCAACTTATAGCTTCTTCTACCCATGTTTGGGACCATATAAAATGTGAACACTTTTGTGGGATCGTATGTTCTAGGAGTGCTTTAGCTTCTAGTAGTAGTGATGCTGTTTGATAGAGGCTGTATTATGCGGATTAGGCCTCGAAAAGTTTGTGTAATATGGTGTCTTGAGGTTCTACCAGAACTTGACGTACTCATAAAGCTATTATTAAGAGAATAACATCGACTAATGCTTCTGCTTCTTGCTTAACTGCAAATTAAAGAACTTCGTTGGATTCAGCTTATTAAGAAAACGACATCAGGCTTGGTGATCACTTCCAATGCACAAAATATTTCTCCTTGCAAACTCCAATCTCGATAACCTCCTATATATTTTTCCGTTCTGGGTAGGAAAACTATAACATTGCTTGATCCTGCTTGGGATGGGCAGTAAGAAATAGATTCCTGGGTCTGTAAATAAATTAGCATCTTACCTAACACAACTTCTGGAACCTAGATTACTAGCAGACCATACAATTTCAAAACTCTCACCCAAAAGCGTGATTATACAAGCATCTTTAAAGCATAGTTTACCATGGGATATCCATGGTGTCCATTGCACCTTGATCGATCGAGTTCATGACCAGTTCAAGACAGTTTTTGCATCAATTTGAAGCCAGAAAGAGTATTGGAATGGATTGTTTTTATGTTTTATATTCGTAGCAAGGTACCACTGGATACACTAGTTAATTGGGTCAACCCCTCCTTTCGCAGGAAACCATTCAATCATCATTGTTACAGGCACAGGGCCACCAAGAAGGTCTGCTTCATTCTTCTTGCAAAAGAAAATATGACAACCAGCAACTGAAGTGGGCAGAAAGCGTGCATCAAGTTCATTAATGCACCAGGGGTAATTATACCCCTCTCACAAGGATAGGGTCACTGAAATTTTACAACTACGCAGGAAATGTCATCTGAACTCCTCCTATTAAGTGCTTCTTCAGTAAGCCGTTTCGCTGCGGACCGAGCATCCTTTATGTTCTTGATAGTATCCACAGCTTCTTGGTTGGACATCACCTGGCATCATATTGAGGAACAGATCTTAGCCCATGTAAAGGCAAAGAAATAATTTATCCTTCCAAAAAAAAGATTTGTTTGAAAGATATATTAGAGATAGAGTGTTCAAGTACTGTTCAAGTGGAGCAGACCTTCCACAACCCATCGCTCGCCAAGATAATACAATCTGCATCATCATCGATCATCTCCATTGCAACATCTGGTTCTGAACTCAGATGTTCCTTCAAGTTCTTGTCACCAAATGCCCTTGCCACTGCCAACTGTCCATCAACACGAGGGACATCCCCTAAATTCATAAAGGTGGAATGTTAATACAGTCAGTGAATTGAAACATCTCTATAAGAAGGAGACAGTCTGAAGGTATTGATATAGTTGGAACAAAGAAGAACCACAGTGCTGATCATACTGCAACGGATTTCATAGTCGGAATGGATGGTCCAAAAACAGAAGAATATAAGGAGGAAGACGCGCAAGATTAGTTAGTATTCGCTCGTGGAACAGTGCAATTCCATCATTTTAAAAAGATAGCCCTTGTCTATTCATCAACAGGTTACTGGACACCAAATCAGTGCAGTAACTCGGTGCAAATTATATCATTTAAAGTATCCACTTGCCCTATGAAAGAGAGCATCAAATGCAACCCATTTTCAAAATTTCAACATGCACTTCAAGCCTCAAAGACTTGGCCATTAAAAGCAATACTGCCCTAACAATCTAATTTCCAGTGCTTCAATTCTTAAAACACAATCATTATCATGGTTTTGTAGAGTCCAGACACCTGTAGAACAACATCTATAGCTCTTCAATCTTAGCAAAACTCTTACCTGGAAAGGTTGATACAAAGCCACCTCTGTTCTCAATGTCCTCCCTTTCAGTACTTGGCTCGTGATCAACTGATAGTTGTTTGGCCACACCATTCTTGCACATAACAACTCGTGAATCACCAACATTTGCTACTACCAGCTTCTGACAATTAATCAGTATTGCTGTGACTGCCGTTGAACCTCCTCTACCCAAATCACCTGCTTTCTCCAAAATTATAGTATCGGTTATACGATATGCTCTCCTCATAGCATTCTCTGGCTCTGTCCAGAAGTTTGGCTGCTTGTAGGGAATATTCAAACACGAAAAAGACATTTATTTTCATCGAATCCAGCTAGTAAAGCAAACTACAAACAGAATTAGGACTAGCTAAGGAGGGGAATTGGTAACCGTTCATCGTAAAAGTTGAAATATCAATTTGCAGCTCCATTTAAAAATGAGTGGCCATATAGTAACTAACCCTGAACGCAATCCCCTAACCATAGTGAAAACTTTAAACCTACAAGTAGTTCAACAAATGCTGGTTCAATAATGAAGTACAATATGCAGAGTGCATGCTTACCTCCTTTAAGATAGTGTCAAACAAATGAGACCGCAAATAATCAGGGATAATATGGCTCAGATGACCATCAAATATAGCAAATAAACCAAGCTCATTGTCATCGACTTCCTTAAATTGAGCAACAACATAATCTTCCATGTCATGATGTGATTTTGCCTTTACCAAGTGAAAGCCGTGTGTTATATTCCTGGACATCTTACTCTTGCCCTTTCCAGAATCTGCAGATGAACTTAATCCAACTTTTTCCTGCAATATGTGCATTCAAACTGGTAGTTAACTCTAACGGCTAGTACTCCATTGAAAAATGCATGTGTGATCAGTGCCAAACAGCTGAACAAACCACAAATTAAAGCCCTAATAACAGCTGAACTAGATTCCAGAGTTGTGATAATTATATTTGTTTGAAATTCCTTTATCTCTGAATTCAAATTACGAAAATATGATCATGGAAGTGATCTGAATACATCAGGCAATGTAAACAAACACTACATGGTAACAACCAGAACCTTGTTTTTCTAACGCAAAGAAAATACATTTCAAATACCAAAATACATCTCAAAGGGTTCCTATGAACACATGAACCGCCAAAATTTAATCACAAGGGCCGTGACCAAAAAAAATATCATCTCTAACCCCATCATCTCAAACAAATACTACTTAGAATAAATCTAAAAATTCATGTCCTTAATCTTCAAGAATGTTGTAACCAAAGCAAGAAAAATCGATCAAGGGCTCAAGAGCAAAACCATAGAGTACAGTACATTATACATGTATCATACCTTCATCTTGTGTAGGATTTCTCTGCCAGTCATGGTTAGCTACTAATGACAGGTGTGATGTGATGTGATGTGATGTGATGTGAGAATATATGGGAATTGGATGGATAATTGTCGTTTAGAAA
>Ga0325411_1006574_pt1 | contig 12752 bp, 10 predicted proteins | sample PopdelMetagenome_13_FD_206181 | JGI IMG/M metagenome (GOLD analysis project Ga0325411, IMG submission 206181) | Populus deltoides microbial communities from Bellville, Georgia, United States - Xylem-PdIQD-R4 | ecosystem: Host-associated > Plants > Phyllosphere > Stem > Wood/Secondary xylem... | reverse complement strand
TTTTTTATCTTGGCTCATACCAAAGGCAAGGTCGATCCACTAAGGTGGTTGGAATTTAACAATAATGACTCCACACGAAAAACCAAAATCAATGATCTTCCAACTTCTTCATGCCTTGTCCTGTAATAAGAAATGAATCATCAGACAGGCAAAAAAGAAGAGAGAAAGACAAGGAAACCCTCAAAAAATTTCAACTTGGCGCTCCTTCATCCCTCCAAAACCAAAATACACATCAAAATATATCTCCCGCCACAACCAGATAGAGATAATCAAAGCGCGAATCTCCAAACTCTAAAGCAAAGCAAGAAAGAACCTTTCTTCTGTAGAGGTCTATAATAACCAGTAACCTGTTCTGTTCTTGTCTCACAAAGAATAGTCTTGCAAGCATGGCAGTTACTTCAAGTCCTGTTGCGTTGAAAGAAAAAGAGGTTGTAGAGAAGAGGAGTCGGTCAAAACGTCCTGGAGTTCGTGTTGTTGGAGGGAGGATCTATGATTCTGATAATGGGAAGACTTGTCATCAAGTAACGAGTGATTCTTTTGATACAATTTTAGATTATAATAAGTGAACCTTTGTTTTCTTTGTTTGGTTGACGAGAGCATGCTAGAAAGTAGAACATGAAAGAAATCTAAGCTCCAAGTTTCAGTTCTTGATTGTCTTTTTTTTGTTGGGTTGATTCGAAGAGAACCCATGAATCTACTTTGTATGATTTCTCCGTTGATAGAATTTTAGATAATACGTAAACCCTTTGTGTTTTTCTGTCTGGCTGACGGGAAATGCAAGAAAATGAAAGAACCCTAAGTTTCGAGTTTTAGCTCCTAGTTTTGGTTATTTGAAGAGAAGCCATGAATTTACTCTCACGATTTTTTGTTGATAGAATTCTAGACAACAAGTAAACCCTTCCATGGTTTTCTGTTTGGTTAATGTGAAGATGTAGGAAAGCTAAAGAATTCTCAGTTTCAAGTCCCTTTTTTAGTTTTCGGCTCATTTAACAATGACCCATAATTGCTTTTGTGATTTATTCATCTCTTAGTTAGTATATTCATGATTTATTTGTCTCGTAGTTAGTGTATATGCTCAATTATGCTCTTTTTTGCCTTGTATCTCCTTGCGATTCTGTTGGTTGATGATAGAATGTGGGAAGGCAAAATGAAAGTGGAATTCGGGATCTTTTCTTAATGATGTTAAGAGCACTTGTTTTGGTCAGTTGCATTAATTTTGTTGTTTCACACGAAAGCGAATCAAGAAAGTGGTTTGGTAATGTTATTATCTCTAAATTGGAGGTGGTAGTACAATTGACGGGCTCATTGATCTTTTTTCCATGTCTGTTCTCTTTGTGATTGATATCTTTCTTTGTCCTTGTTTGTTTAAAATCATCGAAGTGCCGCCAAAAAACAATGGATTTTGCGGCAGCATGTGCAATTCAGAAAGGAAACAAACTATGTACTCTCAAGTTCTGCCACAAATGCCTACTAAACAGGTTAGCTTGGTGACGCAATTCTCGCATAACAAACTTTGTCAAACAATTAAGGAGGTTTTTGCATTTAAGTTTTTTCTCAATACATTTTGGTTGGTGGTGTTTTAGATACGGAGAGAAAGCAGAAGATGTAGCATTGTTGGATGACTGGCAGTGTCCCAAGTGTAGGGGCATTTGCAACTGTAGCTTCTGCATGTAAGTACATCAATGTTTGACTTGTACATCATGTTTGAAGTTTAGTGATGATATTATTGAATATAACTAGTCTTCTTGGTGAATCTAATAGAATAAAGTTTTTCCAGGAAGAAACGAGGCCACAAGCCCACTGGAATACTTGTCTACACAGCCAAGGAAAATGGGTTTTGTTCTGTCTCAGAACTGCTGCAGATTAAAGGTTCTGAAAATTTGAATTACAACAAGGATGTGAAAGCCAATGATGTTTCGTCAAGGAGTGCGTCGTCATATAAGGTTTGGAAGTGTTTGCTAATGATGGTCCTTTGTTATGATTATTAGGCTGCTTCATCCATGGGATTTCTGATTTGCCATACGTATACGTCAATTGATGCTTTAGCAGGAGTCTACAGTCGCTTCTCCATGGAAACCAGGGAAGGAAAATTCTTTTGATGGAAACATTGATACGAATCTGCATCCTCAGAATTTAACACCCATCTCTGCCGAGAAGAAATCTAAGAAAACAAAACGGAGAGGACTGAAGGAAGTTGGTAATGGTAACAGGGATGCTGAAATTAATTTGGAGGAGAGTAGTCAGAAGAAAACAAAAAGGGAAGGATTAGGGAAAGTTAGGAATGACAGTACGAAGGGTGGTTATAAGAAGCCTCTAATTACTGAAGATGTTTATGAAAATGAAATGAAGACCAATGAAAAAGATAAAGGTGATGTTGCAAATGAAAAGAAGTCCAAGACAAAGTCCATGGAACTTTCCAAGGACAAAGTGAAGGAAAACAAGAAGGATGAAGATGTTTCTGAAAAGAAAAGGAAGACTAAGGCACATCCTCAGGAAATTTCTAAGAAAGAATTGAAAAATGGAAAGAATGAAGATGCTTTTGTTGAGAAAAAGAGGACTAAGACACAGCCTCAAGAGGTTTCCCAGAATGAAGTTTTACTTGGTGCAAATTGTAATGGTGGAATAGTTTGTGGCTTTAGAAGTGATAAAATTCAAACGGAGACCAAGATGGCTGGAGACTCATGCAAAGTTGGCAAGTTTCCTGCAGAATTTCAAACCAAATCAAAGACAGCCAATGAGAGGCGTACCATGAAACTTCAGAACAAAGAAATTGACGTGGACATTCAATTGCCTCAGGGAACCTGCTTAACGGCTGTAGCAGGCATTGAGTTACCTCCCGAGACTGTTGGTAATGCATTGCAATTCTTGGAATTTTGTGCTAGTTTTGGTAAGGTATGAACAAGTCTTTTATTACTATTGAACCAAATGAAGCATAGTGGCATTTTCCACCAAGTTTAATTATGTAAATGGATGATAATTGTTGCCACCGTGCTGTAGTTTGTTTCCATCTTCCCTGTTCGTTATTCATGACTTTGTTGACTGTCTTTGTTCTTCCCCCCTGATTAGGTTCTTGGTCTGAAGAAGGGGCAAGCTGAAATTGCACTCAGGGAAATAATAAATGGACGAAGAGGGCGTCGGTTGCAATCCTATCATCTAGCCCAGATTCATATTCAGCTACTGTCTCTGATTCAAAAGGATATAGGAGAAGAGTATGTAATCTATTACGTTGTCTAATTATTCTCAACCACTTTTGCTTCGTGTGGGGACAGAAGAATGATAATTTTGTGATTTCTTGTTCAGATCTCCAACCCTAACTACAACAAATGAAAACTCATGGTTTCAAGCTCTCAGGAAATCTGTCTCGAAATGCCATTTCTTATCAAAAGAACTTCCCTCTAATTGTTTTGACTGGGGTGATGAAGGATATGATAAGTTAAACAGCTCAGAAAAGCTTAGACTCTTGAATCTTATATGTGATGAAGCTCTCAATACCAAGTAAGCGACAAAAACAGAATGAGGAAATGGGTCCTATACATTTGGTTCTACAATTATCAATCTGTGTTGACAAGACATTTTACTATCTTATTTTGATTGTTTATAAATATGTTTTCCAGAGAGTTGCGCAGTTGGATTGATGATGAAAACTCTAAATTTCTTGAAAGACAGAAGGAAGCCAAAGAAAAAGTTCTTGCAGCAAAGGATAAGGTCATAGTCATTGTAAATCGCAATGTTGGCTTTTCAGTGATGTCAGTGAATCCATCCTTTATTTGCAAATTAATTATTTTCTCTTATTTGTTTGGAACAGGAGAAAAAATTGAAACAGAAGATGCTAGACGAGGTGGCCAAAGCTATTATTGAGAAAAATGGCGCTCCCATTTCTGTTTCTAACCATAAAGAAATGGTTTCACGAATAAAAAGTGAAGCTGCACAGGCCCACTCAGAAATGCTGGAGGCCATGGCACTGAAGAGTAAGTGCATATCCACTTTTGAAGTTAATGTGATTGCAAAATATACCCTTTGAAGTTAACGTGATTGCATAAAAATGTTTGCTTTGATTTTATCAAATACTGTTAGATATACAGTGGGCTTAAGTGGTTTGACAGTCTTTTGGGTTTGTTGCTCTATACTAAATAATTGTTATTCTGGCCATTGAAATTTGGTGCCAAAATCAAGATCAGACAAGGGATAATGTTCTTGGTTTTTCTTTCCATCTATACACATGACCAACTTTTGTTGAAGGCTACTAGATAAGAATTATCTGACCTGTCGAAGAGAATGCCCTTAAATTTTGAGAAGAAAGACATTTACAGGAAACTGAAGAATCTGAGATCAAATTATATTTTTTGAAACATCTATCATGTGCTTGCTAGTAGGATTTTTTATATCAGTTCTTTGCATTAATCTATTGTTCTTTTTTGATCGTACATGCAAATTAATTTATAATTTGCAAACATATATATATATTTAACCTTTACCTGCAATGATCAGAGGGATTATTATCCAATGCTGTCAGAACAGAGCCTGTCCTTCTGGACGTTGATGGCCGAGCTTTCTGGAAACTAAATGGCTACAATGGTCAATCAGATATTCTACTTCAAGGTCAGGATGCTTGGTTTGTTTTCATTTGTGTATATGAAGTACACATGCTGCATATCATCATTTATTTTTCTTGTACAGATATGGGTACATGGAATTCTGTTGCACCAAGTGAAAAATGGTTAGTATATGCTGATGAACAGAAACTGGAAATTGAGAAATACATCACTTCCTCGAGGTAATGACATTAATTGATACATCTTTTGCACTGAGAAGTCATCTTACAGTTTACTTCTAGCTCCCCATGTTTTCCCTTTTAGAAAGAAAATTTATTTAGGATGGGAAAGCTTGTAACCAGTAGGAACTTGCTAAACATTTACCTTTTGGAGATTTGATTTCTTGTGTAGGTTGGTGCCTAATACCCACAAGCATATAACTTAATTACCCCAGCATTGCGGTATGATTGGTATTAAAATTACTAGAAAGGAGAGGTGACTTGTGAAGGGAGACATGCTAATGCCATATGAATCTCACCTCTAACATGCAATTCTAGGGACTTCGTTTATCATGTAGAAATTAGAAGAAGAAGAAGAAACTGTTGGCCCCTTTTGATCTGAAATTAAACCAAATTAGAATTGTCATCAGGTTATTGTCGTCATTCATTTGGTGGGCTACCACCTGCCCAAAATGCACTATGATCTGTTCCTCTTGTGCTGTTCATGTGAAAGAACGAAATGCACGATAACTTGAGCTATCAAAATCACACGTTGTGCCTTCTCATTTGTGTTTTGCTTTAGGAATCTGATATTATTGTGTATATGGGTCTACATGTAGGTATTTCTTGCAGGTATCCTGGGCAACAAAGTTGACTTTGTTCTTGAAGGGCAATGCTGTAGCCTATAATATATATATATTTGATCTCTTTATCGCATGCTATGCTCTTTTCTTTTCTATTTCTTTTTGGTTGATATGCTTGACCGTGTTAGGTTCTCTTTTGATTTCAGGACAAAAAGGCTTAGGGTTCAAAAAGCTACCGAAACCCCTTCAATCGACGCATTAAAATAAGATCGAGGTAAGAAGAGAGTCAACAATAGACGTTCTAAGCAAAAATGCTCTGAGTTCCTCAAAGTTGCTTACCATGTGTAAGATTAGAGTTCTTATTTTTTACCTCTTGTTTACTTGCGTGCAATGATATGCAAAGCCAGGGCAACCTGTCCCCTCAGCTCTCGCGTGGTTTGATCGCTACATGGTCAATGGCACCTGGAGATTTTGACTCCTTTTTTGCATGCCTGGGATGATGATGAGAGTTCAGAGGAAGAATTGTTGTATTTTACCCTCCCTGTAAAGGCTATTTCCTCTTGTACACATGCGCAACATTGTTAGGTTAAAGCTTTTCAAAAACTAGAGGTTTGCTTCCTGGACTTCTTGCTTGGTATTTTGTGCAATTGTAGTAGGTTACACGTTGCGGCAGAAAGGAACTCCTCAAATCCTGTTAGAAAACAGTGTCTTGCACATCTGTTGCCACTGCTAGTTTTTATAGCACTCGTGAATGGATCTTTTATGTAAAAACAGGAGTAATTGTTGGATTAGCTGCCTGCGTAGAAGTTCTCCCTTTCTGCCTGTTGAGCTGAAGGAAAGGTTTTCTTTTCTTTCATCTTTTTTAAGCACAATGGAATGGTGAAGTTGAGTCTTGAGAGCATGCCGATGCCGCTGCATTTCCTTTGCAGGTACAGATCTTTATAGTCCCTTAATTTTTGAAATTTGATCAAATGAATCTATTTTAAAATAATTTGTGAGATCAAATCTTCTACTTCAATCAAATGATTCAAATTATATATTATATAAGTCATTTATATTTAAAAAATATATGATATAAAATTAAGATTTATCTTTTTTTTTTATAAAAAATATGGTTTACATTGAAAGCAAATAAAAAAGATAAAATAATTTAAAGGCTACAAAAATAACTTAAGCTCCAGAGTATGCATTCTGCTATCTGATTTATTTTCAGAAAATATATATGACGTGCGTGGCATCATCTAAATATTTTGATTAAAACTATTTGCCTTCAAATAAATTGAAGGAAAGATTTCAAAAAAGATGCTCAATTTTACTTTAGTTCAGCGTCGCTGTTCAACTAAACCATTTGCTCGTTAACTACGAAGCAATCTCTTGGAGGGGACGGAATACAGCACAATCATCTATAAGTAGAAAAAAATGATACGTTCACAAACTGCGGCGCTGATATGCACTTTGCTTGTGTTAATCCTAAAAGAATGTGGCTAATCTCTGCACCTCCAAAGAATTATCCGGTGAATGCTACGGAGGTCTTGGTGAACATGGGAGCTCAGCATGAACATGTGTCGCTGAGTGTGCCGATAAACAACTGTAAAAGCAAGTTTAACCTGTATGGAACCCTAATCAAGCCTGGGAACAAACCTTGTCTGCAAATGAACAGCGACATGTTTGCGGTTAGCGCAGGTTGTAAGGTAAACTGGTATATTAGAGGTAGCTTGAAAAGGTTCAGTTCAAATTCACTAAGGGGGGAGGAGTGGGAGAGTGGATTAAAAAGAGCCCAACACTTTAATGAAACTTTCATGCGTGGAAGAAAAGAAGTACCACTATGATAATTACAAGTGTGGTTCTCTCTCTTTTCTAATACATGCCTTTCAAGCTATCAAGTCTAGAGACGATAGCTATCAACTCAGAAAGGAAAAGAAAAGAACAGCTCTAAGAACAAGAAAAAAAGAGTAAAAGCTTGAGAAAAATGTCCATTTCTATCAAAAGGCCATCTTATGAAAAGCTTACCTTGTTTAATGCTACTACAGCAAAGACGATTGTCATCTATATAGGTTGCTTGGAGACCCATCATCCAGGATCCCACTGATGTATCGTCATGAGCATAAGTCTTTAGAGATGCGCTGCACGTAATAAGTAACCTGGATTAGTTTGTAGCTCACGTGGAGAGTGATGAAATTGTATGATCTTACAGTACCTGAAGTAAAATTCTGCACATGTGAATAACACAAAGATGGGCTACTCAATCACCAGGACTTCTAATAAGAACTAAATAGCTTACTTGCAATTAACACCATCTGAAGTCTGGTTCTTATACTTCAGAAAAGCATGCTGGGAGACTTCTATCCACTTCACATATGGCTCAATGACCATCATACAAAGAGAGGATTGAGGGTTTCGGACTGCTAATGTAGTAGAACTATACGGTCTAATATTAATCCTAGAGTTCCTATCATGTACCAAATTGCAATGAGCTGCAACCCCCAAGTCCTGAACAAACCCAAGTCCATCCTCACCACTAAAATTTTAAACATGATTTCATCCTAAAGCTTTCCCAGTTATAGAATTTATAACCAACCTGTTTATGTCAATATACCGAGCTAAGTTTTTGGAGAGTATAAGAAGTGAACCAGCCGCATGTCGGAAGTACCTGAAATGATAAGAGATTGATGTTTATCCAATTTCTGGCCATTCAAGCAGTCTTCAAAACCATAAAGTGATGGCGCAGTTATCAACCAAAATTATCAGTAATACATATATAGGAAACATCTTATTGTGTTGTCATTCACAAGTTCAGCCACTTACGATTTTTCATCTCCAAATTTCCACCATTCAGGTTCATACCATGGGCTTCCCCTGAAAAACAACAAATGTTTATATATCCTTGAAGTAAATTCCAATAACCTCAAAATTGAAATGTTCCAGGGCTGAGAAAAGCTAGGAACCTCAAGCTGCTTTAGAAAAAAATAACAAATTTTCACATGACTTAAAAGTAAGAATGGGCAAATTGTTGACTTTGCCCAGATGAAAGTATGAAAGAAATGCACACATGCGTCGTAATTGTTGGATCAATAAGTCATTATAAATGCAACAGAAAAATGGAACAACGCAGGTATGTATCTTTCATGCTTTCCAAACTAGGCAAACTCTCTTGATGGAAATGATATATTAACTTTGCATAAATTCTACCAAGCAGATCAGAATGACAGCACTGAAACATGATGGTGGATAAGTTAGGAGAATAATGCCGTGTAGTATGAATTTGATTATTCCAAATATATGGGGAAGGAAAGCCCAAAATTTCCATTAAATACTTAATCAATCTATAAAGCAGTTATACCGCATATTTAGATATCTGCAAAGTATCTAGGTAGTGAAACATAATTAGTGAGAAATAATATTAGATAAAACACGTACTCTTCAGTTACAACTTCTCCAGATTTCATACAGCCAATGTAAGCACTAGCTTGACTGCGACGATGTTCAAGAAGTTCAATTAATCCCTCTACACAAGAAAACACAGCAAACAACAATGAAAAGAAGTTTTAATGAATAAAAGTTGAATATCCTTCGTGTATGTTCAAATAACCAGATAAGACATTGAGCTATACCAAGATCAAGGTTAATATTGTTATCAGCTTTTACATAAAATTCCGCATCCCATGTTTGCACAGCAGTGCTAAAGAAGGACTTCACTTTCTTGGGCAATTCTTCTTGAGCCTCCTCATGACCTTCCTGAAACAAAATTAATGATAAATGCACTTAAACTCCATCCAGAAGAATCCAAGTAACCAGTGAGAAGAGGAACACCATGCAAATACATTTGATTTGAAGAAAGCAAGTGAGCTTTTTGCATCCAGAGTTAAGTTCAAAATCTAAGGAATATCTAGTGAATATGAACAGGAAAAGGCTTTAATTTGAATCCAGGACATCAAATAAGGAAAGGATAAAACTTTGAAAGGTCAGTGCCAATATTCATAACTACTGAAAGTACATAATACTAGAAAATGTGCATGTGCACATTTAAAAAGATAAGCTATGAAATACAAATTTGCATTGCATCACGTACAAGAATCAAGAAATCCTTTGTTGAACGATTTTCACCATTGATATTTCGATCTAAGCTATCCCCTCGATTAGCACTGCCAGTTTAAAAGTTATCATAAAATCCAAGGCATTAGTAGCTACCTCAACCATAATACTGGTAGCGAAATTGAAATCAAACCAAGCAAATTGATTCATAGAAAAAATAATAAACCATACGCAAATAATACAATAAGACTACAGTGCAAGGGAAAACCTGCGACCAATCACAAAACGGATCACTACTCCTCTTTCCTCAAGTTTTTTTAAGGCATCACCTACAAAAGAAACAATAATGCTGGTCACTTACTTTTCAAGAAGTAAAGTATATATGACTATCATTCACATTGTGAAACCAACAAAAACAATGATAGACATACTATGTGGCATGACAATGTCACAAGTAACAACATTCTGGATACAGGGATGCAAGCAGAAAATCACAATAAGAAGAATGGGGATTTTATTTATTGGGTTTATCACCTTCCTAATTATAAAATATTCTAACTAGAATTTCTTACATTTAGATTGGCCATATTTGGTATATAACATTCATTTTAGATATTTCCAATTTCATGTCTCTTGGTTTAAGAGTCTAATTAATTTTTTTTATCCATGCTTTCTTTTATGTGCTTTGAGTCTGTTCTTTATTTGCTGCATCATGTAGGAAATCAAGAATCAAGATGTTAAGCCAGCAAGGGTAAGTGAGATCTATGATAATAACTAAGTATTCGACAAGGAAGGGAAGATAGCAATGTAAGGAACAACAGCCACTAAATTGCCACAAACTTCAATCAAAAAGAAGGAGAACAGGATGACAACGAAGGTTTGTAAAAAAACAGAGGAAATCATTACATAAAAGGGAATCGTCAAGTAAATATTCCAGTCTTTCAAAGTCAAAGTATAATGCCATTATTTGTTGCTTTATTGGATGAAAATCAATGGAATAAAAAAACCCAACACAGTATACAAAACCAAACAAAATTTGCAACCTTAACAATTATTCAAAAGAGAAAATAATATTATCTATCAAACATCAACTAACCTCTTGGCATCCAAGACCCTCTAAACACCTTCCGCTTCAAGTGACTACCAAATCCAGTATATATACCAATGACTGCAAGAAACTTTTTACCCGACGAAGACTCATTTTGTGACAGCCGACTTTTTATGTACCCTTGACTCTTAGCCAACGTCAATTCCATTTCTGCCTCCACTATCCTCCTCTCCAAATCCCTACAATTAATTAATCACCGTCAACAACACCAATTCATATCACAATAAAACAAAATTCAATTTTGAAAAATTCGAAATAAACAAACAAATAAATAAAGAAGACAGAAAAACATACTTGCATCCTAGCACAACTAGCTTATCTTCGACTGTAAGCAACTTCGGTACCTGGAAACAAACATGCGAAGCATCACAAAAATTAATATAATTTTTCATTTCTCTTATGAATAAATAAATAAATAATAAAAAAGGGATCGATACATGAACCTGAGCTACATTTCTCTGTAGAAGATTAGAAAGTAATGTTCTGTTCTCTGCGTCTTGCCATAACCTAAACCATAGCCAAACAGAACAAAACAGAAACACAGCAATTACAATTAAATCCATAATTCTTAATTAAAATTAATTTATTTACTATATAACTCTAATCACCACGATCTCAATAAATTATCGCTAAGACATTCGCAATTACAAATTATATCCATTTTTTTTCTTTGCCAAACACGTCCTAATAAATGCTCATATCGAATATTTTCCAAATTCCATCAATAAAATTCAAAATTAGTATAATTAAATCCACAAATTCTCAATAATTATAACAGCATTAATTTTTTTTTTTTTTATGAATCTGATATTGAGAAATAAATGAAGAAATGAGGGGAACAAACAAACCGGCCAGCAACGTAGAGCCAAGCGAAGCAAGAGAAGAAAGCTAGGAAAAGAGAAGGTTTAGAGATCTGTAACGGCTTCGATCTCCATCGCCGCTCTGGTTTTGTCGATAACGGTATACTGCTCTCCATGTCCAAGGTGAGAGAGATACCGTATGTTTATACGTATGCGTAAGTAAGCGGATCGTATATTAACAGGTAAAGAAGACCTATTGGATTTGACGGAGGAATTGGTATGTTGGTTGGTTCTGTCGGGATGATTATTATTATTTAACAATGGAGGAGGAGGAGGAGGAGTGTTTAAAGAAGTAACAGTGAATAGTTTTGCTTTTGAATTTAGATAGTGGAAGCCGTTAGGGAAATTATCGGATGAGAGAGGCTGTAGAGTAGTGATAGTACTGAAAAGTCAATTCACCAGTAAGATTTCATATTTGTAGAAAATATGAGAATTTGTCATAATAAAAAATGGAAAATGTTTTTTTTCCTTACTAAAATATTTTCTTAATCCACTTCTTGTTGTTACTTTTTGTATTAAGTTTAAATGAGTGTAAATCTAGGATTAATGTGGAAGATTCTTTCCATACTTCGGCATCGTTTTTCTAATGGAAAATATTTTTTTTAAAAATTAATTATATTTTACTTTAAAGAAAAAAAAAGTGTTTTTACTTCAAAAGTAAATTAACATTTTGTTGTTGATATTTTAATTTTTTTTAATTTTTTTTCTTGATAGTTTTATTTATTTTTAATTTAGTTATTTAATTTAATTTTATTGTATATTATTTTTACCAATTTAATTCTTATTTTATTTTTATTTTTTTCTTGGTTTTTTTTTTGTAAAAATTTTATTAATTTTGAATTTTATCCTCCAATCCAAGTGATAATTTTGAAACGTTTAGAGAACAGGGTCCAAAGTAAAGTATTTCTGAACCTATAAGGGCTAAAATATAGTTTACCCCTTTTTTCCCCCTTCTATCCTGCGGTTTCGTGTTCATTCTCTGAGAAGAAGAAAGTCAACGTGATTCGAGAGAAATGCTATGTTAGTCGCTATACTTGCCAATTTTGGGGAGTGGAGTAACGCGCCACCTGAATAATGTAAGGCAACGCGGGGTTGTGGTGTTGTTTGAGGCTGACACTATTTGCTTTCCAATTCATTTTTGCCCTGCCTCCAAAGATTCGTTGGATTTTACCATTTTTTGTGCAGTGCTTAAGAAAGAAAGTGAAAAATAGTGGTTTGTATTTATGGTAGTGATTTTTTAAAGTAATTTTTAATTAAAAATATATTTAAATAATATTTTATATTTTTATATTTTTTAACATTAAAATTATTAAAATATTTTAAAAAATATTAATTTAATATTTTCTCATACAAAATACATTTTAAAAAACACTTTAAAAAATAAATTGAAGTATAATATCAAACACACAATCCTACTG
>Ga0325411_1006573_pt1 | contig 12754 bp, 9 predicted proteins | sample PopdelMetagenome_13_FD_206181 | JGI IMG/M metagenome (GOLD analysis project Ga0325411, IMG submission 206181) | Populus deltoides microbial communities from Bellville, Georgia, United States - Xylem-PdIQD-R4 | ecosystem: Host-associated > Plants > Phyllosphere > Stem > Wood/Secondary xylem... | reverse complement strand
TATCAGAGTTAATTATTGGAGTAGGTTTATCCATTATATATGATAATAAACATTATAGCCTTAGGTTTTATTTCGATCTGGAACAAAACCTTTTATTATTATTATTATTATTATTATTATTATTATTGGTCCTGTGGGACAATATTTTGAAATAAGCAAACTATTCAACCACATTATAGCCTTAGGTTTTCTAGGAGTGTTCGATTTATGTTTTTTTTAGGTATTTTTTAAAAGTGTTTTTAGCTTGAAAAATAATTTAATTAATATTTTTTATTATTTTATGATTTTAATTTGTTGATATTAAATATAAAAAAATTATTTTAATATATTTTTAAATAAATTTAATTATATTAAGAAGTAAATATGTTTCATAGTATGTTCAAAAAATGTTGTGCAGGAGAGGTTGATACTGCTAATAATAATAATAATAATAACAACTATTATTATTATTATTATTTTCTTGGGAGGAGCTGTTAAAAAAGCATGTATGTGATTGAACTACTTAATTTGCAATAAATAAGAAAGAAGAAAGTAAAGTAAAGCAAAGTGAGAAATGACTTTGAAGTCATTGTAACAAACACCTGTCGTGCACGACTGATGGAAAGCAAAAGAAAATGGACGCCATTAATTCTCACAGCTGCAACCCTCAATCAAGACCTCTTTTTCTTCTTTTTGTTTTTTTTTTTGGAGGAGGAGGAGGAGGGCGGGGGTGGTTGGTCATATGTACATATCGAATGTATCTGTCATGAAATCTCATGTGCATATCTATGTGTGTGTGATGCTATTTTCTTTTCTTTTTTGGGAGGAGGAGGACGGCGACGACTACGACTGAGTAGCGTGGTTGGTCACCTAGCCATCAAAACACTACTTGCTTGACAATATCTCTCAAACAAATTTATAAACTGAATTTGAATATTTTCATAAATGAGTAAAAAAAAAACATATCATTCCTCATCATTAACTTTCTTTCAACAACTAAATTCTTTAACAATAAATGTGTTTCTATCTTGGCTTTTCTATTGATTTACTTGCAAATAAATAACAGGAAAAATTAAACATAAAATTTTTCTCTAAATATTCAAGATAAAAAAAACTTTTGAACCAATGAGATTGAAATTTACAAGGAATTTTTTTACCAGTTAACAGATTTTCAGACATCAAAGATTTATATGGCCTTAAAATAATATATGCCCTTCAAGTTTCATCTTGTTAATTAACTAAGACAATAAATCCATATAACCTGCAGCTTGTTTCTAGTTTATCTTTTCTTTCTATGGATTTCATCTTTCACAGGACTACTTCTATTTCAGCTTCTTCTACCTCTGAAACTTCTGAAAGTCAAAGGATAGTACAAAGTAAAGAGATAATTATTGAAGACTTTACAAAAAACATTGATGACTGGAAAATTTCAAAAATTTATCAAGCTCAGATTTATCAGAAATCTAAATATGATATTTTCAAAACGGATTTTACTATCAAAACTGAAGAGCGTGATATTCAGCTCACCAAACCTTTTGAAACCATTCAACTCCTCTCTCAAAAATCCCTACAAAAACATCTAGCCCGAAACTACAAATATATTCATATTGGCCTTGTCCAAGTCGGAATAAAACCCCTTACAAAAGAAGGCTTAAACACCTCCATTCTAACTGTCCTCCGTGATGCTAGATTTCAAAACTTCCAAGACTCCCTCCTCAGTTCTATTGAGTCTAGCCTCTGCAGTGGTCCGGTATCATTTGACTGTTATCCAAATATAACCATATCACTCAAAGACAAAAATATCTTGCAATGTATGCTCCTACAAATAAAAACTCACAATTATGACATGCTCGAAGGATTTATCCCCGTTGCCCTCATATTTAAAATCCATTACAAAGTCATGTTCTCAGCCTTTGCCAGCAAACACAAATTCCAATCCCAAAAAGGTGAAACACTCCTACTACAAATAGATTTATCCCGCTCAAACACTGTTGTCCCAAAAGCAATCCAATGAAAAGACATATCCCTACCAGAAGATTGGATCCTTGAAGGTGCAGCACCACCAGAAATACCACCACCACCTCAACCCAATGTCCAAATTAAAAACATTACCCAATACACAGATGGAAAAGTCAGATTGTCTTTCCATCGACACTCTACAAGTTCCAGATTCTCAGAAGCTTCTTCCTCTTCCAGTACAATAGATCTGGGAAGAATTTTCAAAATCCCTTCTGTTATCAATATCCTTTATTATGCAAACCCTCCTAGAAAATCCACGTCTGACATCCCTTCTACCAGTTTCCAAAATGCCGATTATATTACAAATATACCAAAACCAGTTTATACAGACCTTGAGCAATCATCTCCTCCAACTTCACCAACCTTTTCTGCCATTACTGAAAACATCCAAAATGAGTTGAATGTCTTGACTTCAGAAAAGAATTTTATCATACACAAATCTCTTCTCAAAAGAGACTTTTATAGTGATCATAATAAAGAAAAACGATCTTGGTTTTTTCAACACTTCCTCCAACAAAGAAATGATATTCAAAAACAATTTTATGCTTACATTGAGACTCATAATGTACAAATTTTATTCTTTGATTGGTTTGCATTCCATTATGCACCAGCACAACATATTATATATCCTTTTACATACATTAAACATGCATGTCTTATTACAACCCGTTCCAAAACTCCTACATGGACCCTCACTAGTGGATCTACCGTTGAGTCTGATCATCCTCCTTTACGCAACATCCAACTTACCCACAAAGATCAACCAGTTGATGCGGCCCCATACAAGTTACCTGGTGAAGATACCCTCACAAATACCAAACACATCATCCAACAAAACAATTTTACAAATACCAACCTCCATACTATCAGTAAACAGCTTACCAAATTAGAAAAACAAATACAGAAAACCCCAGCTCAGCTCATAACTGATAAAAACTCAATCGACCTTAAGCTTAAAAACCCAGTATTTAAACCATATCGAGTTACTCAAACGAGCCAAGCACAAATTCAAGAAAATCAAACCGATTTTCTTAGAGCCATTAAAATACACCTACAAAACCTCGACCGGACAACCTTGACTGTCCCAGATACACCTCAACAAACCAACCCTTCATCTTCTACAAATCAGGTTAATACTCTCCAAAATAATCCCGTATCAACCTCTGATACATAAACTTTCCAAGAACAACCTCTTCAATTAAACAGACTCACCTAGCAAACCCCTAAAACAAACATTGCTCCAGACATTTCCATATCTACTGAGCCAACTGTCATCAGCCAACATAAATATAATGCATCTTCTCTCTATGAATGGAACATAGACAGCATGTCTGAATATAATATCCTAAACACCCTCCAACAAATGACCATGGCAGCTAATGCCTACAAAACCCAAACAGGCACCTCAGACAAAGCTATAGCTGAACTTCTTATTGCAGGCTTCTCTGGCCAGCTTAAAGGATGGTGGGATTACCATCTCACCGAAACATATCACCTACATATTCTAAACTCTGTACAAACCTATGAAGACCAAACACATATCCTTGACCCCTCAGGAAACACCATCTAAGATGTTGTGTCCACCCTTATCCTTACCATCTCTTTGCATTTTGTTGGAGATCCTTCCCATTTAAAAGACGAAAATGCTGAACTTCTTTCCAACCTTCGGTGCAAGAAACTTAGTGACTTCCAGTGGTACAAAAATACCTTCCTCACTCGAGTTATGCTTCGAGAAGATTCAAACCAACCATTTTGGAAGGAAAAATTCCTTGCAGGATTACCAATCCTCTTAGGAGAAAAGGTCCGAAACAAAATCAAAGATACCTTTACAACCAAAACTATATCATATGACCAGCTTACATATGGTGAACTTGTCAGCTTCACACAAAAAGAAGGCCTTAAGATCTGCCAGGATCTCAAACTCCAAAAACATCTAAAGTGGGAAATGAAGCGAACCAAACAGGAACTTGGCAGTTTCTATCACCAATTTGACCTCTCCATCAAAAAACCCTCCTGCAGTGGAACCTGCTCACAGCCCAAAAGATATTCAAAACACAAGCCCCCTTATAACCGATCAGCCCATAAATACCGACAACAATTTCATCCCAAACCAGATCAACCTTACTACAAAAAGCCCTACAAATTCAACAAAACCCACAAACCTTTCCAGTCAAAACCCAAACCAAAATTTGACCCCAAAAACATTACATGTTACAAATGTAACCAGAAAGGACACACATCCCGTTTCTGCAAGGTCAATACCAAACTTCATGAGCTCCAAATAGATGAAGATACCATCAATCAAATACAAAATCTTTATATTGAAGCCACAGATACTGCCCATTCTCCTTCCGACACCTCCGAAGAAGAATTTCAAATTGATGAAATAGCAACCACTAGTGCTACTTCAGATGCCTCTACAGACTCCAACAAGTTAACGTCCTAACCCAAGATCAAGAATTCATTCTTGAAGCTATCAAACAACTTGATGACCCTCATCTTCAAAACACCTACTTGGATAGACTGTTAAAAGATTTTAACCAACCAGAGCACCCTCTATATAACCCTCCAAACCGCTCTCTATTACCTTCTACCAGCACTAATACATATGACTTTACAAAAATTCTTAACAAAAAAAAGTCCAAAACCACAGTCACCATCCCAGAATTACATTCTAAGATTAAAACCCTTGAATCCAAATTACAAACCTTGAAACAAACCCAACAGAAAGACTCTACCATATTACAACACCTCCTGTCTAAAATTGAAAGTCAGTCTGACACAGAATCTGAGCCAGACGATCAAACCATTGAATCTCATGCATTACCCCATACACTTACAAATATTGAGCATATCCTAGATGATTTCCTAAATGTATTAACACAAATATCTTCAAAAAAATATTTGATTAAAATAACTCTTATTTTTTCAGACGATTTTAAACTTGACACTATCGCCTTATTTGACACAAGTGCAGATTTAAACTGCATTAAAGAAGGCGTAGTTCCCAAAGGACTTCTACAAAATACCTCTGAAAAACTCTCTGCTGCTAATAATTCAAAATTACATATTGCAAGAAAAACTCAGGCCTCCATTTTCAACATGGGCATCTCTCTTAAAACATTCTTTGTTGTTACAAAAGATATAAACCATACCATCATTCTTGGCACTCTATTTATTGACATGATCACTCCATATCAAGCGCATCATGATTGTATTACTACCAAAATTAATGGCATCAAACTTGTTTTCCCATTCCTAGAAAAATCTAAGACTAGAAATTTAAATTTAATTAAAGCATGTTCCATACATATCATATCATATCAATGCACTGCTTCTTGGAAAACAATTCCATTTACATGATTTACAAAACCATGTGTCTTTTTGCCGTATTAACAAGCAATTACAAAACTCTGGTTTACAAAAGAAAATCATAGATCTACAAGCTAAGATTGAAGAACAAATTTGTTCAGATTTACCTAATGCTTTCTGGAAAAGAAAACAACACATTGTTGATCTTCCATATGAAGATAATTTTTCAGAAAAACTCATACCTACAAAAGCAAGACCTATACAAATGAATATTGATTTAGAACAGCATTGCAGACTTGAAATCCATGATCTCGAGTCTAAAGGTCTTATCAAAAAGTCTCGATCATCATGGTCGTGTGCAGCTTTTTATGTAAATAAAAATTCTGAAATTGAAAGAGGCACACCAAGACTTGTGATCAACTACAAACCTTTAAACTCTGCTTTAAAATGGATCAGATACCCAATCCCCAACAAAAGAGATTTGTTACAAAAATTACACTCTGCATTCATATTTTCTAAATTTGATATGAAATCCGGATTTTGGCAAATCCAGATTGATCCCAAAGATAGATACAAAACTGCTTTTACAGTTCTTTTTGGTCAATACGAATGGAATGTCATGCCTTTTGGTTTAAAAAATGCCCCATCAGAGTTCCAACGCATCATGAATGACATCTTCAATGCATATTCAAAATTTTGTATTGTTTATATTGATGATGTACTTATTTTTTCACAATCCATCGATCAACATTTCAAACATCTACATATATTCTTTCATACTGCAAAACAGAATGGTCTAGTTGTTTTTTCTAAAAAAATTCTCTTTTCTAAACCCATGTCCGTTTCTTAGGCCATTATATCTGCCAAGGTACAGTCACCCCAATGAAAAGGTCTTTAACCTTTACAAGCAAATTTCCTGATAAAATTACTGATAAAACCCAATTGCAGAGGTTCTTAGGCAGCTTAAATTATGTTCTGGACTACTAACCCAATATTAGTCGTTTAGCCAAGCCTTTGCATGACAGGTTAAAAACTAACCTCATTCCTTGGTCTGACCTCCATACCGATTTAGTCAAACAGATTAAGAAACAAGTTCAAACCATTCCCCTCGTCCATTTAAACCAATTCATCAGCTCCTAAGATAGTTGAGACCGATGCCTCTGACATAGGATATGGTGGGATACTTAAACAAGTACAAGGAAACAAAGAACAAATACTCCAGTATACATCTGCCCATTGGAATGATTGTCAAAAAAATTACTCTAGTATAAAAAATGAGATCCTTTCAATTGTTCTTTGTATTACAAAATTCCAAAGCGATTTATTAAATCAAAAATTTCTTTTACGTGTTGACTGTAAATCTGCCAAAGAAGTTTTACAAAAAGATGTCCAAAATCTTGCTTCAAAATAGATTTTTGCCCGATGGCAAGCTATTTTAAGCATTTTTTATTTTGATATTGTCTACATTAAAGGAGATTCAAATTCTATCCCTGATTTCCTAACCCGAGAATTCCTCCAAAACAGGTCCTGATGCCTCCTAAAGCAAGGACTAAAGACAAGGGGAAAGCACCCCAAACCCAGCCTACAAAACCAGAAAGCCCTACGCCCTCTTCAAAACTCATGTCTTCCGTCATCCAAGCTGCCAAACCTGTCAAGTCATGGTATGAGGCAGTTATTGAAGAAGAAGAACCTACAAAACCATCAGAGGTCCAACCCGACACAGTTCAACATTGGGTTGACACCATATCTAAATCACCAGAATTACTCCTAGCATTATAAAAAGTATCCCAACAGGCCTCTAACGACTCCGCATCTCTAACAGGTAGTGTTTCTAAGCCTCCTTTCAAAACCCCAAGGAGGTTTTTCTACTTCAAAACCCCTCCTTTCTTTATAACAAACCAGTTTTCCAAAGACAAAATCCAAATATATTTTCAAAACCACTTTTCAAAATATTTTGACTATGATAGAAGGATTATATCATGAAGATCCTTCCATTGCTGCTTCAAAGATTTTCCCTCAAAATTGGTACTACAAACCCTAGAATTTAGCCAAACCACAATCCTACTATGCCACCATCCTTGAGATTACAAATTTCGTCAAGTTCAAACACTTCAAAATACACTCTGATCACATTGAACCCGCATATTCCACATGCATCATTCATAAAGTCATCCACCCTACGGAGTGGGGACAACCCTTACATCAACTTGTCTCTTTCCCTATGCACTTCCGCACAAATCCTCAAGACTTTAATACTACATATACATATTGGGATTACCAACAAGCATGGTTCAATGCCTTTCTCCTACAAAATCAAAACCACAGCCATTCTTAGCTTTTCTACTTCCATAATACCATGAATACTACAAACCTCCCCCTTTAGTTCCTCCAATGGTGGGACTATTATGGTTGTCATGTCGACTACCTCAAGGAACATCCTCTAGTTAAAAATGGTTACCTCCATTTCAAAAATAATTTTCAACCAGCCCCTGCTGAAAGGAAGTTTTCTTCCCTCCTAATTTTTTGTACAAAATTTTTTGTTCCGTGGGTATGTTCTTGGTTCTATGATTATAATCTACAAAACGAACATCCAATACTTGTTCGAAAATTCAAAATCAAATGGTGGGATTCCTTTGCAGCCGAGTCCAAAAGTTCCAAATTAGCTGTTACGGAATGGTTACAAAAACATCAAACTGCTCCCATCATTGATCATCATCCTCAGTCAAAGTTTCTAGCCCGAAAGGCTCAAACGGCAGCTCTCCTTGCCTCTGCTAAAACTGGAGAAGAATACCTACAAATAGTACAAGGACTTATACAAAGCCAAGATCCAAAAACAGTCATATCCCACTCCAACTCATCTGACTCGATATCTCCTGCCAGCTTCCTTGGAGATGATAATGAAGATGACTGTTTTGGTATCTTATCACCTATCAAACGCCATTAAAAAAAAAGTATTTCAGGCTTTTTTCGGCTCATCTGTTTAGAGCCCATATTTTTAGACTCCTATGTTTTAAGTCCTTTTTATTTTTTAGGCCTATCTGTTTTAAGGTCTTTTTTACAAAAGTTACCAGCCCACAAATCAAGTGTCGGTGGCAAGATGACAACAAAGAAAGCTTCACCAAAAACATGACAACAAAGGAAAATTCACCACAAACATGGACAATTTCCATTTTGTCATCATCCAATCAAAGCAGACAATACCACATGGGCTTACATAGGTTCTGCCAAATGCCACATAGGTCCTGAAGAGCTTCTCTAACAGGATGCTTTGGCCTCTTCCATGCCAACTCGCCTATAAAAGGCCACTCCAAAATCCTTAGAGGGTAGAACATATTTTTTCCAAAAAGAAAATTTTACTCTCCTTGTAACCCATACCTGTAACCTATCTCCATTGTCCTTTGTAACCAATATCTCTATATCTCCTGTATTGATTTACGTTACAAATTTAAGTAAGAATCTATTTTGATTATTTCCTGTTATTTACATGTTTTATGTACACTTAAGTATGCTCTGTGTTTGATCAAGGATCCTGACAATGTTGGTCTTGCCTTGTTCATTCGCATCAGAAATCTATTTCAAATTATTTCCTTGTTCTCTTAAAATCAGTATATAGGCTGGAAACCTGTGACCCAATCTTTTAGATCATTCTCAGATATAACAACGCCACGTACTGAATCTTTTATATGTTATCTATTTATCTGTTTATACTTTGTTCTATTTTTGTTTCTTTATATATATATATATATATATATATATATATATATATATATATATATATATATATATATATATATATATCAGCGTTGCAGGGTCCTAGCCTTCTAGTTTTGTCACTGCATCGAGTATGGTAACTATCTATAAAATATCAACCCATCCAGATCGAGGCAGTGTCTATCAGATTCAACTTAAATTATTGTCCTTAATTAGAGAGTCAAATTTTGTTTTTAAATATAAAATAAGATACAATGTGATCTACCTATAAATTTGTACTAATGTTGTTTATATTTTGATTTAATTCTCTTACATGGTTCCTTAATGTTGATTGTAATTTTTTAAAAATATATACGATAATAAAATAAATATTAGCATGTAAAGCAAGTACTAAAAATATAGAGGATAAATATATTTTTTATCAAAATTCTTTTTTTTAATTCTTGTAATATTTTTTTTTTTTGAAATTAGTGCATAGTTTATTGAATAAAAAGCAACAAAAATTATAAAATTATATATTTGAAAAAATTATAATGGTTCAAACTAAAAAATAAATAAATATATATATATAATCAAAAACCTAATTTTATTTTTCATGCATTTTTATTTCAACAAAAACATGTATTTTATGAGAATTATTGTTTTTAGGTAAAATTTATTATGATTGAGAAAGCAAGTTTTAATTAAAAAAATACAATAAAAAATCATGAATCCATTACTTTTTACATACCTTTATGAAAAAAAATTAAAAAACAATAATTTTTTTTAAATATATATATAAAGAAACTAATGGTAAAAAAATAAAAATAAAACTATTTATTTTATTTCCCTTCAATATTAATGGTCGAATTGTTTTAAAAATTCTACATATTAGGTTAATATGTAATCATTCACAAAGTAATTGATAATATCATCATAAAAGACCCGATCTTCTTAAAAACAATGGCATAGCTGGATAATTGCTTAAATATTATTTAATAAATTTATTTAAAAATAATTTTTTGTTAAAAATCTAAAAGTAAATAGAAAGAATAAAGGGATATCTAAGAAAAGGCTAGATGCGTCTAGCCCAAGAAAAAAAACCAAGTGTGTGTGGGCTTGGAACTGATGCCCGCGTGCCTTTGTTTTCCTTTCAATGACCGAATGACCATAATTCTTCACACACACATATATAGTACCCGAAAACATCCTAAAACCTCAAAAAAAAAACTCATTTGAAACACCAAAAAAAGCATATGATCACCCTAATAAATCAAAATCTAAACTAATAAAAATTAACTTGACTTGCCTTGATTTACTGTTCGCGATATGTTCAAAGAGAAACACCACATTCATTTTACTTCTCTCCATAAAGAACATATTGATACCAAAATCAATTTTCTTGGTTATCAAAATGTATCTGCCTAACCATTTTCTCTTTTCTCTTCTAATTTTCAACAACCCTCTCTTTCCTTTTAAATTTCAAGTATTGAAACATTTTTAAAAAATGAAGTTTAGGGCTGAATCATAAACCCTAAAAAAAAGGGACCAAAAGAGAAAAGGTAAAAACTTTCAGAACTAAAATGTATTTTTTGAGTCCTATGAATAGTAAAAAAAGAAAAAGAAAAAGGCGTTGTTTTTCAATGTTAAATTCAGTCCTTGTTGTTTTAATTTTTTTAATTGATAAAAATAAATTCTATATTGCAAAATTGAACATCAATTTAATGCATACCGAACATTTTTTGACATTAGAAAACATGTTATAGCACCCAAAATGAAAAACATGATTAGGTTCAAAATTGTTAATATAATGTGGGATGATAAAATTGAAAAGGAAAGTTACGTGATGGAATTCAAATAGTTTTTAAAGGACTAAAAAAAAGGGGTTGACTTAGCTATATTGTAGCAGTCCACAGTGCCGTTATGTCTTGCCTCAGCATGAAAGAAACAGTAAAAACCATTATGTTTTAGTATTTCTTACTAGATCATTTTCGACGCTATGTTGAGGTCATATCAATTTCTTTTGGACTTAAAAAAATATTCATATGTTGTTCATGTATTTTTTAGCAGGAAAAAAATTAAACTATATAGGGATTGATCTAATATGATTTGGTCGACTTGACAAGTCCAAATACAACCCGAACAACTAATAAAAATATAGTTTGACTAAAAAAATCAAAACAATATTTTAAAAAAAAAAATATTGAAACGACAACATATTAGATCAACTCGGGTTAACTTGTCAAATCCTCTACCTAGAGCATTAGACCCTGATAACCCTATAGAAAGAAAAAAAAAGAAATTATTAAATCCAATTTTCAAGCAATTCAATGTTGAAAGATAAAATTAAAAGCAAAATTCAACTAAAAATTGAGCTAAGTCAACCCGTTTTAACCTACAAAACTTGGGTTATGAGATCAGGATAACCTCATAAAAAGCAAGTGAAAAATACTTATGAATCTTAATTCCCAATTAATCATAAATATATTTGATTAAAATTAACTTTGGACTTTAATAAAAAAAAAACTTATTACAAAACCAAATTAAAATTTTAAGTTAAAATTATTGGCCTTTTAACTTATACTACTTTCATTCACCCATAAAGTTGTTTCGAGTAACTTTTCACTAAATATATAGCTAACTTAACTTATTTTTATCATAAATTATTGTAAAAAATTAACTCCTAAAATTGAAAATCAATTTTATTAAGTTATTATTCTCTTTACTAAAAAAATTAAGAAAGTTAATGGTGCTTCATTATTCATATAAATAACACCTTAGTTTTTTATATAAAAAAATTCTCAAACCTTTTTAATTAATTCTACTTTGCTTTTTTTCTTCTACCAAATTCATTCTTCAATTATACTAAAAGAATTGAAAAAGTTTATGGCGCTTCACTGTTCACCTTGTTTTTTTTAATTTTTCAATTTTTTCCTTTTTTATTTTTAAATTCTACATTCCAATTTTTTCTATTTATTTACACGATAAAATAACTAATATGCCATTTGGATTTAAAAAAATAATGAACTAGCAAGAAGAGGCACTTTTGGTTTTTTCATTTCAAATGCACAATGCCATTGAATTGAGATTATCTTTGTCATAGGTCAAGTTTTTTTTTGTTTTTTGTTTTTGTTTTTGTTTTTTTTTCTTTTTGTAATTACCAAATCTGATGAGTAACAATTTAGTATTTAGCAATATATAAAATATTAATTTATTTAAAAAAAGTTGGGTTTTTCTCTTATAGTCATTTCTCTTTTTCCTGTCTTTTTCTTGATACATTTTCAAAACAACCTTTTAATTTTTATTGCTATTTTTTTATTTTAAATAATCCATTGAATTTGAATTTTTTTCTATTTAACTCTTATTTATTTTTTTCCTTTCAGATCTAGTCCTCATTATTTTGATTGTTATATTTTTTTAATCATTCTCTTAATTAAATTATCCTTTTCAATTACATTTCTCAATATTTTATATCATTCTCTTGATGAAATTCAATTATATCTTTCAATATCTTAGTTCTTTTTATTTTATATTAGACTTAATTCTTCTTTTTTTTCAATTTTTTTTATTAAAATTTTTTTTTTAATTTTTTCCTTTAATAGTTTGAATGATAATAATAATAATAACAAGTGCTGGTATTTCATTAAGTGAAAAAAAATTATAGCAGAGACAACATGAAATATGAAGGCCAATGAGACCTGAGTTGTAGGAATTTAGGAGTTTTTAAGCATAGGCTACAATCTAACAAAAGCTT
>Ga0325411_1006572_pt1 | contig 12755 bp, 8 predicted proteins | sample PopdelMetagenome_13_FD_206181 | JGI IMG/M metagenome (GOLD analysis project Ga0325411, IMG submission 206181) | Populus deltoides microbial communities from Bellville, Georgia, United States - Xylem-PdIQD-R4 | ecosystem: Host-associated > Plants > Phyllosphere > Stem > Wood/Secondary xylem... | reverse complement strand
TTACATTGAGCTGGTTGAGAATTTAACTTTAACTTTTCCTGTATGTTCCCCCCTTTTTTTTTCATTTTTCTTTTGCTTCTTTTCCAAAATTATCTTTTTTTTTCTCTTTACCTTTTTTTTCAAAAAATTTTTTGTCAATTTTATTTTTTTAATATTGAGATGGTTGAAAATTTAGCTTTGTAGTTTTTTTTTAAAAAACACTGTGGATTGCTATAGTGTTTCCCCACACAGTTTTTTTTTTATGATTTTTTTTGTTTTTTTTTCAGAATTGTCTTTGTAGATTTTTTTTTTTCAGATTGAACTGGTTGATTTAGCTTTATTATAATTATAATTCTTAATCAACTCAATATTAAAAAAAATCGACAAAGATAATTTTGAAAAAAATCATAAAAAAATCACATGGAAAAACACTGCAACAATTCACAGTGTTTTAAAGAAAAAAATAAAAAAGCTAAATTCTTAATCGGCTCAATATTAAAAAAAAAACTAACAAAGATACTTTTAGAAAAAAAATAACAAAACAAACACCAAAAAAAGGGAAAAAATCATATTGGAAACACTGTAGCAATTCACAGTGTTTTGTGATGAAAGCTACAGTGCTTCCCCACATGATTTAGCCTTATTTGTAATGATTTATAATTGTAATTCACAAATAACTCAATATTAAAAAAAAATTGAAAAAGATAATTTGAAAAAAATTATAACAAAAAAAAACTATACGGAGAGACACGGTAGCAATCCACAATGTTTTATGAGCAAAGCTACAATACTTTCCCCACATTATTAAGCTTTATTACAAAGTTAAATTTTAACCAACTCAATATTTTAAAAAATAAAATCGATGAAAATGATTTTGAAAAAAAATATTATAAAAAAAGAAACACACAAAAGAAACTAGAAAAAAACCATGTGAGGAAAAACTATATCAATTCATAGTGTTTTTTAAGAAAAAACTTGTATTTACAATTCTTAACCAGCTTAATATTTAAAAAATAAGATTGACAAAGATAATTTTAGGGAAAAATATAACGAAAACAGAAAAAACCACGTGGGAAAAAACACTGTAGCAACCAACAGTAATTTTCAAGGAAAGTTAAAGTGTTTTCCTCACATATTGTAACTGTAATTTTTAACCAGCTTAATATTAAAAAATAAAATAAAAAAGATAATTTTGAAGAAAATCATAAAAAAAGCCTGCGGAGAAACATTGTAGCAATAAACAATGTTTTAAAGAAAAAAATCACAAAACTAAATTCTCAATCAGCTTCATATTAAAAAAAATTGAAAAATATAATTTTAAAAAATAAAGAAATAAAATAGAAAAACTATGTGGAAAAACACCGCAGCAATCCACAGTATTTTCAAGAAAAAAATTACAAAGTAAAAATTTTAACCATGTCAATATTTAAAAAGTAAAATCAACAAAAATAATTTTGGAAAAAACAATAGAAAAAATAAATGAAAAAAAAATTAGGAAAGTTGAAAAAAAAAAGTAATTTTGAAAAAAAAACAAAAAAAAGGGAGAAGTTAGGGGGAAAAAAAAGTGGGGAAGAATCACTATGGATTATTGTTGTAATCCATGGTGAAATGTGTGGGGGGGAACAGTGATTCCCCCACACCATTTAGAGTATGTTTTAATTGGTTCTTTTCCTTTTTGTGATCGAATTTGGTCCTGTTTTTTTAGCTCGAAAATATATTTTTTTAAATAGTTTATTTTAAAAATAAATTTTTAAAATGTGAATTATTTTATAATATTTTGTAATATAATGTAAAATAAGTTGAAAAATACTTTCCAGTATTTGATCATATCATAAAAAATAAGTTGAAAATTAACTTATTAATATTTTTTTTAAGATTATTAAAATAATAAGAAATAAATTTTACAAATTAAAAAAATAATTTCATAAATTATCTAAAATAAAAATAAATAACTATCAAAATAATAGAGATCAAATATAACAGATAAAAAATTTGAAAGATGATGAAATAAAATAATAATTATAATATCATAAATTATTTTAAATAAAATAAATAGCAATAACAAGAATGAGGATCAAATTTAATAGATAAAAAAATAATAAGAAAAAATCAAATAACAATCATAAAAATAAAAACCAAAATTAATATAAAAATCAAATTGAATCAAATTTCAAGGGGTGAGATTGAAAAAAAAAGATTCAAAACAAAATATATAGCAATAAAAAGTATAAGGATCAAATTTGATATAATCAATAAATAACATGACATTTTTAAATTTTTCTTTGACTAAAAAGTATTTTTTACTTACTAATTCTTTTAGTGATAAATAAATATAAAAAAATTTAAAAAATAGTTTTTAAATAACTACTTTTCATGAATCAAACATGGTCTTAATAATAATTACTAGTAATTGATTCTCTCCTTCAATAATACGATAAGGATATTGCCAAATATGTAACAAGCAGAATATCATTTATAGAAGTTTAATGGTGTAGTAATGTTTATTTTTTTTAAAAAATTTATTTAAAAATATATTAAAATAATATTTTTAATTTGTTAAAAATTATTTTTAACATAGCATATAAAAATAATTTAAAAATATTAAAAATATATATTTTAAAAAAATATTTTTTTTTTTATGATTCGTCACGTTTCCAACAACACCCTACACAACAAGAATATTATACAGCCTGAACCTCTGAGGATAATCTTGTACTATGAACTGGTTCTTCCTACCCCGTCTCCTACTTCATTCAGTTCATTGGAGCTTGCGTCCAGAATCAATGAATTGATCTTCTATTGATTTGTTTTTCTTCTTTCCATTCTCATCATCGACGAGTCATTTATAATAAATAAAAATAAAAAAATAAAAAATATTATTTTAATATATTTTTAATAAAAAATATCCTAAATGCGACTTGTAATACTCTCTCCAGCTGTCCTGTAAATGACATGATTTTCCACACGGCAAACTAATAAGACCATTTCCATGCAAGTGTCTCATCTGATACTGTCAAAATCAAATGGTATAGACTATAAATTTCCACAAACCTATTTTCATAGCCTGGGTTCTTTTTTCTTTTCTTTCTTTTTTTTTTTCCAAAAAGACTCTGACTAGGCGTGTAAAAAATTATGACTTCCCAGCAATATATTTGACCTAACATGTTAACATCAAAGGAAGCATCAACATTCATCTCATGAAGTAGGATTGAGTTTACAAGATGTTATTTAGAGTTGAGTTTTATGTTATTTATTAGCACTTTACAGATAGACTATATTTGTTTGCTTGTTTGCCGAAAATTAATTTTTTTAGAAAGTAAATTTTGAAAAAATGAATTATTTTCTGATGTTTGGTAGTATAATGAAAAATAAATTGGAAAACACTTTTCAGTGTTTGGTTATGTCATGGAAAATGAGCTGGAAAATAACTTATTAATATTTTATTTTTTAAGTTTATTAAAATAATAAGGAACAAAACAATGTTTTCACAGCTTCTAAAAAATGTTTTCCCCTCAATTTTTTCAGGAAAATACTTTCCTGGAAACCAAGCCAAATTTTTCTTTAACTAAAAGTGTTTTCCGTTGATCAACTTTCCTAATAGCAAACAAACACGGAAAAATTTGAAAAATGGTTTTCCGGAAAGTGAATTTCAAGAAACAAACATAGCCATAAATAGAGTTAAGTTTTTTCAAAGAATATCACAATGGAAAAAAATATTTTCTAAACTAATACCACTAAAAAAATAGTACTTGAATTAACACAATTATATAATACACACAAATAAAAAAATATATAAAAAAATATTTTTTTAAATAAAAAATATAATATTAAGATAGTTGACTCAGATGAGTTTAATAAACTCTGTTAATTTAATAATATTATTAGAAAATAAGATATTGACAACAAACAAAACAAAACAAAAAAACAATGATTCAATGTAAAAGATGAACGCTTGCCAATATTATGAAAATACATCTTCACGATATTTTAAAAATATCTCATTGATCTTATTCAATGAGAATAATATAATTTTATAGAAAGAAAAATAAAAATATATGAATATAAAAAAAATACAATAGAAGTCAATTACAGTTAACTTTTTAAACCATGACTCAGGTTATAGGACCGAAAACACTATATATGAAAAATTCATGAGTGTTAAAATCACAAAAAGAACAACACAAAAAATCCAAAATAAAAAATACAATAAAATAATAAATCTTAAAATTACAATAAAAAATAAATTAAAAGGCAACAACAAATTTTAAACCTGAGAGTTAAATTAAAAGAATAAAAACATTAGCAAAAGAACAAAAATTAAAAGAACAAAGATAAAAAAAAAAAAACAATATACTATAAACTTTGATTGAAAAGTGAAACTAAAAACAAAAAAACTTTCATAAAAATTCAAGGATAAAAAATAAAAAATCATAAGAATAAACTTTAAATCCTAAACATCAAAACATAAAAAATTTTGAATATACAGAATTCTTCAATATATTTTTTTATACTAAAAACCCTCCTAGATGTAAATTGAAAAACTTATACACACATCTAATTATACAACCCAATAACCATTGTGTAAAATAATAAAAAAAAATCATCAACAATAAACAAAAATAAAATTGAAAAAACCAAGCAAAAAATGAAAATCAAAATATCTAACATCGCAATACTTATAATTTACCTGATTATATTTAATAAATTCCTCAATCAAAATAAATTTGTAATATAAGAACACATAAATTTGTAATAAAAACCGACACTCACATTAAATTTATTGAAAAAAAATTAAAAAAAACAATACAAGGTTACACATATAAAAAATCTTACAAAAAAATCAATATTAAAAAAAAATTAATCTATATAAAATTAAGAAAAAATCATAGATAAATCATACCCACCTCTCTAAAAATTAAACACATTTAATATCATTTAAAAATAATCACAATCTAATCAAAACATAAACCTAAAATTTATTTGAAAAAATATATAAAAATAATACATTATTTTTAAAAAACTAAAAATATAAAAAAGAATAAAAAAAGCAGGCTATTTCTTCGAGGCCCGGCAGATGATTTACTTCTTCTTCTTCTTCTTTTTAAATAAAAATCAATTATCTTGAATGGATTAAAATGCCACTGCATACATGTCTCCCTTATTTTTTCCCTGTCGGGTAATAGTTTATGTCACCAGCACTGACCAAGTCTTCAAAAAGAATCAGTTAATCTAGCTTAGAGGTGTCTGCATTGATCGGTTAATTTACAAGGTACGATGATTCATTTCTCTGCATATTTTATCGAGATGGTTATTTACTTCTTTTACCGGCGTTCATCTTGCCCTTGATGTCTACTCCCGTGCTGATAGTGAATTAGTGACGTATAATATACTTAGAATTTCCTTCTTTTAGCTGTGTTTTTATTTACTTGATTGGAGTTTTAGTTATTTTTTAAAATATTTTTTATTTAAAAATATATTAAAATAAGTTTTTTTATTTTTTAAAAATTAATTTTGAAATCAGCGCATTAAAATAATCTAAAAATATAAAAAAATATTAATTTAAAACAAATAATTTTTTTAAAATTTTTTTTCAAAAATACTTTTTTAATACATTAAAACAATTCAAAATCTTAAGAAAAAGATTTTGAAGCAGAAAATAAACATGCAAAGTAAGAGGATAAAAAAACTAGTTATGAAAAAATTTCAGAAATAATACTTGGTATTTCGTGTATTAATTTTATACTTTTTTTTTGTTAAAATATCAAAATAAATGTTAAAATAAAGGTAGTTTTAAAGTTACCATCAAAGAAAATAATTTTGTGTATTAACTTTAAACTTTTAAAAATTCTCAACCAAGGATTTTCATCCATTTTCAAAGGTTTTTGTCCATGTTTCCATCTATGTTTGTAAAAAATGATGTCGTTTTGTCAATAATTTAACATTTTCTTAGTTATTATAATGAGAATTATTAATCAAAATTTTTTGAAAGTTTGATGGTAAAATTTAAACAAATAATAGCTCGAGTGTAAAATTAATAATACCTCTATAGCTCGAGTGTTTGCCCAATATATTTTTGGATATCTCCTTTTTTGTCTCAAAATATACACCAAATTAAAATTTAATACTCTCTCTTTTCATCAATATTTAAAAATTTAATTTATAAATATACCAAACGTTATTAAAAATTAATCTTGTAATAATCCACCCTCGTATTTGTTATGATTGGACCCATTAGACTCCCACCCAGATTCCAGGCCCATCAATAGATGAATCTAGAAATCTACGAGTTCTTGGGTTCATCTTGCCTAATTTATACGCAAAAGGCCCATATCCAACCCATTATATATTCTCCTGATATCACCCTCAATATATAATTTTATACTTCTAAATTCTAATCTCTCCCCGGAAAAATAAAAAATAAAAAATAAAACGTTACAAATCAAACCGTCACCCCCCCCCCCCCCTCCGCAACCCAAACAAAATTAGCCGTAAAATTGCAGCAGCTCACACTTAAAATGGCAGCCTCTTCTCCAGTCATTAGCAATAACAGCTCCGACATCGGCCAAACCGCCATCTCCGCCGCCGCCGCAGCGTCTTTCAGCGTGCCACCGAAGACTCTCCGCGGCCTCAACAAACCTAAGTGTATTCAGTGCGGCAACGTTGCCCGCTCCAGGTACATATATGTACATGTAGTACTTTATAATGGTACACTGTATCGTTTTCGTTTCTGCAGTCAGGTATTGGTTGTTTCAATTTGGAATTACTTTAGCAAAAATAATGGAATTGAATATAAGAGGTGTGATTGTTTGAATTTGTTATGAAGATAGTTACTTAAACAAATGTGAATGACAGGTGCCTAGCCTCAGCAGTATTGTATTGGTTAATATTGGTCAACACAGGAGTTAATTTACCAGGGGAGATAAACAATTGGTGATTTACTTTCGCTGTCATCTTTAAAATGCATTGAGTAAATGATAATCTGTCCGAGGATTTTGGCTACCTCGAGTGAGATTTTATACCTATCCTAGAGCTTGTGATCTTAACTTCGAGGAAGTTTTCATAGGTGTAGTAAATAAAGTTATAGCCTAAAAATGTAGTTATGTAGCTGTGAATCAGTTAAATTGGGGTTCTCGACAAAGTATTTGGATATAGTCCTACCCTTCTTCTCTTCTTTTTTTGGGCAGTTAGGTATTGACTATTAGGTTATACAAGGTTTGTCCGCTTGGATATCTATTTAAGGAGAGAGGCGTGTGTTTAACTCGCTTTCCAAGTCTATTAGAAACTGACCAACTCAATTTGGTCTATAGACACTTCCAGTGGTGTGTTGAACAGCTGATTTTTAGTGTTTAATATATTGGTTTGTATAGAGAGCCCATCTAACAAATGCTATTGTTACTGTTAGTGGTGATATCTAAAATTATGCACGATTAGTGGATAGGTTTGTGATCGTTGAAGATGCTACTCCAGCGTGCATGTGTGTTAGACAAGTATATATTTGTCTGTCTATCACTTGCATTTTATTATTGTGAATGTATCTTAAAAAAATTGACATCTTTTCCACTTTTTGAACCTTTCATAAATGGAACTATCTATGCAGGTGCCCTTATCAGTCGTGCAAAAGTTGCTGCTCAAGAGCTCAAAATCCATGCCATATTCACGGTACCCCTATATTCTTGTGCAATTTATGTCAAACTATTCTCTTTGTTGCATGTTATTGCCCCAACATCAAATTTGATATTCTGTCTTGTTGTGGAAAGAGAAAACTTATTAGACATACTTAATAAGGATGTCTCATTCAAAAACTACTCTAAATCCGAGGATGCTCCTTCATTATTATCTTATCTTTGCACGCTTTGTTTTACATATCTTGGAAGGAATATTTGGAGATAAACTAAAGTGTCAAGCCATCCAACCTTATTTTCTTTTTGGTCAGTTAGGGAAATAGAATCATTCCACCATTAATAATTTCATATCATGCGAGGAGGTTGTTTCTCTAACGACTAAATGATCATATATGGTACACGGCTCTATTTGGGATTGCAATGCATAATTATTGATTTTTTTTTTGTGAGAAATCTATTCTCTGAAAAATCCTTGATCTTTCAGACATAACAAGGAGAATTTCTTCTCAGGTTTGAGCATTGATAAATTTATATGTAGGCGAATTGATGGCCTTTTTTACTTTGTGTGCTTTCTTAAACTTGATTTTGATGCTAGATATCTGAAGAAAAGGTTTTTATCTTTGGCTATTCAACTTTGTTGGGCTGAAGTGAGAAAATGATCTGGTGTCACATATCTTACTGTAAGTTTAGCCCCTGACAAATTGAGTCTCAGAGGAAGATACATTAACAATTAATTTTCAACTGGATACTTTAGTTGAGTTCAGTTGAAGGTGGTGTGTTGTGTGCAAGAAAGGAGGAAAATCTTAGCCATTTGCTTATTTACTGTCATGTGGCAGTGGGGTTTTGGACTGTGATCGCTACTTGTCTTAGAATATGTTGTGTGCTTCCATGTTCAATATTATTCCTGGAAATCTGGCAACGAAAGGTCGTGACCATGGTAAAGAATATATTGGATTTGCTTCCTCATGTTCTATTTTGATTGATTCGGACAGAGGAAGGAGCAAACAGAGGAGTTTACAGAGGGGATGCTACCTCCATTATTAGGTGACAGCTCTTCCTTGACAGTTCTAAGGTGTTAGAATTTACTCTTTTCTTGGTGTGGGAGCTGGTAGATAAGTTTGTAAGTAGCTTGATAATATCGCACATGCTTTTTTTTTTTTTTACAAGAAGTGGTGCCCCCTCTTTGGTACATTGAATATTGATCAGTGTACTTTTATCTTACTGACAAAAAGGACACCTTAAGATTCCTTAAGGTCAGCTATGTAGTAATCTAATCTTTTGAATTCATATAATTTCATGAAAGGTTTGGGCTTCTAGAGAACTTGAGCAAGCTTAAGATTTAAAGGTGAAAGGTAGATGATACTTGAGAAATCAAGTTGCTGGAAAGTCCGGATGGAGTTTGATTTCTTTGGTGCTATGTGATTATGAAAATACCAAAAGAACTTTAAGAATCTGTACAAAGAGGTTTAGAAAATAGAGGAACAAGGCTGGTTGTGAAGTGAAAAATGGATATTGTAAAAGAGGAACAGTGGGCTGAATACAGGATATTGCTCTATGAAACATGGATACTCTACATGAACTATGAAATAAGGAGCCTGCCAATGGTTGAGTCGGGTGCGCACTGAAACTTGTATGAGAATTTCCCAAAATTAGCGAATTAGTTTCTCATTCTTAATTTTTTTTCTTTGATATCATCAAGAGAAACTTGACTTGAAATACAAAGGATAAGAAAAAAGGAGGTCTTATAGAAGACTGGCAACAGTCTGAGCACCTGATTTTCCTTAGTAGACCTGTAACTTGATTGCTTTTAGGTTTGTAATTTAATAAAGGGACTTGAATGCATGACAAGTTAGCTTTGAAGGGTAAGGAAAATCTGCAATTGATGTTTTGCTGATAGGTCTTGGTCGGGAAAGGTTTTGGAGAGATGCTGTGTAAAAAGGATTTTTTTCTCTTGCTCAAGTTTTGGTTTTTAATTTTGTTTTTGTTACTGGAAGCCTTATATTTGTTTGTAGAGATGAGCTCCTCGACATGTTATACCTTAAATGACTTATCAGCATGTCATATTCTGTTGTACCTCCTGCTTCCTATATTGGAAGTAACTAGATAAAAGCTGCAGAGAATTAAAGAGGAGTGCTTATAACTAGGAGGAAAAAGGAGAGAGGGGTTGAACACTGGGCACACATATCTTCATAAAGTAAAAAAGGTTGAATTTCCACCAATCAAATTCTTGTATCTTTAAGATCACATGAAAACTTATGTCATTTTCATTGTTCAGATTGGATTATGATTGCTTAGTTCAAACCTAACAGATGAACACCTAAAGTTGATGAAAACATACCTCAGACATATAGAACCGTACAGAAATCATGAGAGTTGAAGTTATCTTTATTTAAGCATGCTCAAGTATTCCTGAGTAAGAAACTAACAGATAAAGCACCAAATGGACTAGCCTAAAGTTGAAATAACTATGCCCAAGACATATAGGAACAACTAAAATGTGCAAGCTGTTATCGTGCCTATAAAATTATGCATTTCAACTTGTCACTGCTGCTGCCACGGCTGATTTAAGGACTTATGTAGCTCACTTTAGATTTATGTCTGAACTACTTATGCAAGGTCATCTTGCATGTGGACACATGTTTAAGTCCCAACCCCCAAGTTCTCATGTATGCGTGTGGGTGTCTGTAAATGTGCAACAGTAGCAAGACTAGATGCCAAAACTTGATGCATTGTCACACAAATTGTAAGAACGAAGTGTGGAAATTCAGTTGCTACATGATTTTGGTGACGGGAAGAAAATGTTACATAACACTTTCAATAATGCAATTGTCTTTGAAATCTCACCTTCAAGGTTGATGCATTGTAAATTGACATACCAGTTTGTTATCCATTTGTAAAGAACAAGTAAATTGTCTGCATGCCATTATATTTTTGGTCTGTTTACATCCTCATTTTTGTAAATGCAGTTCTTAAAGCAAATGCAACATTTCCAGAGAAGACTCCAGCTTCAAGTACTCCTCTCTTTGAGCAGCAGCCGAATGAAGCACCTCCTGCAGTGTAAGTTAAATTCCTGTCTGTAAGCATACCTGTTGTACACATCCATATTCATTCTTATGTCATGTGTTGCGACTTGGATGCTTGACAAAGTACTAAAATATCAAGCAAGAAACGACCTTACACAGTGGTTGGAATCTGTTACTTCAGTAGATGATACTTTCACTTCATTATTGACTTCTTACCCGAGGTTAGGTTGTAAAAATTGCCATACGGCTCAAAACAAGGATATGATACATATTATTACATTCAATTTTCTTTTTGTGAAATAATGAATTCTTTAATTCTCTGTTCTTTCCATTGAATTCCTTGTTTGTGTCTTCTAAAATATGCTTTGCTTTTCTGAAGTTACTCGTTCTGGTTTGCTAAATGCTTCCTATACTATTTTATCTTTTGCATTTTATTCAACTTCTTCGACTTGGTTGTCTATACTCTGTATTACCTACTTTCTTGGGATGTGTTTCAGGAGTTCCCATAGAACCGCATCACTTAGGCAACTTTCTAGCAATTTTTCCCAATTCAACAATTTACATTCCCCACTCCGTTCAAGGAAATCATTGACCAGAAAGGTGTGTTATAATAAGCTGATATATACCATTGCTGACTGTTATATTTTGGCGCAATAAGGTTTTTCCTGATCTGAAGGATCTGTTTCAGGAAGCTGCGGCTATAAATGAATGGAGGTTTTCCAAATTGAAGGAATTCAAGGATAGAAATATTGAAGTGGAAAATGAAGCTTTTGATCGGTACATGCATAATATTAGCCTACTGGAAGAGGTATTCTCTTTGAAATCTTTCCTAGAAGGCTCCACTGAGGATGGATCACTCTCTTCAAACCACGACCATGCATCTGCAGAGGATGATGACACAGAGGAAAAGATGGTTTCAGAGCAGAAGTTGAAGCTTCGGTCAAATCCTAGAAGGAGTGAGAATGTCCGTAAGAGGCTACAACAACTTGTTGATGGAGGATTGAAGAAGCTTCAGAAACTCGAGTTGAATAATGGCAGTGTTAATAACCAAAATGAACTTGATAAAAGGCCGGAGAAGGCAAAAGGTTTGAGGGCGGAGAGGGCTTCAGCTTTAAGTGATCTTATTGACAAGTTAAACAAGGCCCGCAACGAAGAAGATCTAAATTCTTGCGTGGAGATAAAGGCCCAACTTTCTAGTCAGCACACTCGGTCTAGAACAGAAACCAAAGATGCTGAGGTATCGAAGGAGCAAATTGCCAAAAATGACTCGGCACCACCCCAAAAAGTATTGGATTTTTTTTCGCAAAAATTATTTAGAACAGTGGAAATTGACCACCAAGCTCTGACAAGTATAGATGCACACTTCTCTTCCCTAGAAAAGATAGAAGATTTGTGATGTGGTTAGGTGTTTTAATAGAGGATAGAGATTAGGTTAGTCTAGAAGATAGAAGCTATGCTTTAATACTGATCTAGTCTGGTGGCCTGAACTATTCTCATCTAGTTTTGCCCATTCTTGCATGTCATTGTTGTGTAAAATTTGTCGTCGTTGATATGGAAATTAGTAAGATCCACGTGCCATGTTTCTTCTTTTGCATCAGGTCTTCCGTGAAGGTTGATTGCGTTTTGCTTTTATGGGTCAATGTACAGTGTTTATGCTGAGCTGTTTCAAATTTTCAATTCGTTCGTCCTGTGATTGCCTAATATGCAAGAAATTTCAATCGAGCATCGGGTCATTTCTATGCCGGAAGGGAAAGCTGTTTTGTAGGTAGGCTGTGCCTCCTCTTTTGACCAGAACTAAAGGATGCGACGGTGTTGATAACTGGTCAACACTCTTCGATCCTCCATCAGTGCTGACTTTTCTAAAGTCTGACCTTCTGCAGGTACAAAATAAACATAAAACGAAAAAAAATAAAAATAAAAATAAAAATAGACATGATATTTCACAAGATACACACGATGATTGAAGGAAGGGAAGCTTGCCTGGGGCAGCCTCTTTGGGCTAAGAAAATGGGTCAATAGCCGGGTTAATGAATTTGGGGTGTATGTGCAATGGATTTTGTCTTTATAAGATTCTTTATCTTTAATTACTTAATTCAAACCTTCTACTATAGATCCGTTAACCCTGTTAGTG
>Ga0325411_1006569_pt1 | contig 12759 bp, 7 predicted proteins | sample PopdelMetagenome_13_FD_206181 | JGI IMG/M metagenome (GOLD analysis project Ga0325411, IMG submission 206181) | Populus deltoides microbial communities from Bellville, Georgia, United States - Xylem-PdIQD-R4 | ecosystem: Host-associated > Plants > Phyllosphere > Stem > Wood/Secondary xylem... | reverse complement strand
TCCAAACTATAAATAACCGTTACTCAGCCATACCTTACGCAGTTACACTACGTTGCTCCAAACATGTCACCGGATTCTAGTGCTCCCAGGGAGGGTAGGAATCAAGGAAATACTTTCAGTAGCTAAGTTGCTAGATCGAGTCATGCCGTGGGTTTTTCAATAAATGACATGTTTAGATATTATTAAAGTATTTAAAGTACTGGTTAGATAGTCAAGAACTCAACATTAGAATTAAAAATAAATTACTGATTTTTTTGTACGAATTATATTAGATGTATCTTTAAAATTGTTCTAAAAAAACTAATATTGATTAACACGAAAATTAATCCAAAAATATCCTTATCTTTAAATAAAAAAAAACTTAAATAACATGTTTATCTTCAATTTATCACATTAATATTGCAAGTTTTGATGCCAGCACATGCAAAATCATCAACAAATATGTTTTAGCCTAATAAGACCTTGTCTAACGAGGCGGTCCAATTATGTTTTTAAATTTCTTGATATCTTTTAGCTTTAAATTAATTATTTTTAGTGTTTTTATATTATTTTAATGTATTATTGTCAAAAATAAATTTTTAAAAATATTATTTTAATATATTTTTAAATTAAAAACAAAATTTACCATGGTACTAAATATATTTAAATACATACATCAAACAATGAGAAACAAACTATTATAAACTAGCAACTTCTCGTCGCGCCATAAAATTCTCAACAGCACAAATAATACAAGTGTTTTTAATATTGTGATAATTTTTACTATTAATGTATAAAAAAGTGATTAAAAATATTTTTAAATTATAGTTTTTAATGAAAATTTAAGAATTTTTCTTAAAATGATTCGTGTAATTATACCATGTGTATTAATTAATCAAATATGATCATACTCTTGAAGGCAAAACGCACCCAACCTCTTCCCTCCACTTCTATTTTGAAGCAAAGCATTTTACAACATTAACTTTTTTATTGATGCGAAGACTAAAAAAGCGAGAGGTGCATAGCACCTTCCAATGAGAGTACTTTGCTTTACCGACAATGGCCCCACAAGCTTTCCACTCACCCAAGCAACTAACTCCTTTTACCATCACCTACCATTCATCTCTTACTTCATCACCTACCATTCATCACAGGACCTTCCATCACAAGCATGGATTTTGCAAGCCGCGGTCTGTTTCTGTGTTTGAAAATACGTTTGGATATATTTTAATAATATATTTAGCTTAAAAAATATTAAATAACCTTTATAGCCGTTGTTTTAGTGATTTCTAATTTTTTTACGTGCTGGATTCAAAAACATATAAAAAAGTATTTTTATATATTTTTAAATATAAATTATTTTAAAAAAAACATGTTACATCACAATATTAAATATATAATAAAAAAGTGATAGAAAAATATTTAATTAAAATAAAAAATACATGAAATAATTTTATAATAAAAATAGTTAGTTTTTGTCATTAGTTATATTATATCCTTGTCTCCAATAATTTCATATCTGGTATCTCAAAACAGTGACAAAATCAAACTAACTGTCAGTCTCCGCAGCCTCTGATCAAAATCTTACAATAAGATTAGCTACACGCTATAATTCCCTAAGCAGGATACATCTGTAATTCTGTCGATCGCCCTGGCCTCTACTATATCCCTATAATGAGATTCCTCCTTCATAGGAACAAATTAAATCCTGGCCGTTAGATTCACAAGGACCCACCCAGTATGAACCATGAAGAATCCAATCCACTTGAATTACCAATTTACCCACTATCTAATAATATAAATTCATAACCTCACCCCGGATGCTTTGACACCAAACTATCAAACCCCTCCCCTTTTTTTCTAAACGGAAAACCGATTATGACGCGACTCATTGCTGGCGTAATTTTTCTTCTTATTTCTTTCTGTGGTATCGCCGTCGGTGTCCGAGACATCGTTGGTGACGTTCTCCGGTTGCCATCGGAGGCTTCTAGGTTTTTCCGTCCCGGTAAATTTAATGATGATAATAGTGATGATGATTCTTCCGGAACTAGATGGGCCATCTTGCTTGCCGGATCTAACGGTTACTGGAATTACCGGCATCAGGTCTTAAATCACTATAATTTTTTACTGAACAGCTACATGTAATTAAGTGGTTTGATCGATTAGATTTTTTTTTCCTATTATTTTTACAGGCAGATGTTTGTCATGCATATCAACTGCTGAGACAAGGTGGATTGAAGGAAGAAAATATAATAGTTTTCATGTACGATGACATTGCTGATAACCCAGAGAACCCAAGGCCTGGAGTCATCATCAACAATCCCCAAGGAGAGGATGTTTATAAAGGAGTTCCAAAGGTAAGTTTTTTTTTTTTCCATGTAGATGTAAATTTTGTGGCTTCAGCACTCATGGGTTGATTTTGTTTTTGTTGTGCCAGGATTATACTGGTCCAGATGTCACCGTCGGAAACTTTTTTGCAGCTATCCTTGGAAACAAGACAGCTCTTACCGGGGGCAGTGGAAAAGTTGTTGATAGTGGGCCTAATGACCATATTTTCATTTACTATACTGATCATGGAGGTCCTGGGGTGCTAGGTTAGTTTCATTTTCTATATACCGCTGATCATGGTCTATTTCTTATTTATTTTGATCGGGAATTTTTAGGATTTTCTTAATTGGTTTTTATCTAATTATTGCACTCTTATGCACGTGACAGGCCGCGCCGTAATAACAAAATTTTCTCTGCCTTATTTTATGTTCAAGAAACCGAAACTCTTAGTTCCAGTCCCAGATTCTAAAATGAAAGTATAACATGTGATCGATGAAGAGTGTGCTTGATATCAGTTGTTTGAAATAACTTTTCGTGTCGAAATATACATGAATGATTTTTTTTATTTTTAAAAAATTATTTTTGACATCAACACATCAAAACGATTCAAAAAGTACAAACCAGGTTTAATTTTAGCAAAAAAAAATAATTTAAAATTTAATAAAACGCAGTTACAAATACAATGTCAAACAATGCCAGAGTAGTATTTTGGAAACTGTTCCAAAAATGTTATTGTCACTGTATTTTATCATCGCTAGTTTGTATTTATTGAAATACATGTCGTTTATAGGAATTCTTAAGGTCTTATATTAAATAAACTGCTTGACGTTCATGTGTGGATGGATTTTTATCAGGGATGCCTACCAATCCTTACCTTTATGCCGATGATTTGATTGATGTCTTAAAAAAGAAGCATGCATCCGGAACCTATAAAAGCTTGGTAATTACGAGCTGAACTTCCACTTGCAGCACTGTGAGTTAGTTTAGTCAACTTCAAAATAAAAGAAATTTTGATGGGCTATATCTGTAAAACTGTAGGTATTTTATCTTGAAGCCTGTGAATCCGGAAGCATCTTTGAGGGTCTTCTTCCTCAAGGTCTAAATATCTATGCAACCACAGCATCAAATGCAGAAGAGAGCAGTTGGGGAACCTATTGTCCTGGAGAGTATCCTAGCCCTCCCCCAGAATACGATACTTGTTTGGGTGACTTGTACAGTGTTGCTTGGATGGAGGATAGGTATGAAAGGTGTCAATTTTGAATTTTATTTCTGTTTAGATGTCATGAAGTATTGAATTGTCATAAGCATCATTCTGTTTTACCCACTCATCTAAGTATAAGAGAATAGCAATACCTAGTAAATAAGGGAATCTATCAGGCTTGAATGATTTACTTGTCAAGGCAGAAATGTGGCGTAGGCTCTTGTATAGATTCTCTCCACCTAGTAATCATCGTTCATATTTTCTGCTGGGCTGAAAAAAAAATGTTTTCGAAAGTTCATGGAAACATTCAAATGTTGTTTCATTGTCCCAAGACAGATATTTTATATACAAAAAATTAATAATTTGACCTTGTGAACAGTGACATACACAATTTACGGACAGAAACTCTGCACCAGCAATATGAACTGGTAAATGTTTGCAGGCCATTCTTTTTATTTTGTACTTTTGAATATATACTAAGGAACAAACATGGCATTTTATCTGCCTGCATAATCATATGATTTCATTATGGTACATGTGCAGGTAAAAAGGAGGACTTCCTATGACAATTCTCCCTACGGTTCCCATGTCATGCAATATGGTGATGTTGGACTTAGCAAGGACGACCTCTTCCAGTATATGGGTACAAACCCTGCAAATGATAACTACACTTTCGTGGAGGAGAACTCCTTGAGGCCACATTCTAAAGCTGTTAATCAGCGTGATGCTGATCTCGTCCACTTCTGGGCTAAGGTTTGTCTTATCTCTTTTGTTCCATTTCGAATTAAAAGACTGCCATTAAATTTTTTTTAATGTTTTCATGTGTTTGTAAGTCATGCCCTCTATGGATTGGGCTGCTGTAATAAGAATGAGAACTATGATAATTTTGTTAAAAGATTAGGAGGGTAAAGGAAGTTGTATGGTAATAGTAGAATCTGATCCTGAGCTCTCGAATAATGAGAGGTGCTCATTCGGTGGCTGTTGATATTGCATGGTTTAAAAAACATTAAGGTAGGGGATATTCAGCAAATGAGTCTTCTTGCAGGATGTTGTGCATAAGTTGTGACAGTGAGCAGCTGTGGGTCGTAACTGCTTTTTATATATATGATTAACTGGATGCCACAGCGAGGAGATGCACTTAACAACTACTTTTATATACCAGTTTTTTCGTGTGTTTTTTTTTATAAAAAAACTGCTTTCGTTCCATCTCACTCTATTTGTCGTCTGTTCTTTATGCAGTACCGCAAGGCCCCAGAAGGCTCTTCTAGGAAGGTTGAAGCTCAGAAGCAGTTTGTTGAAGCAATGTCACATAGAATGCATATTGACCACAGCATAAAACTTATTGGGAAGCTCCTCTTTGGAATTGAAAAGGCCTCAGAGGTATTGAACACCGTGCGTCCTGCTGGGCAACCTCTTGTTGATGACTGGGTCTGCCTTAAGACACTGGTAAAATTTTACAGTTCTCAGCCTCTGCTTTATCACCTCCTAACCTGTTTGTTCTCGAAGCTCTGCTGGTGACATTGAAAGACTCATCTTCATATTTGAGAATATTTTCTCTCTTGTTCTTCTATGCAGGTGAGGACTTTTGAAACACACTGTGGATCCATATCGCAGTATGGTATGAAACACATGCGATCTCTTGCAAACCTTTGCAATGCCGGAATTGTAAAGGAACAGATGGCCGAGGCATCAGCACAAGCTTGTGTAAGCTTTCCTTCTGGTTCATGGAGCTCTCTTCACAAAGGGTTCAGCGCCTAATTGAAGCAGAATGTCCTATTTAAAACAAAAAAAATACTAGGATTGTGTTCTATTTTCCAAATGGGATCCACCTGTATACAAGTTGTTTCAGGGATGTATTTTAATGTTCACTCTCATTATTGCTTCTTTGTAAATATAAATTAGAAGCACTTCTCTGCCAAAATATGATTTGTAATGAAGGCACCTATTCCTAATGTAAGATTTCCTGTAAAATCAGGCCTTTTCTTAAGCAGTGTTTACACTAAGATGCATTGTAAAACTTTCTGCTCCAGCCAAAAAAAGCAAGTTAAAGGGGGGGAGCAGGTTCTCCCTCTTGGGTATGCTAGATTCGAGCTTTTCCAGTCTTTCCATTCAATACCATTATCATTGAGTTGCCACTCGCCATAAATATTTTGTTGCGTTGCCATTAAGTCTCTTAACACTTTCGGCAACTTTCGGCATGATAGAGTAAATTACAAGGTAGCAAATTTGCAATTGAAGAGGATCTATATCGCCATGTTATTGGACTCCCTTGTCAACAGAATCTAAACTTTACCGGGCAAGGTAGCCTAAAGAGCCACTGCCGGTTATTTTTTTAAGAATATTTTTATTTTTATTAAAATAATATATTTTTCTATTCTTTAATATTTATTTTTAATACAAACATATTAAAATGATCAAAAAATAAAATAAAAATTAAAAAAACAGTTACAATATAGCATTCCAAACAAAACTTCAATTATAAGTGTTTGAATTTCAAAATGTGACAAGAAGTACGTAAGAACTATAGAATAAATAAATAAATAAAGGTTTTCTAAGATCACAGGTTATTGATAAATTTAGGAAGTTGTATTTCCTTGACGGCAGAGGTTAAAATTCTTAGTTATAGATTTTTAAAATGTCAAAAATAACCTCCTTTTAAGATTTTTAAAAACCTAGAGATTTATTAGCCATCATTTTGTTTAAAAGGAAAAGGAGAGTGTATTAATTTTTTTCAAGAATCAACAGATAAAAGGAAAAAAAATAAAACAGACACAAATTTGGCTTGTCATAATTATATGGACTTGTGAGATTAAAATAGAAAATTGTGTTCAATAAATAAAAATCAACTCTCACATCTCTTGAATCATGCAAGAGATGGGATTACTCCTTTTAGTGGTCCGATCCTCTACATATTATGATCCAAATAAAATTAATACTAGATTTTAATTTTTTATTTTACAAGTTGGTAAATGACTTGTTAGTGCCACTCAACTTAAGAACATGTATGATTTTTATACAAGTAAATATTAGTGTAGTAGTACATAAGTGTCAAATTTTAATTAAACAATATTATTAGTAACAGAAACACTTAGATGAGGATTTGTGGCTATATATAAATATATTATTATTATTTTTTAAGGGAGAGATTGGTTACATGCTTGGCATTCAAATTTACTAATAATTATTTATTCACTCCAAAGTTTTTGTTGTTTTTTTTATTAGATGATTAAAATAATAAGATTAATTTACATAACAACTCAAACTACGCTTCTCTCTATCTCTATAACATATTAAGAACACACACTCTATATTAGTATATAATGCATTTAAGTTATAGACTTGATATTTAAATCTAGAAAATTAAAAAAAAAACCTCCTTAATATTGAAATAATTCGATCACTACAAGAATAGACAAGCAGAGTTCACTCTCTGCTACTCGCTGAAAATGAGCTCATATTTTCTTCGCTCGCACTTCTACAGGACTAGACATGGATGCTTAACCTATTTCCTGCCTGACCTTAAATAAAGGCAAAATATTGCTACTTCCTTTTCGACAACTGCAAGATAGATTTTCCAGACAATTGCACCACATCGCATTTTATGAACCAAAATAATAATAATAATAATAATTAGATGATATAACAAAATCTTATTGGTCAATCTGAGGGCACAGCATTCACACATGATAGAGGCATTGCCTGTATATAGGCAAGCATGCATCCCAATATCAAAGCTACAAGCATACAATCACTAGCAGTCAAATAACCCAATCCTTACCAACGGAAATAACATGTCGTAACAAACACTTAGGGAGGATATTCTTCATTGAATCAACAATATACTACTACTCTTCAAGCATTGAGCAATCTCAAGGAGCACACCTCTTTCCACTTTCTAGCACCCTGGCTCCAGCAACGATTTTATCCGGCTAAGATTCTCCATGGCTTAACCTGAAACGAGTCTTCAAGATGAGAATGGGAAAAAGGAACTCCATGGACAATCAAGCAAACTGTGACTGACAGAGCAGTGTAATTTCATACGGTGAAGAAACTCTAGCAGGTGTTTTCTAAGCAAATGAAGCTAGCAATAAAAATTAAAATACGTCAGCTGTGGGGTCCATCCCGGCAACATATTACTGTTTGTATAATTATACTGCATAAGGCAATTAGAAAAATTAAACAACGAAATCTCGCTCATACTAAATATGAATAGCTGGATCCTCACTGGTCCAGCTTAGCCCAATGATTCTGGTAACATAAGAAGACAGCGGGCAAGCACATTAATAATCAAGCATGTTGCCGTAAACAAATTCAAAATGCTAGCATGTAATAATCCTGGGATATCAAATGACATTGATAACATTTTATCAGGGATAATGCTGAGTTCCAAGTCAACCTTAATATGCTTTTCTATTTACTGGGACTTCATATACTGTTTCTTGCGATGAAGTTTAAATCTCCACATCACAAATTTTCCATGCTTATTTGAAAGGGACCATCGCTGATAACTATTGAGTTTTTTTGGTTACAGAGAACCACTGCCTTTCAGGTCTTGCAAATCTAAACCTAAATCTCACAAGTTGCAAGAACATATTAACACTCTGAGCGGTGGCATGTTTTGCATTAAATACATTTTTATTCTTCTCTCTATATCCAACATGCATAGCATAACATATATTTTTTCAAGGTTTTCAGAACATTTAAACAAAAATTCAGTTCAGGTTGTACACACAACCAAAGCTTTAACTCTGTAAGAGAAACTGACCAGTTATGCGCTGCCAAAAGATGACCAGTTTTTAATCTCTATATCTGACTCGATCATCATCACGCCTGTCATTTTCATACCGTTTCCTCTCACTAAAACGAGAATCGTCATATCTAGACCTCTTGGAGTGATCTATCTGCTTGTCCCTCTCATGACCTCTACTTCCTTGCTCTTCTTTCTCCCCTCTTCCGTGCCTTCTACTTCCATATCGCTGATCTACCTCATTCTTTCCATGCCTTCTGTAGTCATCGTCCTCTTCTTCATCTCTCAGGTATCTTCTCCCTCTATGATCCTCCTCATCCCTCGCATGTCTTTTCTCCCCTCCACGCTCTTTGTATTCTTGATCATTCCTACTTCCACGTCGTGGTTCATCTTCTTTACGTGTATCTCCAACATGTTCATCATCACGCCCTCTGGATCTAACCAATTTAGAAGAATCACCCCTCTGATCATCCTTACTTTGATATGCTCTGCGATCAATGTCATGCCCTTCCTCTTTTCCAACTGTTCGATTTCTTGACTTTGATTCATGCTCCTCATCCTTAGTTGAATCATCAAGTTTCCTTTTGTTCCTACCCGTTGCTTGAATATCAAGGTTGGTTTTGTCCACAGCTTCTCTACGAGATTGGTACAGTTCTCTGGGTCTATCACCACGGCCAAGATCAGCATATCTAGAACCCTTCTCTTCTAGAAAGGATTCACGACCACTTCGACCACCTTTGTTATAACCACCATCCCCCCCTCCACTTCTGTTTTTATCAGCAGGAGTCTTTTTCACAGGTTTTCCATGTCTGTAATCACTACCACTGCTGCCAGAATCACTGCTTCTCCTGCTATCCTCACTGACATCATCCAGAGAATCTAGCTTCTTGTCAATTATCTGCCTGTGATCTCCACGTCCACTTTTGTCTAGGAGATTTTTCTTCATGGTTTTCCCATGCCCATCATCACTAGCACTGCTGTCAGAATCAGTGCTCTTGCTATCATCACTATCATCTTTCAGAGAACCTCGCATCTCCTCAACAATTTTCTTCCCTTTCCTACCATAAACTGTATCAGGATCTTCTTCATCACTATCATGCCTCCTCCTACTTCTAATTTTCTCTAATTTCTCATCACCACTAGCATCAGAATCACTATCATTCCTTTTGTGACTCCTACTTGTCAATTCCCTTCTATGCTTTCCTACTTTGTTGAGATCGGATTCACTATCACCTTCACTGATTCTGCGACCATTCCCATGTCTACTGCCGTCACCATTCCAACGATCATTAAAACCAGAATTATCATCAGAGTCATGCCTTGCACGAGATTTCTTGTGTTTCTCAACTTCCTGATGCAGATTAACCAGGCCAACATCATCCGCATCATCAGTAGCAGAATCATCACTATCACCAGATCTTCTGCTTTTCTTGAGTTTCTCAGAAATTCTGCTCTTCTTCTTGCCATGGTCGGAATCCGTCTCGTCATCAGTAGTAGAATCATCACTTCCACTGTCATGTCTTCTGCTTTTCTTGTGCTTCGTCGATGTTCTCTTCTTCTTGCCATGGTCAGAATCACTTTCAGTTTCATGATCCCTTCCTCGTCTACCTTTACTATGCTTCTTGCGACTTCCTTTAGCATGCTTCCCACTGCTATCTGTATCAGAAGAATCATCCCGGTGCCTTCTCTTCCTGCTTTCTTCCTTCCGGTGGTGCCTTGACTCGTCAAACTCATCTTCTTTCTTCTTATTTTTCAAGGCTTTAACACCCTTTTTATTTTCATCCTTCTCAACTTCAAGATCTTCAGCCACATGTTTCTTGCGGGTGAACTCTCTATCCAAAAAGGCATGTTCATGTTTCTCACTCCACTTGCTTCCTTCACCTGGGTCATTCTTCCGACTATTTCTTAGTTCATCATCAGTCCCATCAATGCCTTGTTCATCTGGTTCAGACATTCGTATACCAAGAGCAGCCCTTAATGTTTCCATTTGTTTTTCCTTTCTAGCAGCAATTTGATGGGACTGCGTATCTGAAACCCTGATTAACACATTAAAGTCATTATCACATCACCAGGACACAAAGTAGATGTGTGTGTGTGTGTGTGGATTTGCCAACACACCCAAAGAGTGGGCAGGTTAGAATTGTGTCCAATTTGTTAGGTTACGACAGCAATATTCCTTTATGTTTCTTTATGTAAATGATTTAAACATGGATAATTTTGTAACTTCAAAATTGTTTCCTTCAACATCTATCATCTATAGTCACTTTCAATTATATATGTATCTACGAGTTCTTCAGTAAAATATAGCCAAATGCTAGAGGCCCAACAACATTTTTTGGCTTGTTGCTGCTGAATTCAAATGCTTTTTTGTCAATTTTAATTGATAAGAGCCAAAAGCTCAAAAACCATTTTCTATATCCTTCATGTACATGCTGCTAAATTAAAAGCCAAGTTACAAAATCTAAACTAAGAAACTATATTTTCTGTGTTAAGCCCCATTCTAAGGGTATCCTCTTTGAATTTTCAAAACAAACATTGTAAATATTATGTATTCACATAGTTGCAGAGTTGGTGCAGGATAGATTTGCAGCAAACCAAACTTAATGTGAACCTTGGTTATAAACAACAAAAGAAATATGGGCTATTCTTAATCAAACCAAATAGAAACCCAAATAAATCCAGTTTATCCATATTCATGGGGTTGAACTTGATACGGATATGAACGATAAATGAACAAGATAAACGAAAGGTGAGATGGGACAGTAGGAGATTCTATAGCGTAAGTTATGAAGTTATCCTCACTTCATTATTTAAATAAAATGAGATATGGAGATATTTTTGTCCCAAAAAAACTGGACACAACACTAAACTGCCCAAAGAATGGGCAGGTCAGCAAATCCAACGAATATAAATGTGTGAGGGCGTGTGTGCATTTCATCAGAATTTGAAAAATTTTAACTACCAAGAACGGCCTTAAGCTGTCACTAAAATCAGTTCCAATAACCATAAACAGGCTATAGATGGGGTTAATGTGCCTATTCCGTTCATAAATTTGTTTTTTCCATTAACAGCATATGATACCGGCACACTTTCAATTAATTCCTCACAGCAAGATACAAATACCTTAAATTTTATAACATCAATAACATATAAAGGACCAAAACAGTACCATAAACAACATAATTTACTCAAACACGTCCAAACTACATATTAGCATCTAAACATGCACAACACTTGTACAAGCAGAACAACTAGACCACACAAATTCCCAGTCAAAACAAGACAGTGCCAAATGCAACATTAAAACTGAAACATAACTCAAACCTGTGACCATCAAGAAAAACACAATTCCTTAGTTTGTCTCCAAAACAATCCAAGCACCTAGACCCTAAAATGAACTTGCTTTTATACATGTTTATCAAGTCACCAACACATCCACCCCACATAAAACCATCAAACTTACACACAGAGTCCATCTTATAATAGAAATTATGCATAAAACAAATTGACAAAAGAATGAATGGCATCATAAGCATCAAAATTATTGGAAATCGAAAATAAAACAAAACTAAGAAGTCCATAGATTCATTACTTAGTGTCAGAGGCGGTAAGTCCCCCACTCTCTTCGGATGCAGCTTCCAAAGTCTTCCTAGCTTCCTGAAGCTTCTCTTCAATCTCAGCATCAGTATATCCTTGTTCAATCAGCTTGTCTTCAAGCACAACAAGCTTGAGCTGAATTTGCCGCTTGCGATCATGCTCAAGAATTTCCTTATTAGGTTTCTTGGTAATCCCACCAGTCCCCTGATCTCCCTCGAAACCCTTAGTATCATGTGCTACCTTGCCGGTTCTCGGCCTCACGAAAAACTTGTTTGTTTGGATATAACCGTTTGTACCCGACCCCCTCGGGGTCTGTAACCCGATTCCGTTATACATCTGTCCAAATTCAGTAATTGTATTAAAAAATCAGAAACCTAATTAGCCACACACGAAAAAAACTGACGAATCTAATCAATTTTGCAGTAAATTGAACAAAACTAAACCAAACCCTAAGTAGAGAGAGAGAGAGAGATTTGGATGTTTCATTGCACAAAAAAAAGAAATTTAAAATTAGGGATTTAAAAGGAAGTCTTGCCTGGAGCAGTAATGAGATGGTCGCAGATGGGGTCTCTCCGTTTTCTGTGTTCCGGAGAAGATTGAGACAAGCGGGATACAGGGATAGAAGAATTTGACGAAATACAACAAGGAACTGACGAAATTTTCAGCACTTATAAGTTGTAATCATAAAGCTCGTGCACTGAACCAGTGCACCTCTAGTCTCTTCGGCTATTTGATCTCAGCCAGATGATGTTATAGAGAGAGTCGGAGCAGGAGGAAGAAGGGTCTCTTATTAATTTAAGGGGATACGGCTGCCCTTGTTACAACGTGGTAATGGGCCTTTTTCTCGAGGAAAAAAAAAGTGGTAATGGGCCCAGTAGTATGGATAATTGACCTAGTCCAATAGCTA
>Ga0325411_1006567_pt1 | contig 12762 bp, 9 predicted proteins | sample PopdelMetagenome_13_FD_206181 | JGI IMG/M metagenome (GOLD analysis project Ga0325411, IMG submission 206181) | Populus deltoides microbial communities from Bellville, Georgia, United States - Xylem-PdIQD-R4 | ecosystem: Host-associated > Plants > Phyllosphere > Stem > Wood/Secondary xylem... | reverse complement strand
GGTTATAAGCCGGGTTGAATCTTTTAATTATTGTTAATAAAATAAGTTACCATAATTAAACAATAAGAAATGTTTGTAATGAAAAAGGATGAAAGTTTCCTTTTCTATTTACTACCTTTTAACAAATGATCTGATAATACTTTGTAAATACTGATCAGTAATCAAATAAATAGAAAAAAATTTAAATGCACAAGATATTTGGTTACGAAAGAAAACCTTTTGAAGAACTCTTCAAAAGATTAAAAAAAAAAAAAAACCTTTCAAGACAGCCAAATCCAGGATAGATAATTTTTACTAGTTTGAAAAATTACAAGAGGAGTATCTCTCACCACAAACCATTTGTGTCTATACTACCTTACTTGTTAAAACAGTGAATCATGTTATGTCTCTTATCACAGTAGCTTGCCAGTACACCTGACGATCTTAAAACTATTGTCATCCTAACTAGAACATCTAGATGCTAACAATTCACACAGGAGCACCCCTTAGGAACCTGTAGGCTCTCCAACTCTTCGGGGACCAATTCTCCTCGAGAATTTCCTACACACTCCTTGCGTGTCAAGAGTATATGTTTTGTAATGTTGTGTAAACACCTTAGTTGGTTGACACACTTACTTCAATGTAATTAATGCTTTTACATTCTGAAACTCTCCTCTAAAACACTATTTTCTTCAAACTTAACCTTCTTTATATACATGTCTTATATGATAAGGATAAGGATAATCTTCAAGCTTCCTAGTTTGTTGTGTTGGTAACAGACTACTAACGTGTTTTACAAAAACACTAATAAAGTTATCTTCAGATAACATTTTCTTCTCTATCTAAACTTTTAAACCCCCGGTTATAATTTTTCTGGGTTATTAAAAGATGAGAAATTTAACCAATAGTAAAATGGGTTAAATTAAATTAAAGAAACCTAAATCAAGATAAAAATAGTGAAATTAATGAAATGAAAAGTGAATATAGTACTAAATTATTGAAAAGAAAAAACATTTGCGAGGATAAAATGAATGCATAAGATCAAGAGAGGTAAATATTCAAATAACAAGAGGTTGAGAGTTTATGTACAAATGATAAAAATAAATGGGGATAAATGTGCAATTAACAAGATGTTAGAACTATAAATATCATTCTATTTTCTCTCTTGGGGGGGGACTGGCAAGAGTAAGAGAGAGTTTAGAGAGAGACTGGAGAGAAGACATATTGATGGTAGAACATTCGACAACTATAACTCCACCTTTCACCGTTGGATCTGAACGATATTCGGATATGTTGTTCTCATCTATATTGTGTACATTTTCACCGTAGTGATTTCTATATCCGTCCCCGTTTGAGAGATATCGAGAAAGGAAAATATCTGGGAAAATACACTTCTAGACAGTCTTCTTTGCTGTCTGTTTCCTCCTTCGATCGCCGTTGGCTTAGGCTATAATTGGGATATGCTGTTCTTCTTGATTCTGTCTAGATTCTGAACGATAAAGATCAGAAACAAACATTCGATATAGAAGTTGTGCTTCTCGCACAGTAGGTCTGCAAGTTTGAGGTCAGTTCGGTTAAACCCATATTTCTGGAAATTTCACCATTTGATGAAGTTAATATTTGGATATGTTATACTCATAATAATGCATTATAACTTGACAGTATGGATTGTTTGGAATATTATTTGTTTGTTGTTTATGGTTGATTGAAACTGTTGTCAAGGATTGTGTTTAGAAGAATATTGTTCGGAAAGTTTGTAAAATCAATAAGAATGTTTTATTTTGACATTAAGAGGGAAGATTGAAATAAATAAGATAAATTGGCTCTTATAAAGATATATTTTTTTGACACTCTTAAATGATATGTGATATGGCCAGGGTTTGAGATAAAAGAGAAAAATTTAAATTGTGGATGTTGTGTGTAAATGGAAAGGTTGATGAATCTGGACAGATTCGTCTCCTGACTTTTGGAGAGAATTCGAGTAGGAGTATGAGAGAATTAGGATCAAGTTTCTTCATATTAATTGTAGTTTTGGATGTTAGCTAACTAAGGAAATTGGTCTTACTCAATATGGAGCTGTAGAACCCCAACTATGGGTCATCAACCGAGATTGGGTCCTGACAGACCCTGTAGGGTAGTATTTGTTGATGAGCAATTTTGACTATCTAAGAGGCAGAACTGGGTTCTCCTTCCTTCAGAGAACTTGTAGCCTCGTGTATTAGCTTTCCAACGAGACTAATCTCGCTTGAAACAGAGTTCTATAACTCTAGGTATTGTTAAAAATCTGATGAGTGTTCAGATAGAAAAAGTTCAATATCTAGACAATAACAGTTGGACAATAACAGTTCAATATCTAGACAGTAATAGTTGGACAGTAACAGTTCAATATCTATTAAGTAACAGTTGGACAGTAACGGTTCAATATCTAGACAGTAACAATTGGACAATAACAGTTCATTGTCTAGACAGTAACAGTAGACTTTCACGTGAATACTATATGTAAGAATATAAAAGAATTGAGTAATACAAACACTTGCACACTGAGATACTAACTCTGAAAATATATATGATATATGTATGTATGTTATTATGAGGAAATGAACATGCATAGAAAGTAACATATGAGTAATGGATGAATATGGATTCTCTGTAATATCGGCCTGAAGAAATGATAACTATGGTTGGATAAAGGATGACAACATTAATAGGTGTAATGAGAAAAACGTAAGATATAAAGAAAGAAATGATTGAAAGAAAGATTTATTAGCTATTGATATAATTATTATAAAACATATCTTTGAATGAGGAAAATTTATGAGATGAGTCTATGACTGCAAGAGAGACCACCGGTGTGGTGCAATAAGGGAGCATAAATAGAGCTTCTACTGCAGGTAGGGGACTTTTACCTTCGTTTTAAATAATGTTGCATAATGAAAATACTTTATCATGAATGTTACTGTATTGTGTTAATTCAGATATCAGACTGTCAAATGCTTAAATGTTAACAAATGATTAGCTTTGGCTAATGGCATCTGAAGGGATGGCCGAGACAAATGAATAGTTAGCTTTGGCTATGCATTCGAAGGGATGACCAGGACAAATAATTAATTAGCTTCGGCCAATGGCATTCGAAGGGATGACCGAGACAAATGAATGATTAGCTTTGGTTAATAGCATCCGAAGGGATGGCCGAGATAAATAATTGATTATCTTCGGCTAATGGCATTCGAAGGGATAACCGAGACAAATGAATGATTAGCTTCGGCTAATTGTATCTGAAGGGATGGACAAGACAAATAATTGATTAGCTTCGGCTAATTGCATCCGAAGGGATGACCAGGATAAATGGTTAATTGCATCCATAGGGATGACCGAGAAAAACAATTGATTAGTTTCGGCTAATTGCATCTGAAGGGATGACCGAGACAAACGAATGATTAGCTTTGGCTAATGGCATCCGATGGGATGACCGGGATAAAAAATTGATTAGCTTTGGCTAATGGCATCCGATGGGATGACCGGGATAAAAAATTGATTAGCTTTGGCTAATGGCATCTGAATGGATGACCGGGACAAATGAATGATTAGTTTTGGCTAATGGCATCTGAATAGACGACCGGGACAAACGGTTGATTAGGTTTAGCTAATGGCATTCGAAGGGGATGGCCGTGGTGAGTGAACGGTTAACCTCGACAAATGATGTCTTAAGAGGATGGTCGGATTTAAGATTATGGCTGATTGTAAGAATTGGTGCATCTATATGTACTGCAAGTTGTGTATACTAAGAACATGAAGGAACTACAAATGTCACGCTTCAAACATGAGATAATGTTAATGCTTCATTAAACTGCCAAACCGTTTTCTTCTTCTTATTATTATTATTAAGTAATTGCATTCTTGTAAATGTTTTGTACTGCAGTAGGGCGTCATACCAACAAGGTGCCTAGGAAACCCAATACACAGGAACCTACTTTTGCAAGGAATCATGTAGTTGCATTCTAAATCATGATGTATTTTATATGAATCAATGTACTGAATGTATAACTATTATTAGATCTGTTTAGATTAAATTCGTGATGACTATTTGTAGGATAGAATACAAACTCATGTCTATGCATGTATATTTTAAATGCGAATTTCTAATCATGCAAACATAATATTATAAGTTTATGTAAGATTCACTTTTAAATGAAATGTTGATTGTTGTTGATGTATGGATTGCATATTGATGATATGAAGGGAATATGTTCGCCGATTATCGACACGATGTGTGTCAAGTACAAAAAAAATTACTGTTGTTTTGAGCTTGAAAAGCCGGGTTGTTACAGTTGGTATCAGAGCTACTGGATAGGGTTCAATGGGTTTATGAAATGCAAAGGATGCAGGAGGTAACACAAATAAAAATTATTGTATTGATAAGTCCTATATGATGGTAATAAAATAATAATAAAGCTTTTCAGATTTGTGGGAGATTAAGTTGCCTATATGGTTTAGGCAAATCAGGATAAAGATGTCAACGACTATGTGGTTCTTGATCCCTTAACTTATAAAGTGCTAGGGATGAAACCTTACGATTTAGATGGATTATAAGGAGAACTTTAAGGAGATAGATGAAACAACAAAGGTTGGATCCGTTTTGAATGTTGAACGGTTATGTGACCAATATCATGATGACATGAATGATTCTATATTGGTAAAATAGTGAACATAATTGCCAATAACAAATTGAAAGAGCCCATGAGAGAGTGAAGAAAAAGGGGAGGAGAAAGCGCATAATCCTTTTTAGAATGGTTCCAAAACGATAGGAAAGTTGTCTATACCCTTGATTCTCTTGAATTTGTAGAAATTAGCTAGGAAATATATGGAAACTGACTATCTATAGTATGGAGAATTCTAGAAGTCATGTTTTGAAAAGGTTTAAAATGTGTGTAGACTCCATGTAAATGTGTAGAAAGTTGATAAGAAAATGTAAAGGATTTTGTATGATTTTCTTAAATGAAAAATCTAGTTAAATAGGAAATAAAAGGAGGAAGTGGTGAAATGGGGTTTTGCACATGAATTGTAATGAAATGTTCGCTTTGTACTTGTTTTGAACATTTTATTACAAAAAAATGATGATGGCCAAACCATTTTTAGTAAAATATCACATGATGTACTATACCCAATAGTATTCTCTCCGACAATGTTTAGGATAAATGAAAGTTATGCATAGAAATGGATATTGCTTATGTAGCACAAGATGATACACATCTTGTAATATGATCGATGAGGATGATGAAGTACACCTAGAAGTCACGTGGTGAGAATGGTTTAAGATAATTCATACAAATAAAACTAAGAAAATCATGGTACAATGAAAGTGAAGGGAACGTAGATGAATTTAAAATTTATATAAGTCTGAAGAATCAATGGTGGTGAAAATAGGTTAAAATCCCATGAATGAGAACTAAAGTGAAGGCCCTAAAAGGGGAGACAAAGTTGTTGTTTTGATAAATAAGTTACGGACAAACAAAGGTCATGCTAGATAACTAAATGATACACGATTAAAGGTTATAACAATATCCTGATGGTGTAAGAATGGTAGCTAAATTTTGCTAATATAATTGTATGCAGAAGGTAATAGTTTTAATGGTGGGATTCAACATAAAAGTTTATTGTTAGACAATACATAATGGAACAATTTAAACTAGTTCTTTACGGTGTAAAGGTTAAACCATAAAGGTTGGAAAAAAAGAAGAAGAGGGGAGAATGATGCAATATAGGTGATTGTGGACCATTTAACTAAGTCAACCCTTCTCCTACCACTAAGGATGATTGACCCAGTAGATAAATTGGTCAAATTGCATGTTAAAAAGGCTGTAAGGTTGCTTGGGGTGCCGATATCTATTAGGTGTGACTGTGACCCAAGGTTCACATCTAGCTTATGGCCAAGGATTTAAAATGTTGTAGGGATGGAATTGAGGTTGAGCACTGCATTTCATCAACAGATAGACGGGCAGACTCAGAGGACCATTCAGACTTCAGAGGATTTGTTGATGACATGTATACTAGACTTCAGGGGTAGTTAGGAAGAATACATACCTTTGGTGAAATTCACGTATAACAATAGTTATCACGCCACCATAAGAATGACTCCTTTTGAAGCATTGTATGGCCAAAAGTGTCGTACCCCTTTAGGTTGGGAAGAAGTGGGAGATGTTATAGTTTACATTTTGAGTTGAAGTTATGTATTGAAAATGATATAAATTGATTTATGATGTGAGGGATCATTGTTATTTTTTGAGAAAATGATTTTATACACACCCACACAGACATCCCTTAAGGAAGGATGGATTAAAAATAAAATGTGTGTTTATTAGCTTGTGTTTTGTTATTTGGAATGGTATAATTAAGAATGATGAAATGAACACTTGATATGAATACCTCATGTTTCGGCTATGGAAGCTTGGATAGGAGAACCTTTTAAAATGTACATGTTTGAACTTAATCGGATACCACTTGACATCATTGAGATGAACTTGATGAGATTATGAAAAAGAATATGATTCTTGAACATGCTTGATAGTACTTTATAAGTTAGAATGCCTAGAACACCTTATGCCATGCTATAATGAATGAGAATTGATGATGTCCCATGAAAAACTCAAAGTATACTTGTTAGGAAGGTGACATAGGCTTTGAACCATCTTAGAAGAAAACAACAAAGAAAGACCTTCATAAAGATAGTGGTGATTAATAGGTTCTCTTTAACAATGTTGATGAATGTGTTATATTGTCATGGAATAGAAACATTACATATTATCCTTGCCTTATAAACTTTGGGAGTGAATTTGGTTGTGGTCTATGTCCAAACTAGGTTGAAGTATGGTCTTAGGAGGAAAACTTGGTATTGATCATATGCGTGAACTTAGGGAAAAGAAATGTCAAAGTGACTTAATTTTGTTGACGATATTCAGTGTTAGAATAACTTTGTTTTTCGTTAACGATTTTCAGTGTCAGAATGACTTAGATTTCGTTGATGATTTTCAATGTCATGTTGTTATAATTTCTGTAGATGAGTTTTATTAAAATTGGAGACGACTATCTTGTTACAATATTATCATTATACAATTATACGAACATGGGAAATGTTTGAATGAATGTATCTGTGTTCTGGTATATGTGTAGAAATGGTTTTTGACATTACCTAAATAAAAATATATCAAGTAATGGTCATTTTGCGTATCAAAAGGCGCGATCGGGATCGGATCTTCAACCAAGCGAGGACACACTACGGGAGGGGCAGGTAAGTGGTTTTCACCTTTAACTAATTATTATTAAATTATTGGAATATTTATATATAATGTTTTACCCGATGTCAATTGACTGAGCCCAATAGAGAAGGGTCATTCCATTGGCCGAACCCAAGGGTGAAGGGTCATTCCTTTAGCCTAGCGCAAGAGAGATGTGTCATTCTCTTGGTTGAGTCCTATAGAGATGGGTCTTCAGGATTTTTTAGGCTTATTAAATTTAGGTTCATCACATCTTCTCCACTACACGTACAAAAATAATTCACGAGCAAAGAGACAATCATGTTCCTCCTAAACACTGCAGTGTGCACTAACAATTCTAGAAATAAACATGAGCTCATAAGTTCCTACACATCATTCTAAACTTGACCAATGCATGAGATATAAGCTCATAAGTTTTTAAATGTTCAACTTTGGCCTCATCAAGAAAGCAGAAGAAACCAATCAAGCCTTGCTACAAAATAATGGTAAGGATGTGAAGCTGAGTACAATAAGGTGAGTCATTAGTATGAAACACCAAAGGGTAAAATTTTAGCCATTAAAGAAAAATTTGAAGGTTTCAGCCAAAATAAAATAAAATAAGGGGAAGGTCAAGAATGGAAAAAGAAAAAAAAAATGTGAGAAAAAAAGAGTGTTTAGGAAAAGTGGGGAAACACCTTAGTTTTTATGCAAAATAAAGTGATTTTACCCATATTTATTTTTCTAATATCCCTATGATTTTACTCTTGTAAAAGGAGGCATACTTTAACACAAATGAATTGGATTGCTGTGTTTCTAGTGTTTGTATTTCTTGTTACAGGAATTTAAAGATATATTTCTTGATGAAATTCAAAATGGATTGCCGCCTATAAGAGGAATAAAACATCAGATTGACTTAGTACCAAGTCTAACTACTCCTAATAGACCAACCTATAGAAGTAATATTGGGGAAATATAGGAGTTTTAAAAGCAAGTGGAGGAGTTAATGTTAAAGAGGTACATTTAAGAGAGCACGAATCTAGGTGTTGTTCTTGTACTTTTAGTACCTCAGAAATATGGTACCTGAAAAATGTGTGTTGAGTGTAGAGAAATCAATAATATAATGGTAAATTATAAACATTTTATCCTTATATTAGATAACAAGCTTGATAAATTGCATGGATCTTGTTTGTTTTTCAAAACTAATCTTAAAAGTGAATAACCTCATATTAGAATGAAATAAGGTGATAAATGAAAACCTGTTTTTAAAACTAAATATGGTTTGTATAAGTTGTTAGTCATGCTTTTTGGACTTGCTAATATGCCTAGTATTTTTATGATATTGATGAATCATATATTGCATGCATTTATTGGTAGGTTCATAGTTGTTTATTTTGATGATATATTAATTTATAGTAAAGAAATGGATGAGCATATAGATCATTTAAGACAAGTATTTCATTTGCTTAGAAATGAAAGTTTGTATGCTAATATAAAGAAATGTGATTTTTTCATGGAAAAGATTATGTTTCTTGGACATGTTGTTAGTGCAAAAGGTATTAAGATGGATAAGATTAAGTTTAATGCTATAAAAGAGTGACCTATACCTAAGATGGTAAGTGAAGTAAGAAGTTTTCATTGATTGACGATTTGTAAGAGATTTTAGAATAATAGTTGCTCCATTAATTGAAATTGTAAAGAAGACAATTGGTTTTAAATAGAAAATTAAATAAGAAAAAACTTTTAATTTGTTAAAAGAAAACATTATTTCAGTCTTTTTACTTGTTTTGCTTGACTTTACAAAAAAAAAAAAAATTGAGATTGAATGTGATGCTTAAGGTATATGTATTAAAGCTATTTTAATGCAAGATAAAAGACCCATAATTTATTTCAGTGAAAAACTTAATGATGCAACTCTAAACTATCCAACATATGATAAAGAGTTATGTGGGTTAATGAGAACTTTGAAGACATGACAATATTACCTTTGGCTTAAAGAGTTTGTGATTTATACTGATTGCCAATCTTTGAGACACTTAAAAAGTCAAGGTAAGTTGAATCGTAGACATGCCAAGTGGGTGGAAATTATTGAAACATTCCTATATGTCATTAAATACAAGCAATGTAAGAAAATATAGTTGTAAATGTATTATCACAAAGGTAAGTTCTTCTTAATAATTTGAATACAATACTTTTAAGATTTGAGCATGTGAAAAAATTATATTATGATGATATTGATTTTGGCAAAATTTATTTTCAATGTGAACTTGCAGCAACTAATGGATTTTTTTAGGCTTGATGGATTTTTTTTTAAAGATAAAATCTTATGTCTTGTTCAATGTGTGAATTGCTTGTATGGAATGCTTATGATGTCAGATTAATATGAGACTTTGGGATTACTAAGACTTTAAAAGTTTTACATGAATATTTTTATTAGCCTAACATGAAAAGAGATGAGCAAATAATTTGTGATAGGTACTTAACATGTAAATGAGCCAAGTCTAAAGTGATGCATCATGAGTTGTATGAACCTTTATATGTTCCTAAGGAACCTTGAGTTGATATTTATATGGATTTTATTTTGGGTTTACCTAGGTCAAAAAAATGAAGAGACTCCATATTTATTATTGTACATAAATTTTTTAAGATGATACATTTCTTATCTTTCCATAAAACTAATAAGCAATAAATATAACATATCTATTCTTTAGGGGTAGTTGATATGAACCAAGTTAGGTCTAAATTTTGCCTTAAAATACCTACTAACTGGTTTTGCAAGATCAAACGTATCCCTCAAACAATACATCAGATCAAGCTGAAATATTATATCAAGATACTAGACACATGGAAATATATTGTGGAAAAATTTCAGGTCAATAGGAGTTCGAGAACATATTATTTAAATTGGTAAAAGTTTTGTTATTTTTTTGACAGATTCATCGACAAAGTGTTTTCTCTTAGCTATTTTCAGCCCAATCAGTCCAAAGTTGTAATGTGTTAATTTTGGACAGCAAATAAAGATTAAATGAGGTTTATTTAGGCCCTAAACTTGAGCATGATCTTGGGCTATAAAGTTTCTGAATATGGCTTATATTTATTGAAGAACTAGAGTCCTTTCTCTCACGATATGTGAGGCGACTAGGGCTCTATAAATACTTTAATTTTAATTGTCTTTTATTTCTTTTGGTTCTATTTAAGTTTTGATAGCTTTGAGAGAATTTTAATATTTATTTTTTCATTCTTAATTTATGCATTTGGGATTGAGTAATTAGTTATTGTCCAAGGCTTGTTTGAGCTTAATAAATTAATTATTTTTAGCTATAGCTCAAGACCTGTTTGAGTTTAATTATTAATTAGTTTTCAGCTATGGCTTAAGGCTATTTTAGATCTATACTTTTGAGTTTATTAGTATAGGTTTTGAGCTAATTTTGTAAGTGAGCCAATTTAGCTCATAAAGGTAGATCCATTAAAGTTTTTATTTTCAAGAGTATATATACTCTTTATAAGGAAAAAACATTCAAACTTCATAGTACTACTACTGCTATTGATTTTATTCAGTTTGTGTGAGAGGGATTATTGTATTTTTTTGGTTCTCTAACACACTAAATTGATTTATCAAAGACTAATTGACTTCATTCCTTATACTTCTCGCTCATGAATTGATATTCATAAGTTGGAGGTTCTTATTCTAATAGTATTGATGCTTTGGGATATTTTTCCATTATATCACATTGTTAATAGACCTTTTTTTTGGCTTTATGTGATTTATTGTTAATCTTTGTTGTGTGTTGCGTGATCACATGATTACGAGGTTCACATTAGTAGTTTGGTTACATAGTGTTTCAATAAACATTGTGTTTGATCAAGATGTTAAGTTTTTTAGCTACTTTTGGAAGGTTTTATGGGGCAAATTAGGAACTATAATTTTATTTTCTACTACTTGTCATCCACAAACAGATGATCAAACTGAAGTAGTAAACATGATTTTATCTCAATTATTAAGAGCTATCATTCAAAAAAATCTTAAAAATTAAAAAGATTATTTTTCATTTATTGAATTTGCATATAATCGTAGTATGCATTTTACTATTAATTATTCACCATTTAAGGTTGTTTATGGTTTTAATCCCATAACACCATTAGATTTTATTCATTTACCTATTGATGAAAGGGTTAGTTTTGATGGTAATAAAAAAAAAAAAACAGAAGTGATGAATGACTTACATGCAAAGATACATTAACATATAAAGAAAAATAATGAGCAATATGCATTTAAGGCTAATAAAGGACGCAAATTAATAAGGTTTGAACCAAGATATTGAGTTTGAGTGCACATAAAGAAGGAAAGGTATCCTAAACAAAGGAGATTAATATTGATGCCTCGATAAGATAGTTATTTTTAGATCATAGAGATGATTAATGACAATGCCTGCAAAGTGAATTTACCAGAAAAGTATAGTATTAATGCTACATTCAATATTTCTTATATCTCTTTATTTGATGTACGTGATGATTCAAGGATGAATCTTTTCTATGAGAGAGGGAATGATGCAAATGAAGCAACACCAAGAGATCTGTTAGAGATTTCAATTGGTCTAGTGACAAGACTTAGGGTTAAGAGGTTCAAAGAGACTTTTAATGGACTTCTTCAAGACACATGAGTTAAGGTAGACTTTAAAAATATATTAAATAATGAAGAAAAAGTCTTGATTAATATAATTTATGTTCAAGAAAGGCTTGTAGGTGGGCATTTAGAAATTACAAACAGATTAAAATAAAAAGATTAAAATCTACTAGTTTTGACATTTCACAATTGTTTTGGTCATAACTAGAGTTACAAAAAGAATTTTAATGAGATTCTAGTTGCATTGAAAAGTAGACATCCATAGATTTCAAGTGATATATTTCTTGCCTTTTAATTCATTAATAAGAGAGAGAATCATACATTTGAAGTTGGGCTTTGATTATGCTAGCACATTACGAAATTAACTTTTTTCTTATTTAAATTAATTGGGCTACTATTTTATTTATCTTTTAGTTATTATTAGGTATTTTAGATATATTAGAGTTTTTATTTAAATTTGAGTGCATTAGGACATTATTGTTATTTATTTGGTTTATCCATATCCATCAACGATATCTTATTAGACTTATGGTTCTTTCTAATATAAATACTCTTTTGTAGAAACTTTTTGAGGTTAGACTATTTTAATAAAAATTAGCATTCTTTCTACCTTTGTGTAGGTGAGCGATTTACATACTAAGTTCTTGATTGAACCTGCAAACTTTTCAAAGATTTGATCAACTTCGTTGTGATTTTATACTATTCATCCACGTCTCTTTATAGGTGTAGGGTGAGGATGATCATTGCTTATAACTTTGATTTCTAAGGCAAGTTCTTGTCATGTCAAGTTACAAACCATTCAAATCTTACTTTAGCTTATCTTGGGAAGTGTCCGCATTAACAACATTGATAACTTATAAACAAACTCAGCTTGACTTATAAAAAATTCAAGATGAAAGTTTTTCTTAAAAT
>Ga0325411_1006565_pt1 | contig 12764 bp, 4 predicted proteins | sample PopdelMetagenome_13_FD_206181 | JGI IMG/M metagenome (GOLD analysis project Ga0325411, IMG submission 206181) | Populus deltoides microbial communities from Bellville, Georgia, United States - Xylem-PdIQD-R4 | ecosystem: Host-associated > Plants > Phyllosphere > Stem > Wood/Secondary xylem... | reverse complement strand
AATCAACATTATTTACCTTTAAAACTTCATTTAATATTTTTCTTGAAACATATTTAGTTTGTAATGAATATTATTTAACTTTGTTTTTTTTATGTTTAATAAAAATTTTATTTGCATAATTGGTTTGCATAACAATTAATTTATATAGTTTTATATTATATATCCTAAATAATTTTTTAAAAACAAATTAAGAAAAAAAACTATTACCAATGATTTTACCAACGGATTAATTCGGTTGGTATTTTAAATGTTCACCGACAGACTTACCGACGGAATTAATCCGTCGGCATTTGACAGTAGCTTCCACCAGTACCGATGAATTTACAGACGGACATATTCGGTCGGTATTTCATACATTTACCGACCGATTTACAGACGGATATTTTTCATCGGTAATGACAATGTCACCGACAGAATGAAAATCTGTCGGTATATTTCAAGCGGGAATCTTTTTTTTTGTCGCGCACGTTCCGTCTGTAAAACCATCGGTAAATGGTTTTTTTTGTTTTTTCGACTGATATACCGACGAAATGGGAAATCACCGACGAAGGTAAAGCCGACGGACTTAGTCCGTCGGTGATGATGTCGGTAAAAAAATCACCGATGAACTTCTAATCATACACCGACGGAATTTTTCCGTCGGTAAAACTGTGAAGTCTTGTAGTGCGCGACGGGAAACCAGTAAAAGCAAGAGAAGAAGAACGTTCAATTCACCAGCATATTAGCTTCAGTATCTTTGTTTCTTCCATCATCTACCAGTAGCTAAGGAGGCACACGTCCAACTGCCCTCACACACGCAAAACGAGAATTGCCAGGTCTCTCATCCATTTGGCCCACAGCGGTAGAATATGATGGTATCAATCCGTTCTAGGTTGTTTTCACGAAGTTGAGGCTTGACAAGGATAGGAAGTCTCTATTGGATCGCAAGGCAGAGGAACGTGCGGTTGGAGACAAAGAGAAGGGCACTATTTTCACTACTGTCTCTTTTGGGTTGCAAGGCAGAGGGACCTGCTGTTGGAGACAAAGAGAAGGGCACTACGTTCACTGTCTCTTTTGGATTGCAAGGCAGAGGGACCTGCTGTTGGAGACAAGGAGAAGGGCACTACGTTCACTGCCAAGGACATCATGCAAAATGTGGACTGATTGGTTTGTTTGAAATGAAATATTTTGTCAGCAAGGTTTTGAACTATTTATCTATTTCCTTATGCTATTTTTGAGAATGTTTGGAGACTGCCCTGTTTTTTTTTGTTTCTTCCTATAAAAAAAATTTAAATGTTTTTTTTTGCGTGTTGCATACGACCAATACCCTAACATGTTTTTAACGTTCTTTTTATATAACAAAAAATATTTGAAGTTTCAAAAATGTGTTTTCGCAAGGATTTCTTAAACACAAAAAAAAAATTATTTTCTTGCATTTCTAGATTTTACAACATGTTTGTAAAACTCCAAAGGGTATTGGCCAATATTCCAAAAAATATAAAAATCTTATTTCGGGGGGAATTCATCTATTATTCACCGCTAATCTTTGGATAAAAAAATCTTTAAAGGACGAATATCCAAAACATTATTGAGAATAATCTGTTATTATTCACTGTTAATATTTGGATAAAGAAACCCTGAGTGGTAAATATCCAAAATAATTTTCTAGGAATAATAAATCCTCACACACCTTGAAAGAAGCCTTGATTATAATCAAGGACATTTCAATTTTTTTTTACTCCATGGTTTACGAGCCGTGAGAGTATAAAACACTAAGACAAAAATAGGCTTTTAAATCGTCCTAGATTTCTAAATTTTTGTCCCTCCTCCTTGCGATTTATGAGTCGCAAACTCTTAAAATACTAAGGGAAAAATAAGCTTTTGAAGCACATGGAATCTCCTTGGATTTCTATCTTAATAAATTTAATTTGAATCAAACTTAGGAAAACATATGGGATTAAAAAAAACAACAACACCATAGCAATTATAAGGCAAATCAAACACCAAGCAGCTTACCTTAGTAGGGCATACTAGGAGTGCTAATACCTTCCCTTTACGCAACCAGTCCCTTGCCTTAGAATCTATGAAAGACCAGTTAGGTTTCCTAGTGACCAAAATACTAGGTGGCGACTCCTTTAAATCAAAACAAAAGACCTCAAAATCAATCGAGGATCGCCGTGACGCTGCGCTCCGCTCATGAGGGTGCGACACCCTACACTATTTATTTTTTTAAAAAAAACACATCAGCAATGCTTAAATATTTTTTTAACGCTTAAAAACAATTAATTTAACCCACAACATAATGCGAATAAATGATATATATATATAATGTGTGTGTGTGTGTGTGTGTCATGAATTTTCTTTGATTTGAAAGTTAAAAACTAACTTAAATCAAAATATAAAAATCACAACAAAAATGACCTTATTTATGACTTCATTAAGGAAATAAGTTTTTCTTGTCTCTCATGTCTTTATTATAAGAGTTTTTTTTTATGAGTTTTTGTATAATGATACAAAATCCTTCAATAAGATTTTAAATAAATCATTGGAGATAAAATTCTTCAAATTTTAAACAAATCATATACATCCTAATAAAAGAAATTAATATCAATGTATATGAATTAATGCGAAAATACTCATTGATTGAAACAAAAATAATAGCTCGTAGAAGAGTAATCCATTTACAATCTTAACCTAACAAAGATAATATGATTAAGGATGTAATAATTCTAATAATTTAGTCTTAAAATGTGTCTATCTTTTTATATCTTATTTGTTCTATGTTGAAATAGGGTAGCAACATTCAAGTATATCTATTCATAAATATATCCTAAACTTGGCACGAAAGGATTTATAAGGAGATTATTTTTGTTAGCTATTATTATTTTCTATTTAGTTTATAAAATCAAATATTGAGATTGATAATTTTATTTTTCCTAGTTTGTTTATGATTTTTATTGTTTTCTTAAATAGAAATATTCAACAATAAATTATTAATTTGGGTTATGCGTGACAACTCTATTCAACTTAAATTCTGTTTTTCTAGCTTGTTGTTTTCTTATTTATATTTCCATTTGCATCATTTGATATTAGAATCCAACAATCCTCGTGGTTATTTGCTTGTTGTTTGCTTAAATAACCATGGCTGGAAGAGGTAGTAGAACATGACTTGCTCATTTAGGAAGGGATAAAGAGGTTTCCTCTTAATAAAGAGATGTTTAGGAATTGGTGATAGAAGACACGCAAAGAGAAATTACAAAATTGAAAAGAGGTGTTCAGGAATTGCTAATAAAAGACATAAAGGACGGATTGCAAAATTAACCCGTTAGTTGGCAGAGGTGAGGAGCCTAAGGGATTTTGAGAAGAGTGATCATGGATTCATGACTAATTTTGAAAGCCCATTTTAGAGGCATGAGCACAAGAAGTAGTTTCTTGATCATGATGAATATGATGTTAAAAATGAGAGTTTTGTTGCTTCTAGTTCCTTTATGAATTGAAATCAACCATCAAAATTCAATAAGGATGACAAAAATGATTCTGAATGAGGAAATTTAGATGTAAAACTTTTGTTTGTGATGTCCATGAAAAGAGAATCAAATTAGATATGGTTTCATATGTGATTTTTTGATAAAGCAAATTGTGAAGGATACGCCTCACATATGCTTGAGGAGAATTTTAGAATTGATAGGCTCAAAGTTGATGTTCTTATACTTCAGATAAAAGTTGTAAAATGAATTTCAAAATCTTCTAATAACTATATGATTGGTTTCATTATTAAAGAGCTTGAGCATGTTGTTGTATATATAATATTTCTAATGGAAATAATGAGCATGTAAAGGGTTAAAAATGTTTTATTGGACAACTTTAAGATTAGGGTTACAACAATTTCAACCTGATAATGAGTTCTCTCCAACCCTGAGAGACTAATGCAAGAAGATTTTTAGGGAGATATTATTTTTTTTTAATTATTAAGATTTCCTATTTAGTTTAGGAAAAGATTTTCCTTTATGGTGTTTTTTTCCTATTTAGTTTAGGAAATCAAATATTGAGATTGATAATTTTACATTTCTTAATTTGTTTAGGACTTTTATTGTTTTTTCTTTATTTTTCATATTTTATAGTTTGTTTAAGTTAGTTTTGGAGTTTATTTAAGGAGTTGTAAGCTTGTTAGTGACACAAGTTACTTGAAGAGAAATATTAAATGATACAATTATGAATTATGATTTTCTGTGACAATCGTATTCAACTTTAATTTTGTCTTTCTAGTTTATTGTTTTCTTATTTTTATTTATGTCTATATCAAAACTTCATTCCAAATATGAGTTAACTATACATGATTTCTATGAGCAAATTTAGCTAGGACTAGTTCAAGAAAATAGATTATTTCTATACATATGTTAATAGAAAAAACACTTAATTTTACCTTATAGTGATCAACATATTTGTTGAACTCTCTACAAATGTTTTTTTCATAAAATCCAATTTTTAATAAAGCATGTAGGATTTCACAAACTTGAATTTTCTTACAAAAGTAATTCTATATAATTAATGAAGGAACTCTAGATTCTAATGAAGATAACATTTAGACTAAACATATCAAGTAAGAATTAAGTTAGGCCTAACCATGTCAATAAAATCATTCATAATATAACTCCACAACTTATCAAAATATTCATGTTAACTCAAATACATTCTCTACATATAGAAGTAGTCATAACATTTATTTCCATATTAAGTAAAGAATTTTAAATGACGATTTTTATGTTGGGCGGAGATCATATCCAATGAAAAAGTCAAGACTATCTACAACAATTAATTTCTTATTTAGAGGATTTTCTCCAATTAATAACTTTTTATTTATGATAATACTATTCATTGGTTATTTTTAAACTATAAATACACTTTAATTATTTGAAAAAAAATGAGCAATGAAAATCATAAAAATATTATCTTATCCTCTTCTAATAATCTCATTAGTATATAAGTAATATTGTTATGAGAGTTTTTTATTTTACAGAAAAGGAAGTTGTGCTTTTAAAATGAATTAGAAGATACAAACTATAGGTGTATCTAAAAGAAAAGTTAAAGAGTAGTAGCAAATCTTATGGCCATCTTTGAGGTCTTGACTGCCTATATGTTATAAGGAACCAAGATAAACTCAACATCTACATACACTCTTCATGAACTTATCTTTTATTTGCTTGCATTTGTCCCACTTTAACTTTACTTTTACAAGTTATTCTTACATATTTTTCAACTATTAGTTTGTCACCCTTACTTGTTTCTTGATATTAGCTCATATTTGGAATATTACCTTTATTCTTATTTTAAGTTTAATTTGCTTTATATGAGCATCATTTTTCAAGACTTTAATCTTCTTGTATTGAGATTTTTTATGTAAACCCTTGCGTAAACAAAGGACTAAAAGTAGTAAAATCTCAATGAATAACGAAAACCTGAGATGAAAAAGAATGGATAAATGGTGGTGGTAATAATAATAATAATAATAATAATAATAATAATAAATGTTACACGTGATGGAAAGGATGGCCTCCATAAATAGATATAGAAGCATTGTTAAGGTTAAAAACAATTGGTTCTGCTCTAGTATTGGCTCTTTCCAACCTTTCTAAATAATTTGTTATTGAGACGAAATCTTCAGGCACTAGTATTAGGCAATGCTTATGCAAGATGGTTATCCAACTACTTTTCTAAGCAAGACTCTAGCACTTAGACATCAAGCTCTTTTGGTATATAAAAACACTACCAGAAAATTACAGACCATCGATGAAATATTTTGTCAGTGTTTAAACACTAATTCAGTCAGAAATAAAATTATTGATGGAATAACAAATTGAATAATGTTATCGAAAAACATATCATCGGTGATTTATATTTTGTCAGTCAATCCATTGGTAATATAATAACCAATGAATTTATAGACAAAATTAGTGTGCTAAAAACAATTTACTGGTATTCATTTTGTGGTGATTATGGCATATTATAGATAGAATAAACCATTGATGATTATATCCATATTATTAATAGAATTAATCTGTTAGAGGATTACATCTAACAATGACAAGTCTTGTAGTTTTTTTTATTTCTCTAGAACTCTCTGACGGACTTATTTTGTCGGTAATCATGTTGATTTTTCAATATCCATTGAAAATTCCATCGGTATTATATGTAACTATTTAAAAAAAATAAAAGAACAATACAAATAAAAAAAATAAAATAGAATTAAATTAGAATTAAAAAGAAAATTTGCATTATTAAATTAGAAATATTATTAAATACAGTTTAACTATCTAGTGAACAAAAGTTGAAGGAAAAAACACAAGCATATATTTGTCGGAATTAGAAGGGCGATGAGGGGGAGCACATGATCGATAAGGGTTGCCAACAACTACTCAATAACATTCAATTTATCCTTTAGTTAAGTCATCTCAACATTAAGTTGGTCATCTCAACTTGCACTTGTTCTTGTACAATTGCTTAGATTGCTGGAGATTATTGGCTCGACCCGATTGCGAGGTCCTAATGGTCAAGACATTACTGTCCGCCCACATATAATCGGTTGTAGTTTTGGAGATATCATAAACCCAATTTCTATAGGTCTTCTAGTAAATCCAACCTCCAACCACAAATCCAGATCGAGTTCCAAATGGGTTGAAGGATAATCTCTGTACCTCTCATGCAATCGAGTGTTATATATTTTCTGAAAAAAAAAAGTCATCATATATATATATATATAACTTTAAAAATTTTTAAATCCAACTTACCATGACTTCTGGGCTCGGCTATCCACGAGTTGATACACCTTTTTTCCGATGATCCTCATTCAGTATATGGGTTTTAACATAAAGCTTTATCAGTCTTGAATAGCGCCCAAACACTATAGCCTGCAAAAACAAGCTTCTATTAGTTAAAAATTTTCATACAATACAATAATTATTTTAAAAAAATCATATAAAACAAAATCTTACCGTCCGTTTTGCATACAAAATAAACATAATAGACCTGCAACTGTGCGTGGTTATGGAACCATGAATCTCCTTAATTTGGTTCTCTGAACCATACTATGACTACCACAAGAAATACTCAAACATCACATGCTGGATATAAGCATCCCAGATACACTTAAGCATGTGTATAGATCTAAAATCTCTCCATATGACCATGTCTTCCTTGCTTAAAAGACTTTTTATATTTTGCAGATTTTTTTGATTTTTTCCCGGTCTCATATCAAAAATCATGCAACTTGATTCATAGAAAAGAATTTTGGTTAAAATTATGAAAAAAATGTTTTTAATATTTTTTGTAAACAAATATCATAATTTGAATTCAATATTACTTAAGGGTGCTATGATTCTCTTATACTCCCTTAGTCACACCGTTGTCAGCCTCCCAATAAAATCTTTCCATACATGTCAATTTCATAAAATAATTAGTTTATTAAAATTAAAAAGCTAACCAAATTAAATTTTTTAAAAATTATTTATGTATATACTAACCTTGAACTTTTCGAACCAACCATCAATCATTGGCTTCTATTCATGAGTTTTGAAAACCTGACTCCATTAAAACAAATGAACTTCCATTGACAATTTCATAATTAATGTTATATTGCAAATAGCCTCAACATTTGTAAATTTGAATTTTCATTTGTTCATTAAAATTAATTATTCAAACTTTATTTATTATTGTTTATTTTTTTTATCATGTAGGAAAAGAAAAGAAAACTTATATGTTGTGGTTGGGCTTCCACAAAACAATATATTTTCCAGTGTATACATCCTGTCCAGAAAGGACAACCCCTATATGAGTTGCCCTCCTACTCGATGAGCCTGCGTTAAGAGAGTGTGCTTGTGTCTAAGGTGTCTTGTTATGGTTGACACCTAACAGCTCATGTTCATCAGAAGCGTTGCCAAAAAAAAGTAGTAACACGTGTGTCTGTATTACTCTTTAATGACCTTCTCTTCATCATCTAAATAATTTTGTTAAAAAAAATAAAAGTATCACTATATCTTATTTAAAAGAAAATTGACAGCATCTTTTTTATACAGAAGACTACTAAAGATTTTAAAACCTAGAAATACGCATCAATAACTCATACCGTAAATTTGTTATTTATAACTAATATTTAATTTATTTATTTTGAAATCTATGTGCACAATTACAAGTTGCAAATTATACATCAAAATGTTTTTTTAAAGCATTCCAAAAATTACTTTTCCTATGTAACCTAAATATTTAAATTACTAAAATTAATCAAAAACCCATGAAATTCAATTAACAATTTCTAAAACATCTTAACATCCTAATATATTTTGAAATTTAACCATCAAAACAATATGAACCTCAAAATTTACTCTCATTTAAACTAAACATATAAATTTCTCAAATCAATTTCACAACTTTATTGACAACAATAACCTCATTAATTTCACAACTAATACATCAAACCCCCCTTATAAATTGCTAAAATTAATTTAAAAATAAAACTAACTACTTTTCAATTCACATAAAAACTCATTAAAATTCAATTCATATTCTCATATTAACAATAATAACCTAATCAATTTCATATCTAAATCAGCAAACTTAAAAACATCAAATTACTATCTTTAACCTATAACTAAATGTATTTATCATCACCAATCAATAACTAACCCAAACCATAATAATTATTGATTTAATTTTCGCCACCAATCAACAATTAATTTAATCCATCACAACTATCAATTTATGAACACAATTATCAATCTATCATAATTAACAATTTATCACAAAGTTGTAAAAAAACATCCAAAAGCTTATGTGGGTTTAAAAATTAACCTTTAAAGTGGTTAGGGATGACTAGAAAATGCTGGAATAGCTGAGATATTTTTAGAGGCAAGCAAAACAATGTTGGCTAGTGTGAATCACCAGGTACCTCTAAAGTTCAATTCAGTCAAAGAAATTAGTCAAAAAATAAAAATAAAAAATAGAATCAAAATGAAAGGTTAAAAATGTTTATTAAAAAAATAATCTCACTAAAAAAATCACAGGAAATTGACTTCAACCTAAATATTAGCATTTTAATTCTGAATTACCGTGCATAGAAAAACCTAGAGATCATAACCTAAACAAAAATCATATATAAAAGTAAAAAGGAACGGAATTAAAAAAGAGAAGCAACAATTTGCTTTAATCTTAAAAGATCAAGACGAACAAACACAAGGGTTTTATTAATAAAAAAAAGGTAGGATAATAAGAGGAGGAAGATTTACCTACCGTGAAGGATGAAGACTTGTCAATCTCTCTTCACTGGTCGAGTACAACACACAAGGGGAGAGGATGATGGAGGGAGAAAGGGAGAGAGAAAGACATGAAGAAAGGATGATGGAAAGAAAGGAGATGGTAGGGGAGGGCAAGACAGGAAGACAAGTTTTTTTTTTTTTTTTATGGAATTAGGGATTGTAGTTTTTTTAATAATGGGGTTTTTTACTAACATAATTACCAATGGACAATTAAATATCTATTTTTAAAATCCGTAGGTAATTAACAATGAGATTTTTTTAGAACCTCCAAAATTTTCCAACCCCTCAAGATTTTTTAATAAAATTTCATTTCATCAGTGATATGAATTTTTAATGGCAAAGTCATGTAATTGTTTTCAACTTTTTGAAACTCTATGAGGAATTTAGTCTATTAGTAATTCCATTAGTAAAAGCAGTGGCAAAGTCCTGTAATTTTTTTTTAACTTTCTAAGACTTTCTAGGAGATTAAGTCCGTCAATAATTACATCAGTAAAAAACACCGACAAAGTCCTATAATTTTTTTTAACTCTTTAAGGGCCTTAGTCTGTCGATAATTATGTTGGTAATTTGCATTCGAACAGTATTTCCATCAATATAAAATAATTTCTTTTTCCTAATGCTTTTTTATTCCTTATTTATCATACTTGCAAATATAATAAAATCATAACATAGTCAACTATTTTTTTATATATATAAAATCACAACAATAAACGTTCCAATTGTGTTAATAATAGTTCATTATAAAGCAACAACATATGAAAAAAATTATATTAATATCAATTTCATTACACATTGATGTCTTACATCTAAAATCAGTTCAAAATCTTTGTAATCATAACTGTCTTCTTCTTCTTCTTCTTCAATTTCATCATCATTATCATGTCTATTATAATCTTCTTCATTGAATTGGAGCTCGTTGATATGATCATTTTCATCAACTTCTGTATGTCCATTGGTTCTCATTTATCATTTAATCTCCCAGCATCAAAATCAACATCAACAAAAATATTCTCAATGATATAAAAATTTGAATTTTCTTCTAAGTTGGTGAACGAAGGAACTAGATATGAAAAAAAAAAAACTTATTAAGTTAAAAGACATCATCTCTCATGGTTACTTAATTGTTACCATCCTAAACAACTTGGATACAACCCCTAAGTTTGGTTTTCATGAAATTAAGTATTACAAGACTTAAGAAACATTAAGTACTGCTTACATGTATTCTAAACCATATAGCAAATTAATCATCTTGTAATTGAAATATTTTAAATTTAGTCAGGTGTGAATTTTAGGATAGTAAAAATTAACCATGTTGCCTTCAAGGAATTATTTAATCTATTAGTTTATATGAGAATATAAGAGAAAATTATTTAAAAAAGCAACATGTTATTATTGTACTTACTGAATAAAAGGTGTCAATTCAACGTAGTTACATAGCATATAATTATGTGCATGTTTGAATTCGATTTTTATCAAGTATCTTCACCTCATTATATTTTATGATAAAGGTCATCTAAGATGGGAAAATATTGATAAATTCTCACTTGAAGGCACTTCTTCACCATCATTATATCTTGGAATGCAGTTGATTTTTGATCTCAAATGAAGCTCAAAATAGTACGAGATAAATGTTGACATCTCTTCAACAACATAAGCTTCGCATATCGAAGCCTCACCATGCACCTTGTTTTTAGCCTTTTTTTTATGGTTGAGCAAGTATTTACATTGAATTAAATAGAGTTTGAATAAATGAATTTTCTTAACAAAAAAAAAAGATAACAGTAATTTACTTAGGATGTATATGTAATCTCTAACTTCTCAAATGGATACATCCATTTATAGTGGATATGACCTCTAACTTTTGCCTCAAATAGTAAATATATGGGTAGTTACTTCATTGAGTCAAATAATAATGAAGGGAATATCATCTCAAGTTTGTAGATTATCTGAACGATATTTATTTCAAGCTTCTTCATGTGTTGGGTATGCAACTTGTTAGAGCATATATCTCTAAAACAATAATTGATCTTCATGAGTGCATCTCATATCCATTTTGGCAATATATTCCTATAAGCAAATGGAATGAGTGTTTGCACAAACACATGACAGTCATGACTCTTCATTCTATATAATTTATCATCCTCTAAATTCATCAATTTAGATATGTTCAAAGTATATCTATCAGGAAAACATAGACTCTCAATCCATTGATAGATAAATAATCGTGCATTCTTATCTAAAGCGAAGCTGGCTTTGAGCTTTGCAACCTATAATCCATCATAAACTAACTCCATATTCTTACGTTGATAAAATAAAGTATATCTATTTTAGCCTTCATATTGTCTTTTATTTTCCCTTTCATGTCTATCACCGTATTAAAAATATTTTAGAAATATTTTTTTTATATGCATGACATCCAGATTATAAAAGAGGAAATTAGTCTTCTAATAAAAAAGCTCTTAAAAACTACTTTGCTTTACACAATTATGGGTCACACCAAAACTATGAAACTTCTACTTATCAGAATGAAAAGCAAACACAATGTTCTTGTACTGCTAAACCACATCATACAATTCTTTATCTGATAGTACCAACAATGTAACACTCCTTTCAACTCTACCTATAAAGAAGTTCTTTATGTTTTTTCTGTACTTATAATTGGTTGACAAATACCCCCATGATAATAAAAAAAAAAAGACATTTTACTACTATTTGTTAAGGTGAAGGCCTTCTTATTTTCCATACAGTATGGGCATGCTAATTTTTCAAGCGTGCTCCAACCAGAAACCATCTCATACGCAGGAAAATAATTGATAATCTACATCAAATCCATCTTCATCTGAAAATTATGTTTTCTTGAGACAATACCTTAAAGTCCTAAATGACTAAAATTGATTCAACTCACTAATCAATGGTAATAAACAAACATTTGTATTTCTACATGGACTATTAAGATCAAGTATGACCATAGATAAGAACATGAACTCCGACCTCATACCACCTCCAATGGCAAGTTATAAACCATGAGTATCACCAACCAACAAGAATATGGTGCAACAAATGACCCAAATGGATTGAATCTATCTATACATAACCCAAGATGTATGTTATGTGGTTTCATTAAAAATTAAACATGCACCCTATTAAACTACTTCCAAGCTTCACTATTGGAAGAGTACATCATGACTCTATTCATCGCATTATGTGAAAGATACACATGACTAATAATTTATTATGTTTTTGTTTTTTAAAACCAAGAATACCTCTTATATAACTCTCAAATATAAAAAGTAAACAAAAAGGAGAGAGCGAATGGGATTCTCATTTATTATGCACTTAATTTGCTTTTTTTATTTTTTTTAATTGTTGAAAAGTCTTTTGTATAAATTTGTAAATATTAAAAATAAACAAATTTGAAAAGTTTTAACGTCAAGTCCACTTAATAAACTTGTTATTAAATTTATGATGCATGTAAAATAT
>Ga0325411_1006560_pt1 | contig 12766 bp, 15 predicted proteins | sample PopdelMetagenome_13_FD_206181 | JGI IMG/M metagenome (GOLD analysis project Ga0325411, IMG submission 206181) | Populus deltoides microbial communities from Bellville, Georgia, United States - Xylem-PdIQD-R4 | ecosystem: Host-associated > Plants > Phyllosphere > Stem > Wood/Secondary xylem... | reverse complement strand
GAGAGAAAAAGAGAGGGTGTGTATTGTAAGCTTTTTGTGTCTGTAAGCTTTTGTTCTTGAAATAAAACTTTGTGTTTTATCCCCTCCGAGTGTTTCAAACCACCACAAGTGGTTTCTCCCACCAACAATTGGTATCAGAGCCCCGTTCGTCAGAAAACAGAAGTGTTTTGGGAGATAGCCGAATTTTCAAAGTTGTCAAAAACAAGTTTTGATCATTCCACAGCGTAGAGCTCATCCATACGAACTCACTGCCGCAAAAATCAGGTTGATCGGACACCGAGGTGATCCACACGTGCCTCTTGAAGATCCTGCACTGTTGGACCTCGCGCAGCCACGCGCGCCAGAGGTAGACGACGAGTGCATTCCACGCGCGCCATATTCGAGCCATTACGCCGAGCCAAGCCGAGCCTCCAGCCGCGCCGAAGAATATTCCCTAGAATATTCCCTTTCAAGCCGAGCCGATAAGTCGAGCCGTTGGTAGCCTCAGCCGAGCCGATAGAATATTCCACAGAATATTCCCGGTTCAACCCAGCGAACCGCCCGACGCCCAAAATCGGTATTTTGACCGGTTCATCCATTTTTCGTACCCGATTTATACAAAGTCAGACCGGTTCCCAACTATTTGGACCATTCCGGATCTATCTACAGTGTCTATTTTGACAAATCCAACTCCTAGAAGGAGATATAGTCATTCAAAGAGCAAAATGACTACAGAAAGTACACAAACACTCATCCCGAAGCTGACCAAAGACAACTATGATAGTTGGTGCATCAGATTAAAAGCATTCCTTGGTTCACAAGAGTGTTTGGAGATTGTACACTATGGTTATGATGAACCAGAGTCCAAAGAAGAAGAAGATGGTTTACAAGAGGCACAGAAGCAAGCCTTGAAAGTCAACAGAAAGAAAGACAACAAAGCAAAAACGATCATCTATCAAGGTCTTGATGAAGACACGTTTGAGATCATTGCTTCCGCTGAAACATCACATGATATATGGGAGGCTCTCCAACAAAAATACAAAGGTACTGACAGAATAAAAAAGATTCGTCTTCAATCTTTACGAGGTGAATTTGAATTATTGCAGATGAAGTCCTCGGATTCTATTTCTGATTATCACACAAGGATTATGGTGATAGTCAATCAGATGAGGAGAAATGGAGCAGCCATCGTCGATTCTCGAATTACTGAGAAAATTTTGAGATCCCTAGATCCAAAATTTGATTTATTGTTGTCGCCATTGAAGAGTCCAAGGAAGTGGACAAGTTGATAGTGGATGAACTTATGAGTTCTTTGCAAGCTCATGAGCAGAAGATTGTAAAGCGAAATGGAGATAAGGCCATCGAGCATGCCTTACAAGCAAAGCTGTCTCTCAAGGACAAATATGAGCAAGCGGAGACTTTAACAAGTGGATATACCACTTAAGCAGGAAATCAACAATCTAGAGGAGGATTTCAGCAATTCCAAGGAAGAGGATCTTGGAATACAAGCTTTAGAGGAAGAGGTGGGAGAAACACCACCAGAGGAGGTCGAGGACAACAAGCATTCACTCCTAGAGGAAGAGGAGGCGGTTACAATAACCGTGACAAGAGGAATATCCAATGTTATAGTTGCAATCAATTTGGGCACTATAGCACTGAATGCAGAAGGAAAGCTCCGTTGGAGATACGTGAGCAAGCCAACTATGCAGAGAAGGATGACAGAGAAGAAGCTGCATTTCTTGTCCAACAAGAACTTGGCGAGAAATAGGAAAATATATGGTATCTAGATACTGGAGCCAGCAATCACATGTGCGGCTACCGAGAGTTATTTGGTGATCTAGATGAGACCAAGCAAGGTCTAGTTACTTTTGGAGATACCTCAAAGGTTCCGTTCAAAGGTAAAGGCAGAATCCCAATCAAGTTGAAGAACGGCGATTCCAGCTACATCGCCAATGTTTATTATGTCCCAGCCATAAAGCAGAACCTGATCAGCTTAGGTCAACTTATGGAGAGAGTAGAGAGAAACACTAGAGAGAAAGAGAGGGTGTGTATTGTAAGCTTTTCAAGTTGTTGTAAGCTATTTGTTCTTGAAATAAAACAGTGTGTTTTATCCCCTCGGAGTGTTTCAAAGCCACCACCAGTGGTTTCTCCCACCAACAATCCGTACCCCCCCCAATTCACAGGTGGCGTAATCTCATAACTAATGAATTATAATAAATTAATAATAAAAAAAACGGAAGAAAGACAGAGGGAGGGAATGGAGAATGAATGTACCTGGTGAAGGGGTCGCGGCTGGTGCGGAGGAGGCGGACGGAGATGGTGGAGGAGAAAGGAGAGGAAAGGCGGTTGTTTGGGGCTAAGTGAAGAGAAGGGGGTTTAAATAAGGGAGAATTGGAGGAGGGAGTGAGGAGGGTTCTGCCTCTGGAAGCGGTGGAAGCCGATAAGGAGGAGAGGTGGTGGGAGGTTCTTACGGCGTTGCTGAGTAATAAATGACTCCTCCTCCTCCACATTTTCCTGTCTCTCTTTGTTGTTGCTATTGAAAAACCCTTGGCCTCCTTAATTATCGAACCCTCTATCACTCTCACACTCTTCACTCTGATCTGCTCTGCTGACCCTTTCCCCAAGTCACCCTCTCTATCTTCTTCTTCTTCTTTTTTTTTCAATATCTAGTTAAATAATTTATTTAAAATAATTTATAAAATTATATATTTTTTAATTATTTTTATTTTATTTTTAAATTTATAAGATTTGTTTCTTATTATTTTAATAAATTTGAAAAAAATAAAACATTAATAAGTTATTTTTTACCTTATTTTTCATAACATAACTTAATATTATAAAGTGTTTTCCAACTTATTTTTTATTACATTGCCAAATTTTAAAAAATAATTTACTTTTCTGAAATTTATTTTTTTAAAATTTACTTTTTAAAAAAATTAAAGTGAATCTTAATATTCTCTAAAAATGAAAAACAATGAGAGAACGGTATGATTTTTATAATATCTTATTTTAATTTCTTAAGTTAGAGAGCTTAGATTTATATAAAAGTGAGGTTTCACAATTAATAAATAATAAGACAGTTTAATCATTTTTAATCAGAAAAAAAATAGGATTAGAGGATAAAAAAGAAGGGTCCCTGTAGTTAATTTTTTTTTTCTTTTTAAGCCCAAGAGTTTATCTTATTAATTCTTAAATTGTTTTGGAATTAGATAGTTGGATATTAGGTAGTAAAATACCATTTAGTAGCTAGGTTTGTATCTCTTATTGTTTCTTTAGATAGTTATCTTATGATGATTCTTGGGAAATTGTTTTTGGATAATAATTTACAAGAAAAGGTGTTTTTTTCTTTGACTTTTGTGTAAAAAAAAGAAGAAAGAGAAAGTGAAAATTAATGTCAAAGAATTCAAATGAAGAATATGATATTCATTAATTATTCGAGCATGCACGTACTAGTTTACTTACAAAATTAAAGTCAGCTAGTGCCTTCTTTAACCTAACTAACACAAAATTATACAAGAGGGTTTCTTGAACTACATGGTGTAAAATTAATTAACTTTAGGGTTCGTGAAATTAGTTAAGGTATACGCAAGCTAACCTGAATATCCATGTTAATAAAAAAAAATTAAAAAACATGCGAAAAACTAAATTAATCTCACACGTTAATAAAATAAAAAAAGTTAAAAGACATGCAAAAAACTAAATCTCACCTTCCAAATAAAAAAAAACCGATGCAACCATGCCACCACATATGATCAGTGTGAATAGATATGAGCATTATTAAAAAATAATCCAAATTACTTTGATTGTTCGAACCAATTCTCACCTTTGTAAAAGGTAATGTAGTAAATTTCTTAAAGTTTCGGAGAATAAGTAATTCAAAGAATTACCTCACATTTGTAAAATTAAAGTTGAACTACATGTGTAAAATTAAAGTTGGAAAAGACATGCAAAAAACTAAATCTCACCTTCCAAAAACAAAGAAGCGATGCAACCATGCCACTACATATGATCAGTGTGAATAGAGATGAGCATTATTAAAAAAAAAAAGAGAGAGATTCTTGAGATGAGCATTATTAAAAAAATAAAATCCAAATTACTTTGATTATTCAAATCAATTCGGGTGGTAAATTTCTTAAAGTTTCAGCATATCAAAGAACCATCTCAACCCAATAGCTTAAGCTATTAGGTAAGGTCTTAGGATATGATTTATATTATTCTTTAACACACTCCCTCAAGTGAAAGCCTTTTGGACTTGAAACTTGCACAGATCCACATTACCTTTTGCTTATTTTTTATCAAATAAATAGGGGTGGTGAGATTCGAACTCGTGACCACTTGGTCATCAAGGCTCTGATACCATATCAAAGAACCATCTGAACCCAATAGGTTAAGCTGTTAGGTAAGGTCTTATGATATGATTTATATTATTCTTTAACACGGCATACCTATAAATGTATGATTAGTTAATTAAATCTTATTACTTGTACTTCTTAATATACATGTAAATGTGTGGTGGACTGAAAACCTTGAGTTAATGAGCTTTTTCATGTTATTTGACTCTTGATACTGACCACTTACCCATATATTATGTCCAGGAATACGTCTATACTATGTGTGTGTCTGTATATATATATATATATATAAAACGAAAGGTATAGGGCTCTACCTATCCTTATTATTGGTAAAGGTTTGTATTCATGGGGAAAAGAGGTTGTCTCTTACATGAACTTTGGTGCTCCCTTCAAAAGACTGAAGAATTTGAAAGTAGAATGCAAATGTGATTCATATGTATGCTACCGGCGCATATCTCAACCTTCTTACGTGATAAATGAAACTATTGATGCTGAATACATAAAAATGGGAGAACGAATCGAACAAGGAATCGTAGGTAATTAGATTTTCATATTTTATTTCTATTTGTAGTCTGAATCTTAATTGATTTTCGTTGATTGTTAATATTCTCAATCAATTTCATTGCTTAATCTCGATTACCATATTCATGCTTATCCAATAACAATCGAAACCGATAAACGTCCATGCATGTGTTAGGATTGTTGCCATTAATGTGCATCAATCATAGAGCATTTGCAGCCTACTCTAAGAAGGAGGGAGGCCATTGTCAAAAGGCTACAATGGTAGGTGGGTTATTGTCAAGCTAGTTGCACCAACCATTGACAAAAATGGTGCACCCCATGTGCTGCCACCATTAGTGCCATAATCTATGGCCAAGTTGTCTTACCATTCATGCCTATAAATGGAGGCATACGTGAGAGATGTGAGAGGGAAAGTAGAGCCAAAGATGTAAAAAATGTAGGAGAGAGTGGGCTGCCAAGGCAGCCAGTAGTAGCTGTCATTGCAGCACTGAAAAGAGAGAAATAGAGTGAGGTTGAGAGTTGCTAAAGAGGGGATGATTCCTCCTGCTCTATTGTTGTAAATCTTGTTCTCTCCCTATATAATGCAATAGCTTCTCCCATGGATGTAGGCGGTTTGCCGAACCACGTTAAATATTGTGTCAGTGTGCTTAGCCTCCAATGGGCAAATATCAGAACATCACCGGTCGGAATTCCCTACAATTGGTATCAGAGCTGATGGTTTAAAGTGGTGTTTGATTTTTGCTCAAAAATAAAAGTTGTCAAAATTGTGTTTTGACCATACCACTGTATAGAGGAGGAAGAGACGAAGCCACCGGTGAAAACGGCATCAAAATCGGACGTCGGACATGGCCGCACGCGCCATCACGCTCCGGTGAGTCGTCTGCCCAAGCGCGCAGACGCTCCCCACGCGTCTTCTTCGCCCGGATGGGCTGACCCGACCCGAATACCAGACGACCCGACCCGCGTGCCAGACCCGGATAATGATGATGTCAGCATCACATAAGCATGATGCCATCATGCACAGTTGGCATGCCATGTCAGCGTCCAGTCAGCTGACACGTCAGCACAGTGAGACCCACCTGCCACGTAATCAGCCGCAAGCCGAGCTGTGCCGAGCCAAGTTGAGCTAAGCCGAGGGAGAAGATTCTGTGCAGCGGAGTCTACGTGCAACCGGATCTGAGATTGAATCTAGGCCGTTGATCAGGCCAGAATTGTTTTGATCAAATCTTAGCCATCTGAAATGCGATTTTGATGATTTCAGACTTGTTTCCAGCTAATTTGATCGTTCCGGATGCAATGGTATGGTCCGATCATTGAGATTTGAGACCAAAAGTGGTGGTGGTGAATTATTAAAGAGAGATTGCCCGATTAGGAGGCATTTGAAGGTCATCATGGTGGTCGATGGAGATGAAGAAGAAAAAGGTGCACATGTTTACCCAATTGCATGTGCTGAACTGGGAGAATTTTAATTGCCTTGAGGGAAGGCAAAATTGGGATACTCTGGACACCCGATCATGTGGACGATTTGAGGTGGAGAGAGGAAATTGATGAAGATCAATCTTGACGAATCTAAGAACTGGTAGTCTCGCCAGATGTTGAGAAATCAGGTATAAAACCGGGATACCCCAGATCACTTGTAAAGGAAAGCCGCAACAAAGCTAGCAAATGGTTGTATATACAAAAAGGCAGTACGGTGGATAGATACGTTCTAAGAAGTTCTGTCTAGGAGATTGGGTTTTAAGCAGGACCAGTGTGACCCCTCCAAATCTTTCCTGGGAACTTGCTTAGTTGAATGATCATCCACACAGTACTATTTTTGTATATGTAACAGTTTGTAATGAAACTGTTGAAGACTAGCAATATGACGGCATAAAGGAACAGTTGGGTTCCGTATGTTCAAGGATCTGATGGAGTGGTGATTTCTCCAAAGAAGTTAGATTCGGTGACTGTAATTTCTCGAAGGGAGAATTAATGAAGACCCTGATAATGGAAGAGAAATACAGCAAGGGGATAAAGATTGACACCCTATTTTGACTTGGATAAGTGTTGTGACAGGATGAGCTGCTGTCAAACATAAAAGCAAAGAATAGGGAGAAATCTGGAGAACCGAAATTGCACGAGAGCACACGGAGATTATGCAGGAGTACCCGGAGGATCCAACGAGGTACTACAATGAGACAACAGATGTAAGGAGAAGAAGAGTTCCCAGATGAAGCTCAGAGCAGAGACTGTGTGAAAAAGTTGTACAACAAGAAGTCTCTTGTGCTTTTGATAAAGGCAACAAGCGAGGACCTTTCCAATGCATGCAAGGATGGAAAGATGAGCTGTTGCAGAAGCACCTAATTAAGGGGGTGTGACCGCCTGTGATGAAAGGCGAAGACACCAAAGAGAGTTGGTGTAGGTGGAGCTATCAAGCAGAAAGGCATAGAAGCTCCAAACATATAAAATGAGATGGAAGATTGCGAAGAGTGCACCGCAACTCTCTCTTTCTATGTGATCAGTGGCAGTGATCTCTCCCAAGTCCACATGGTGGTAGAGAATCTTAGAGTCACTAGAGACATCCCCGATGAAGGAGGATGTGACCGCTCTATAACGGACAGAGACACCTCAGACAGAAGGTGTGAGTTCAGACCGTCTCATGACGACAAGCGGAGACACCTCAGGAGTAGGTGTGAGGACCATGACATGAGTCCAAGATCAGATCGTCTCATGACGACAGGCGGAGACACCTCGGATGGAAGGTGTGAGGACCATGACATGAGTCCAAGTTCAGACCGTCGCATGACGACAGGCGGAGACACCTCGGATGGAAGGTGTGAGGACCATGACATGAGTCTAAGATCAGACCTTCTCATGACGACAGGCGGAGACACCTCGGATGGAAGGTGTGAGGACCATGACATGAGTCCAAGTTCAGACCGTCTCATGACGACAGGCATAGACACCTCAGGAGAAGATGTGAGGACCTTGATATGAGTCCAAGTTCAGACCGTCTCATGACGACAGGCGGAGACACCTCGGATGGAAGGTGTGAGGACCTTGATATGAGTCCAAGTTCAGACAGTCTCATGACGATAGACGGAGACACCTCGGATGGAAGGTGTGAGGACCATGATATGAGTCCAAGTTCAGACCGTCTCATGACGACAGGCGGAGACACCTCGGATGGAAGGTGTGAGGGCCATGATATGAGCCCAAGATCAGACCGCCCCATAACAACGGGCGAAGACACCTTAGAGAAGGTGTGAGGGCCATGATAGGAGCCCAATTACAGAATGCCCCAGAGCCAATGTGATGGCTGGATATAAGTGGATAAGTGTATAGCCAATGAAGAGGCTATGATGAGTATGGAGACAAATGCAGGATTGACTTTCATGGATATTGCTCCCATGCTAAAGATCAATGAGCTAGAAAACATTTGCCTTAGACAATAAGTGGATGACTTGTGGAGCATTAAGACGCGACTGCTATGAAGGAGCAGAGGGCATGCGCAGGTTCCGGGAACAAGTTAACTCTTGTCAAGGTGGTGAGCTCGATAATAGCATTGTAATACTCAGAGTATGAAGATAGATATGGATCAATTTTTAATGGGCTGCCTCCATGGTTAAAGGTGAAGAGCTACTTGGACTCTTGAGACTAAGAGCGGGAGACTCACGGAGAAGTAAGGCGTGGTTCCTAAAGTGGAACAGAAGGCAGACGCAATTCCGGGATGAGTAGACTCTTGGAAAAGTGGTGAGCTCGTGATCACATTGAAATACTCAATGACTGTCGCACTTGGAAATATATGTTTGAGGGGGTGTTGTAAGCCTTGATGTAAGGCTTGATAAATCATTCCAGGCCAAGCATGGTTGATATGCTTGAAGGGGGATGTTGTTCCAGAGACAAGCGTTAACACTCTTCAGATGAGATGTGACAAACCATCTGGTTGAAGTGATCCTTTGGAGTGAGCAAAGGGGTGCTTGGGTGACTCTGGTGATTGAGAGGTTTGGCAAGTACCTGTAAACTTAGCCTTGGCAAGTACCTGTAAACTTAGCCACAAACGCTCTCAGAATGGTAAGCTTGGAAGAGCTGCAGAATGCAAGCATGTGCTGAAAAAGCAAGAGGACAATTGCCCACATAAATGGCAAAGGGGGTGATTGTTAGGATTGTTGCCATTAATGTGCATCAATCATAGAGCATTTGCAGCCTACTCTAAGAAGGAGGGAGGCCATTGTCAAAAGGCTACAATGGTAGGTGGGTTATTGTCAAGCTAGTTGCACCAACCATTGACAAAAATGGTGCAACCCATGTGCTGCCACCATTAGTGCCATAATCTATAGCCAAGTTGTCTTACCATTCATGCCTATAAATGGAGGCATACGTGAGAGATGTGAGAGGAAAAGTAGAGCCAAAGATGTGAAAAATGTAGGAGAGAGTGGGCTGCCAAGGCAACCGCCTAATCTTCGAATCCAAGGCTCCGGATTGGGATATGATTTTTGATCTCACCTTTCACCGTTTGACCTTCTGGTTGAAGTCTTCAATTAGAAATTTCAGCTATACAGGCTCAGTTCTTTTTAGAAATCCTGAATGTATTATGAACTGGACTAATTAATTAGGTCCCTCGTCGCTTTGGTCTTCTCTTTTCTTTTATATTCCCATTGTATTTATCTTTCGTTCAGTTCCACCTACTTAATGGGGTTGTTTAATATATAATTCTCTCGTTTACTATCAAAAAAAAAAATGGATAGCCAAAAATAAAAAATTAATATTTTAGCTTTTCTTTGCTTGTTTTTCATACTCCAAAGGGAAAGCCAAACAAAAAGCTAAAATGTCTTTTTTTCCCACAAAAGCTATTCCTACATATCTCTCAAAAGAGCCAAAACTAACAAAGTGGAGCCAACAAAAAAATAAACCAATTAAATCTAGCCATGTGGAAAAAAAAATTACATTAAAATCATTAAAAAAATAAAACACTTATTTATTCCACTCTAATAGAATTGGCTTTTCAAATGGCTTTTTTCCATTGGAACATGCATGGTAAAAAAAAGCTATATTTATACTATTTAAAATATTATTTTATCAATTTGCCTCTTTAAAATAGCATCTTCCATTGGAGATGCTCTCAATAAGGTAGCGAGAATGTTTATTCGAAAACTCACTGCAATTTCGCAACACACAACTATATCAATGAGTACTAATAATTTTTTTTATTTAATGAAACAGAAAGAAAAGACTAATCAAATGAAATACCGCAGAAAAAATAGCATAAACTCTCGCACATAAAACTTTAAGATGTCAAATGCTTGCAGAACTTACTTCATGTTACTAGCTCCGTTGTTTAGTTTCTTCTTGCACCATTTCTACTAGCATTCTTCTTCGTTCTTCTTGCCTTCAGATTCCATTGATTTTCAACCGCTTTCAGAAACCATGCTGGTTTTCTTGTTCTAAACACAACGTATCCCATTGTGACTCCAAACACAAACCCACATCCATACCCTATTATCACAGCTTTCCATCCAAATCCTTCTCCAAAGAATGTTGAATCATCTCCATCATGAAAGTTTGATGGCAGCAATGGCGGTGCCTCGTCACTATTGCATTCTTTTGGCATGGGGAATCCACATAAACCTGGTTCAATGCATTTTGAGTTTTGAACTAGAACCGGTCTGATCAGAACAGTGTAACAGAGCTACACTCTTCTATATGCTACACTATTCTATTCATAGTAATTAATTAGCGTGAACAATGTGCAAGAAACAGCATTTTACTGGTTTTTTTTTCCTGCGTCTCAGACGCAAAAACATGTGGAACCTATATATAATAAAATATATATTTTTTCTTTATCAAATAGGTTATATTTACGTTTTAAATAAAATATGAACACAACCTCATTACCAAACGAGTCACTCCCTGAAAGCAACCGAAGGTCACACCTTAGAAGATTTTATACCCTTTAATCTCCCTATTAATTGTTAGTACTTAATTAGTAGGCGGCAAGTATGTCTTTTTTTCTACCACTTAAGCCAGAAAGTTGTACGTACAAATGATAAGTTAATAACTTTCATTAAATAATATCTTTTTCATCCTGATTTAAATTTAAAATTTAAACTATATCTTAATTAACTAATATGTATTTATTTATAGAAATTTATCTGTCCATTCAGAGAGCATGGAAGACACCTTTTCTTTGATGTTTACAAAGTTTGATCGGCAGCCGTCTCCCTTTTTATTGGCTGCATTTTCTTTGTTTTGCATGAGAATCTAGTTATTGTTATTTTTTAAATTATTTTTTACTAGTAAATGTATTAAAATAATATTTTTTATTTTTAAAAAATTATTTTTAATATCAGTATATCAAAATAATTTAAAAATATTAATTTAAAACAAAAAAAATAGAAAATTTTAAATATTTTTAAAATAAAAAACAAATAAAGAAAAAAATAAAGCTGACAGCGGCCATTGCCGGGGTCACCGATTTGGATTCTTGATTTGTCCTCTCTCTGTCTCAATTATGAACCACATCGGTGGTCGAAATTCGTGCACGATCAACGGAGCAGGTTTTTTTAGCCAAAACCTAATTTTGCCTCCAATTTCATGGTAATGTGACACGTGAAGCCTTAAAAAACATGAGTTGGCTACTCACCAAGAAAAACTCCACAAATGTTATCAACTAAACAGTAATTAAATTAAAGCTGAATATTCACCCACTTGCCTTTTCTAGAATACAAGTTGCCTCATTGTCCAAAAAATAATTAATAGCCACGATTCTGATTGAATGTGACACTTGACTTTTATTTTCTTGCTTGGACGAAAAAGAATATGCCAATGTCACTTACATTTACCATGTACGTGTACTAAGTCACCTAATTAAAATCAATTATATTGTTTAAAAATACATAAAAAATAAATGAATTAATTATCTTTACTCTTTTTTACCTTTAATTTAGAAATATTTTTGTTAAAAAACATAACCTCGAGTCGAGTTAACGAGACATGCCGGTATATACAGCCGAGGCTCATGTATAAGCATTGCAATTTGAAGAGGTTGAAAAGCTTTAATTGTCAGACATTTACAGGGACATGTAAGGACCCAGGACATTAGGTTTGGGATGTAAAATTAAAATAAAAAAGGTTAAAAGTTAAAATTTACTAATCTTAGGGCTAAGATTTATGATTATTCAAGGGGATGAGGGGAGGGTGAATTTGCAGGGGCCGGGGCTGTGATGGGTATTATCTGTGATGGTCAATCTGCCATTCTTGAAGAAACAAAAGATAGAAGGTTCATATGGGTGTTATCTGTAATGCAAGTAATTATGAATCTGTTCTTGAGCATTACGTTTTAGCAAGCATGGCCATGGAAGAAAATGAATCGAAATGTTAAAGCAACCAATCTCTTCACGGCGAAATGTACTTCTCATAAAAAGCGCACTCCTAAATAAATAAATAGTGTGAATACACTAAGAAAGGGTGATGAAGTAAAGATGTAACAACTGCTGCATGCATTGGTTCTTTTTTTATAGATGCAACACCCAAACCTTGCATCAAAACTAACCATAAAAATAAATAAATAAAAACATGCATATTAAGTGACTCGAAAATATTCCATGTATCGAATAAAACTCATAAAAAAAATAAAATTAAAACACAACCATGAAGGAAAACAGAAGCAGTACGAAAGAGGAATCCAATTCTCTGAATCTGCCACTCTAGCGTTCTTCTCATGTCAACCTCCACTTGGTATCTCATAAGGTAGCGAGAATGTTTATTCCAAACTTCACTGCAATAGAGAAACATACAAAAAAATTTTTTTATTTAATGAATCCGAAAGCGAAAGAAAAGACTAATCAAAGGAAATAGCACAGAAAAAATAGCATAAACTCTTGCACGTAAAACCTTAAGATGTCAAATGCTTGCAGAACTTACCTCATGTTACT
>Ga0325411_1006559_pt1 | contig 12768 bp, 12 predicted proteins | sample PopdelMetagenome_13_FD_206181 | JGI IMG/M metagenome (GOLD analysis project Ga0325411, IMG submission 206181) | Populus deltoides microbial communities from Bellville, Georgia, United States - Xylem-PdIQD-R4 | ecosystem: Host-associated > Plants > Phyllosphere > Stem > Wood/Secondary xylem... | reverse complement strand
TAGAAGAAAAGAAATCATCATGAAAAAGTAGATATTTCTTGGGTGTTTTGAATAGCTACGAGCCACGTTATAATGTCTCGAAGACACTGAGGTTGATATTAAGAGATTCAAAACTATAGAACTCAAAGTGTAGTATTTGTGCATTTATAGGGGCTAAAATATACTTTACACAAAGGGAACAATTTTGAGAGAGGAGAGAGAGAAAAGCCCCAAATTGAAACCTGGCTTTGCAAGAGACCAAACAAAGCAACAGCACAAAGCTCACAATCAGATACATAGAAGAGAGACACCAATTCTCTCTCTCTCTCTACCATTTCCCTCCCTTTGATTCCCCATTCAACCAATTACAGACCCCACAAATCTCCACATTTCCCTCTACTCCAACAATGCCAGCTTCTCCTTCTTTCCCTTCCTCAGGTACTCACTCCTCTTTTCCCACAAAACCCCCTCTCCCTCTCCACAACTCTTAACATTTATTGCCCTCCCTATCCATCAATCGAAGTGTTTGTTTTATTTTATTTATTTGTTTAATTCGGTCTGATTTTGACAGATGGTAGGGGCAAATGGAAAAGGCGAAAGCGAGGAGATTCTCAAATTACACGAAAACCTCCAAAGCACCACCACCAAGAAGAAACAGAAGAACCCGAAGAAGAAGACGACGCCGTTGAGGCAGACGACAATAATAACAACGTCATCGACAGAGAAGATTCTGATGACCCGAACCCAAATCAACAGCCCAGCGGACCCGATCCAAACCCTCAAGAGACCGAGGTTTTAATTGATGGCGGGGTCCGCTTATGCGATTTCCCTCCTGTCACGAGGCTCGCTGTGAACCGCCCTCATGCCTCCGTGATGGCGATTGTGGCGGCCGAGAGGGCCTGCTTGGCTGGGGAAAGCAGTAATAGAGGGCAATTGGTGGTTAATTTGGAGAATGTATCGTACGGGCAGCTGCAGGCGGTGTCTGCTGTGATAGCGGACTGTGATGGGAGTGATTTGGAGAGGAGTGATGGAGGGAATACAGGGTATGTAGTGACGCCGCCGCAGATTATGGATGGAAAGGGTGTCGTGAAGAGGTTTTGGAGCAGAGTTCATTTGGTTCCTATGCATTCAGGTTTGAAATTATCACTCTCTTTTACTCTTTTTTTGTCGAATTTTTAATATTTTTTCTCTTGGTTGATATTAATGTTGAAGTGGGTGTTGTGTTATTATTGTTGAGATGGATATGGTAGGGCTTTGTGTGTGTATTTGGAAGATGAATTTATTTTTGCTTTAGCTATGGAAAGTTGGTTTAAGTGGCAGTAGTGAACTTGAGGTTTTGAGTGGCTTTTGGTTTTACAGTATTGAATATTGAAAGAAAAAGAAACAGTAATTGGGGGATTTCATTGCCTGTTTGCTAATTTAAGGATTTGATTTTCTTGGGGGTTTGCCGTGTATCAAGAAAAAAATGAAGAGGAAAATGGAGAGGCAAATGGTATTTATTGAAACCTATTCTGATGATATAATTCAAAAAGGCAACTCTTATTTTGGGAAACTTTTATTTTTTTTTTTAATAGTAAAGGGCAAAATCACTTTCAAGCCCTGCAGCCTTAATGAATGATTCTAATCCAAATTGCTATGGGAACCTGCATTTCTGAACCTCGCTAGTTGCCTTACCAACTCAAAGCATCTCATGATCTAGTGAGCTAGCTAGTAGCCTTACCAGCTCAAGGCACATAATTTCGAGGTTTGTACAGGTAAAAATTGTTAGGCAATTTCACACCAAGAGACGTGTTATGGATTTGCTTGATTGAGGTTAGTTATCACATTGTTGCTTTCATTTAGAGAACCTTAACACAGATATAACTTGCCTTAACAAATATTGAATATCTTTTGTCTGAATATTTCTGTGAATGTTTGCTTTTTTTTTTCCTGTGCAAACTCATTTTTAGCTGTATTATATTCATAGTTTTATTGATTTTGGCATTTTATTGTTGGGATTCTCTGAGAGTAGATTGGTTTTCACCGGCCTTGGTAAATCGACTGGAGAGACAAGTGGTGCCACATTTTTTCTCTGGAAAATCTCCAGATCACACACCAGAGAAATACAGGGAGTGTAGAAATCGCATTGTTGCTAAATACATGGAGAATCCAGAGAAGAGGCTCACAGTTCCTGATTGTCAAGGATTGGTAGTCGGCATTGACAATGAAGATTTTACTCGAATTTTTAGATTTCTTGATCATTGGGGAATTATAAACTACTGTGCAGCTCCACCAAGTTGTGAATATTGGAATGGGGGGTCTTATTTAAGGGAGGATCCAAATGGTGAGGTTCATGTGCCATCAGCTGCTTTAAAGTCTTTTGATAGTTTGATCCAATTTGACAAGCCCAAATGTAGGCTCAAGGCAGCTGATGTTTACTCATCATTGTCATGTCATGATGATGATCTCTCTGACTTGGACAACAGAATTCGAGAGTGCTTATCTGAAAATCGTTGCAATCATTGTTCTCAGCTTCTTCCCTCTGTGTGCTACCAGTCACAAAAGGAGGTAAATCCTCATATCCTCTGTCCCTGCTTTTGCTTCCTTTCTATATCATTGTGATACTGTTTTTTTTGTTCTATCCATACTTCATTCCCCTTTGCTGCCTGCGAGCTCATTCTAACAAGACTCATAATTTTGAGATCTCAAAAGTCATCCATATACATATAGGGGCAAAACCTGGAAATGCCTTTTTAAATATTCAGTCAACCTAAATCCTTATTTTAGTTAGCTCTTTGTTTTTTTTTGATCCATTCTCGGCTGATCAGCATCTCGTGTAGCAGGTTGATATACTATTATGCCCTGACTGCTTTCATGAGGGGAGATTTGTGACTGGTCATTCAAGCTTAGATTTTATTAAGGTGGATTCAACAAAAGATTATGGAGATATAGATGGGGAAAGTTGGAGTGATCAGGAAACATTACTGCTACTTGAGGCAATGGAAATTTACAATGAGAATTGGAATGAAATTGCAGAGCATGTTGGCTCCAAGTCAAAAGCACAATGCATCCTTCATTTTCTCCGTCTGCCTGTGGAGGATGGCCTGTTGGAAAACATTGAAGTTCCAAGCATGCCCAAGTCAATCAGCCCATCAAATAGAGAGGATAACAGAAGACCACACTCAAGTTCAAATGGTGGTCTATCAGCTATTTCTATTGCTTATGATTTTCTCAATTAAAAAAAATGGTGATGTGTTTCTAATGTTCTGTGGCTGTATTTCTCTTTGTTTCTGTAGGATCCTGCCTCCAAGGTGCTGATGCTGAAAACAGGCTCCCTTTTGCAAATTCTGGCAATCCAGTTATGGCATTGGTAGGTCACTATCTTTATTTTATGCTGTATTTATGTTTACTTGAAAGCATTTTAAGTATAAACAGCTCAATTTGGTTAGCAATTCCATTCATGCTAAAATGAGCTGCTAATTTTATATATTTTTCTCACATTTGTTGATTTTTCAATAGTAGCACTGAAGGCCTTAAATAATTAACCTTGTTGCATGCTCATTGTGGATTCTGGTGTTTGTTTTTTTGTGTTTTTCACTTTGTTTACTTATCGTGTCGGCAGTTGAGTAATAAAAGAAAGAAAGAAAAAAAATCTAAGCAAGATCTTGTGAACATTAGGAGAAAATAACCTAGCAACATGGTGGATCGAATCTCTGTACCTTTTCAGTTTCAGGATATATGCAGAGAACAGTATCTAGAATCACTCTTTCATCATAAAGCTCTTGTGAACTAATATGACTCCTATTTTAAAAAGTAAAAGTCATTAGCAAACTTAAATGCTGAAATTGAGTCCTCCGACACCATCTTTTGTTTTAAACTGATTTTTGCATTAATTAGTCTTTTACTTCTTTTGCAATCAAAGAGCATTCAGGCTTATACAGTAACTACTTGGAATTTGCGGCAATTACTCAAAGTTGTGTTGTAAATATATCTGTGAATCATATATTCCTCTTCCTCTTGCCCTCAGTTTCTTGAAAAATTTACCACTTGATTTTAGAGCAATATTTGATACCCATCATGCTTGAGTTCTAATCACTGCAACAGTGTGTTTATGACCACACTTCCAGCGTCTATTGTCTATTTAGATGTTTGATACGATGTCTTTTCCAATTATCATATAGAATTGCCCCCCTATATGATGATAAGATCATTAATTTTAGAGCTCTACCATACTTTCATGTGGATTGATGGAAGTAATTTAACTTTTCTTTTCCCTGATTTACTTCATTACTAACCCTTCTAAGATGATCCTTCTCCATCATTAACCTGCTTGGAATATTTTCCTTGATAGTGCTCTACTTCTGTTAGGTTGGTTTCTATTGAATGGCTTTCACATTTGAATCCTCCACTATCAGGACTCTAATATCACCCATTTTTTTCACTAATTCCTTTGTGTCCTTGATTCTCCTAGAAAATTCATGTGGTCATTTGTTTCCATCCCTCTAGCCCTGTACTTTGACCTCAATTTCCTTTGGCCCAAATCTGCCTACCTGGAGATTTCTTTTTCATCTAATAAAAGTGAAGATGCAGGAAAGATGAGTTATTGGCAGTGTTGTGGAGTATATCTGGATTGTTATGTCCTTATTGTTGGTTGAATTATGATTGGATTGGCAGGTAAAAATGGGGGTCTTGGGGTTCGGGCTTACAGAACTAGGGTGCACAATTTGTTGGTTGAACTGGGATTGGATTGGTTGATTGATGTTTCTGAGCAAAAGTTTCACCAGCTTGAATTAATTGGATCAGGTTGCAGTTTTTCTGTCAGCAGTTACTTTTAGAATTTAAAGGGTTGAACAAATTACTTTGGTGGAAAGAAGATGGGAGAATGGAGATAAATGTTGGAATATAGGTTTATTGTTGGTGAATTGTGGTTCAAAATTATTGGTGAATGGTGGAATGACGCAGCTCAAATGAACTTGTTTCAAAAGCTTTTTCTTGCTTGGGTATTTTGTGGATCCATCTAACCAGTGGAAAATTTTGTAGGTTGCTTTTCTGGCCTCTGCTGTTGGACCAAGAGTTGCTGCAGCCTGTGCTCATGCATCTTTGGAAGCGCTGTCTGCAGATAATAGGTGGGTGTATGCCTGTCTTAAGAACATGAATAAACTTTCATTTCTTATGGTGTGCCTGTATACAAGTGATTTCTAAGGAATTTGGCATTTTAATGCAGATGATAAATCTCTTTCTTCCTCTAGTATCAGGAACTGCTGAGTAGCAATGCTTTTAACCAAATAAAAGTTTCTTGCTTCTTTTCCACTGGCAAAAATAATACGCAATAGAAGATTTTTTTATTGCTTTTATGCATGCATTATGCTTTCATGTTATAAATCCTTGTTGAATTCGATTAATTTTCTCCTACTTGTGAAGGTTGGGTTCAGAGAGACTACATGGTAGAGAAGGTGGTTTTCATGGAGAAGTTGCAAATTCAATTCAACTAGAAGGTGGGCCATAAGTTGCTTCCCGGTTTTACTTATCTCCCTCTCCCACATTTCTGTCTTCCTTCTCCTTCATCTAAGATTAGCAAAATATTTCTGTGGATCATACTTCAGAAGATAGCCAACATGGCTCACGGGGTCAAAATGGGGCTGAGGTTGCTCCTCTGTCTGCTGAAAAAGTTAAAGGTGCTGCCAAAGCTGGCCTTGCTGCTGCAGCAACAAAAGCTAAACTGTTTGCCGATCATGAAGAACGAGAAATTCAGAGGCTATCTGCTAATATAATAAATCATCAGGTAGAACTGTTTTCAACATTACTTGCTTTTTTACCTCCATTTTCTATGTTACTTCTTTCTTAGTATTTGTATGTTTATGCCTTGCTTGTGTATACAAGGTGAAGAGGGTACTGTTGAACCTCTTAGGGACAATCTTTATTGCGTCTTTCTTTTCTGGGTGGCATGTATTTTCTCAAGCAAGATACTATACTTTTATCCCTTGTATCAACTGGCATGTCTAGTGAAACTGGAAAGATGGTATTTTTGTCTGGCTTCACCATGTAATGATATATGATTAACACATTAATAAGTTGTTGATATGGTAACAGTTGAAGAGATTGGAGCTTAAGCTGAAGCAATTTGCAGAAGTGGAAACCTTTCTAATGAGAGAGTGCGAGCAAGTGGAGAAGACAAGGCAGAGGTTTGCTGCTGAGCGAATCCGCATGCTATCTACCCGGATAACACCTGCAGGAGTCGCTTCACAAATGAACCCGGCAGGTGTTGCTCCTTCGATGGTTAACAATAATGTTGGCAACAGTAGGCAGCAGGTGATGCCTTCCTCATCTTCGCAACCAAGCATTTCAGGATATGGCAGCAGTAACCCAGCCCATCCACACAGCAATCAACAAGTCCATTCTCACATGTCATATATGCAACGGGGACAGCCACAACCAATGTTTCCATTAGGGCCGAGGCTGCCTGTGGCAGCTATACAGTCATCATCGCCAGCTCCGTCAAGTGTCATGTACAATGCCTCTGGAAATTCACAGCCTAACCTCAATCAAATGCTGCGGTCCGTGTCAGGCCCTAGCTCTGGTTTAGGTTGAAACAGAGAAAGTGATGTAACCTTGGAGTTTTATGGTTGCTTACATTGGTTACTTGCTCTCAATCTGTGCTACAGCAGGGGCTAGAGGATGAAAATGGAAGGAGCCAAGAACGTTTCATCCATCTTGCCTTGTAGTTTTGATCTGATTATAAATTATTCTGTGCAGTTTGTAGGCTTGTAACAGATCTCAGTTGATGTAGCATTTGTGTCGAATTATGAACGCTATCCATTAACTAGGAAATCTTATTTTCAGAACAAATAATCTTAGATATAGAATGTGTCGTGAAAATGGCATGTATGACTGCTATTTATATGTTTGTTTTGTTGTCTTTCGCAGATTAGTAAATAACTAAATCATTGTCCCCGCTGATGGATCAAACTTTTTTCGACATAAAAAAAGCCTAGGTGTTACCTTGTCTGATGGCTTAACTTTTAAATTGAGTTTTATGTTTTTCTGACATGTTATATCCAAATATGATATGCATGTTATAAAATAAATATATTTAATAGTGTTATAATTATTAATCAGTGCTAGATAAGTAATAAAAATTAAAAGTATGATGGAGCTTATATTTCATGACGGAAAAAAAAGTTGTGGTGATCAAAACTTAGAGATTGAACAAAATGATTTGTAGCAATCCACAGTGTTTTGAGAGGAGAGAGACAGTGCTTTCGCCATATAATTTACCTTTTCTGTTAATAAAAAGCAAAAAAAATTACAAAGTTAAATTCTCTACCAACTTAATATTAAAAAAAACTAACAAAGATAATTTTGGAAGGAAAAAAACTCATGAGAAAAAACATTGTAGCAATTGACAATGTTTTGTGAGGAAAACTACAATGCTTTCCCTAATAAAATAAAATAAAAAACCATTTAGAGAAATATTGTAGCAATCCATAATGTTTTGTGAGAAAAACTACAATGCTTTCTCCATATGATTTAGCTTTATTGTAATTATAATTCTTAACCAACTTAATATTAAAAAAAAAGGACAGATAATTTTGGAAAAAATAATAAAAAAAATTATATGGGAAAACACTGCAATAATTCACAGTGTTTTAAAGAAAAAAAATTATAAAGCTAAATTCTTAATCAGCTCAATATTAAAAAAATCAAATCGACAAAGACAATTTTAGGACAAAAACACAAAAAAAGGAAAAACAATTATGTTGGAAGCACTGTAGCAATTCATGGTATTTTGTGATGAAAGCTACAATGCTTCCCCACATGATTTAACCTTATTTGTAATGACTTGTAATTGTAATTTTCAACAATATTTTGTGAGGAAAGCTACAGTGCTTTCCCCACATGATTAAGTTTTATTACAAAGTTAAATTCTAACCAACTTAATATTAAAAAAATAAAATCGACGAAGATAATTTTGGAAAAAAATATTACAAAAAAAGAAAACACAAAAGAAACTGGAAAAAACCATGTGAGGAAAAATTGTATTAATCCATAGTGTTTTGTGAGGAAAAACTTGTATTTACTTGTAATTGCAATTCTTAACCAGCTTAATATTTAAAAAATAAAATTGACAAAGACAATTTTAGGAAAAAACATAACAAAATAGAAAAAAACATATGAAAAAAAACATAGTAGCAATCCACAGTAATTTGCAAGGAAAGTTACAGTGCTTTTCTCACATATTGTAACTATAATTTTTAATCAGTTCAATATTAAAAAATAAAATAAAAAAATAATTTTGGAGAAAATTTAAAAAAAACAAAAAAAACCATGCGGAGAAACACTGTAGCAATAAACAATGTTTTAAAGAAAAAAATTATAAAACTAAACTCTCAATTAGCTCAATATAAAAAAAATCAACAAATATAATTTTAAAAAATAAAAAAATAAAATAGAAAAACTATATGGGAAAACACCGTAGCAATCCAAAGTATTTTAAAGAAAAAAATTACAAAGCATAATTTTTAACCAGCTCAATATTTAAAAAGTAAAATCAACAAAGATAATTTTTTTAAAAAAGATAAATGGAAAAAAAATAAAAAAAAATTAAATTTGGAAAAAAAGGAAAGTAATTTTGGAAAAAAAAGAAAAAAAAAGGGGAAAAGTTGGAAAAATGCAAAAAAAAAAAGAGAGGAAAAAATATTGTGGATTACTGTTGTAATCCACAGTGATTTAGGTATGGGGGAATAGTGATTCCCCCACACCATTTAGATATTGTTATAATATATGGTTTTAGAAGCTGTACTAGCATGCAAGAGATAGAAAAAGTAGAGAAGAGAGAGAAGGTCTGAAAGGGAGATTAGAGAAAGATGAGTTGTCAAAGCCATAACTACTTTGGTTATTGTTAGATTTGTGGAATGCCACACCCTATATTAAAAATTGATCGGATGAATTTCATTTAGTATCGTTTGAAAGACAAAAGATATTGTTGTTACAATATTTCTAGAAAAATTGAGTTCAGGATAGCTATAGTTGCTGGTTTGTTTTGTCCTCATTCACCATTGGACCTGTTCTATTTTTCTAAAGAGGTTTGCTTGGATGTCCTTTTGGTTCTAGATGGTAGAGATCAAATTCTAACAAGTTTGAAAAATCTTTTTCTTCTTGGATTGGCTGTTGCCAGTTTTCAAGTCAGATTGTTTCTTTGTATATCGTGATTGATCTAACCAATTAATTACTCTGTTTTTTGTATATGTTATGTTATACTTGCTTATCCTAAACTGGATCATTGGATTTTGTCTACTTTTGATTGTATTGAAAGTATTGCCTATTTGAACTTACTTCCTAGACATGATTACCAGTAACCTAGGATCCGGTTGATTGGTTCAACAAACCCAGAAAAAAGTCTACTGGTTACCTACACAATCGACTACCAACCCCACTATAGCCACTAAAAAACCCTCTAATACCACCCTCAACACATCAAACACTATTGCCACCAACAAAACCATCTTTTAACCTCCTCCAAACACCAAGATTACCCTTAAACAACCACTAAAGAAAACCTAACTTACCCTCACCCAAGTTGCATATTGGCTCACAAGAACACTGCCCACAACCCTGCACTTAACACTTTATGTGTTGATAGAGTGAAGGTCTTCAACTATACAAATTGTGTCAAGATAGCCTCTTTTCCACAACAAGAGTTTGGCACCATCTTGGACATTCTAGATAATGTGATTGATGAAAGTGCATTAAAATAGAACCAATGTCTGGTGGGTTTGTTCCCGGGTTATAAGATATCTTACCATGTTGCCAGTTATATTGCTATTCGAGTATGAAAGAATTATGGCATTGAGAGTGTAATTACAACATAACAAGGTTTTTTGATTTTTCGTTTCAAAGTGATGATAATGCAAACTTGGTTATGGAGAAGGGATCATGGATGTTCGACGAGAAATTCCTTATCCTTCAACCATGACACTCACGTTTTATTCTTGATAAGAACAAAATTTCAAAGGTGCCCATATGGGTTTGTCTTCAAGGTCTACCTTTTTCATTTTGGAATGAGACGGGCCTAGGCATAGCTGCGAGTATTGGCTTGCGACGAACATACACTTAATGGCACTTGACTTGACTATCCTAGATTATGTGTTGAATTGGATGCTTCACTACCCATGATCCATGTTTTTTAGCTATGATGTAAGTTATCAATGAAGCCTATCACATTTACAGTTGATTATGAATGCAAGCCATGAGCTTGTGAGATTTGTAAAGTTTTCGAGGAAGACATGCTCAAGATAAAAATAAAAGGGGTGTTCAACAAGCTTGTAGCTCACTAATTATTATTGTTGAAAGGGTTACATCCCCTTCGATTGCTAATTCTGCAACAAAATTAGTAACCTAGATAGACATATCAGGTGGAATCGATCAAGTAGTTTAGACTTGTTAGGAACCAAACAACTAGTTGAACACAATAGAGGCCTCGAGAGCTACTACCCTTGCCGATTAAGACATTAGAGGAACCGATGGATCGGTTAAAGCTGCAGATCATTATTGAAATAGCCAAACCTATTGATGTTAAGAGGGATAGGTTAAATGATGATGGGGGTTCAAAAGTTGACTCAATTTATGACATATTGCTTTTCTTAAAGGACTAACACCTACTTACTGGAATCAAAATATGTTTGGAGAACAAACATGCTACCTTCACTAACAATAGTGACGCTAGCACTTCATCCGATATATGGTTTTTTAGATTCTATCTCGACACCTTTTCAACCAAGTGAAACAAGTAAGCTTGATCCTTATAATACTCATGAAATTAGGCAAAGTATATATAAAAAAAAAGCTTAAAGCCCTTTGATTATTTTCCTCTATTTTTGATATTTTGTTTCCTATGTCCATGTATAATACAGGAAGTTGGAATATTCAAGGTCTTAATGGCTCATCAAAACATAAAGTAATAAAGGATTGAATTAATAATCATAATCTTAGCTTAATAGGCAGACTTGAGACTAAGATTGCATCTAATCATATGAGGGGTTAAGGCATTTATAAATCCTTCTTCATAGCAGTTTCTAATGTATGAGTTAATATTAATTATTGTATTCTAGTTGCATGGAATCCAATAGTATATAATGTTGTTTGCTTGCATTCTTCTCCACAATGGATAACTTGTGAGGTATCTAGCTTGATTGATAGGCGCTCATTTGTTGTCATTTTTATGTCCATCCTCAATACACATTTAGGGTGTCAAGACCTTTGGGAATACTTGAGGTGCTGAGCTACTGCATCTTAGTCTATACCATTGCTTTTTTTATAAGACTTTAATGCTATGTTGAGTTCTACCGATAAGTGTGGATGTGATTCTACTTGGTGTAGTCACATGGATGATTTTGGTAGTTGTATCCAAGCAATGAAAATGGTTAAAGTTCCTTATTCAGAAATAAGATATATTTGGAACAATGGTTAGCATGACATGGATACTATTCTTCAAAATCTAGATTGGATCTTTGGTAATTCACGTTGGTTCTTTACTTAGCCATATTTAGCCGACTACTTGTTTTGAATTCTTACTTAGAGACTCCTCAAATCATAGTGCTATGGTTGTTCACTCCATTGGTCCTCTTCCTAGGCTAAAATCATTCTTTAAGTTCTTGAATCTATGGGTTGACAGAGATGATTTCTTGGGTTTAGTGGTAGATACTTAGTAGATTCCTGTGGATGGTAACCCCACATACAAGCTTACAAAGAGACTTGGATTGCTAAAGCCTAAGTTAAAGACTTTGCATCACCTACACACTAGCCATATCTCTAGTTGTGTAGTTGAGGCAAATACTAAATGGGCTGCAACATTGACTCTTCTTAATGATTCTCCTCAGTTTAATGAGTATCAGAGGGTAAAGAGAAAGCTTGTTAGGGAATTCTTTCAATTAAGCAAGGGTGATAAAACTTTTTATAAACACAGATCTCTGGTTAAACTTAGAAGACAGAAAAAACCAAGTTCTTTCACAGATCACTCATTCACAAACAAGTCAGGAATAAATTCATTGGTTGATCGATGAGATATGATCTAAGGTTTAAGATTAGCAGGTTTTGGTTTGGTTGACAATTTGTTGCTTTTAGAGACTACTTTTCACACACTTAATTATCACTTTAAAGGATGCTTCCTATTTATACTCTAGCAGGTTTCCTCTTGACATTACCTTTCTTTTAGAATCATGCATCATAACTGATGAGATCAATGAAGTTTTATTTCCATCCTAGATGATAAGGTCCTTGGTCTAGATAGCTGTACCTCCTTATTCTTTAAGAGAAGTTGGGACATTTTTTGTAGAGACTTCATTGCTACCGCGAGGTACTTCTTTGATACCAATACTCTACCTAGGTGTGTTAATGTTACTAGGATTACTTTGGTTCCTAAGATTGAGTCACCCACCACTATGAATGACTTTAAACTTATCTCATGTTATAATATGATGTACAAATACATATATAAAGTTATTGTAAGTAGATTGAAGGGTATTTTTCCATATGTTATTGGTCCTGCTTAAACTACCTTTGTTCCAAGTAGGCAAATATCGAATACTATCTTGTTGACTCAAGAGCTCATACATAAGTATCACCTAGCTAATCTAATGCCTAAATATGCTTTGAAAATAGATGTAAGGAAAGCTTTTGATATGGTTAGTTGAGAATTTATCCTTATGGGCTTAAGGGCTATCAGAGTCCCTGGTGTCATGGTCAGATGGATCGAGGTATGCATGTCTACAACTTTTTTCTTTATAGTCATGAGCAAGGAGAGTCATGGTTTCT
>Ga0325411_1006558_pt1 | contig 12770 bp, 9 predicted proteins | sample PopdelMetagenome_13_FD_206181 | JGI IMG/M metagenome (GOLD analysis project Ga0325411, IMG submission 206181) | Populus deltoides microbial communities from Bellville, Georgia, United States - Xylem-PdIQD-R4 | ecosystem: Host-associated > Plants > Phyllosphere > Stem > Wood/Secondary xylem... | reverse complement strand
CTGCATCTGATGATGCGGTTCCAAGGAAGCAACCACTGGAGGGACTGGAGGGAGAAACTGCAGATTTGATACAGTTTATCTGATAAGCAATATGACATAAAAAGAAAACATGAAAATGCTTGAATAGTAAGCCAGTGGATCAAATTTCAATCTGCCACTTTAGTCAGGAATGTAAAGGAGAAGTCATGCTATGCGTACTTGTCATCAATGAACAGTACAGTATTGGTCCATAGAAAATCACAAACAGAGGAGCCAAGACAAAAAAATCCTAAGTTTAAACTAACAACAACACTAAATTGAATTATCATCATCAAAGCAATAAACCTGTTAATGTAAAATCATAAAAATCAGTGACAATTAAATAGAGAAGGAACAATTTATTTGCAATTTATTTATTTTCTCACAGCTATCGAAAATAATTTGCATAGGATTTATTGACGATTCTGCCTCCTTAGTTAGCTCTTCATCGTATTCACCAGATGCAAATTGGGCCATGCTCCAGTAACTATGACCGCAATTTTGTTTTCTAACAGTATTCATATTAAGCTGTTTGACCTTCATCTTCTGGAAAGTGAAGAAATAGCACATTGCCAGACCGAATCATAGAACATGATAAAACGCCCTCACATTTATTTACCAGAAAAAAAAATCGTGTATATGAATATCTTGCATTTCTATATTTAACTTCATAAATCACACTAACACTATCAATAACATTTGCGATGCAAGATTTAACAATTCCAAAGCCTCGGCAATAAGCAAAAAACAACTCACATAGAATAGCATCAAAGCAGAAACAATTTACCTTGAGTTCGTTCTTCGACCTAATAGGGTCTCCTTCATTAACAGCATCCTCATCTTCATCAAAATCACTCCACTCAACCATCTTGTCTCCATCCTCCTCCTCAAACACTTCAACATCAGTATCATCCCTACCAACCATTTCCTCTCCATTAACATCCCTTATCTCACCTTCTTCCATGTCACCCAAATCATCTAACTCTTTATTTACTACCTCCCTAACTTCCCTCTCCTCCTGGTTCTCTTCCTCACTGTCCTCTTCACCATCATCATCACTACTATTAGAAGAAGACTCACTACTTTCACTTTCTCTCTCGTCCTCATCATTCACCACTTTTCCATTCACACCACTACCATTACCAATATCGGAACCCGACCCATTTATCAAACCACCATTATCTATCTCTGCCTCTTCACCCACCACTTTTCCACCCCCATCAGCAACAACTAAACTCGACACGGCAACCAAACTAACCCTTCCCATCTCTTCCTCAATAGAACACTCCAAACTCCCTCCTCTTTCAAGCTCCACTCTTTCTCCCTTCACCTTCATTAAACCCTCCAAATCAGACCCATCAACAATTCCCTTCTTCTCTTCAAAAACTAAATCAGACCCCTCAACAATTCCCTTCTTCTCTTCAAAAACTAAATCAGACCCATCAACAGTTAAATCCTTAACAACAAACCGTTTATCCTCCACCTCCATTCTCTTCTCAAAATCCAAACTAACCCTTTCTGGGTCCCCAAAAAACTCCTCTATGGAATCAAAATCAAGAAAATAATCAGCGAAATTTGTGAGCTTTTGATCAAAAGGTTGAATTGGGTCTTTAAAGTTTCTAGCTTTTGAAACTTGGTTGTTCTCTTCTTCAGTAGTTGAGGGCTCAAATACAAACCCCACCATTTTTAAGTTTGGACTTTTGGAGAGGAGAGTCTATGTTGCAATGAAATTTCATAACTGAAAAACAGAGACAATTTTATCGCTACTATATAAAGTTTGTTTTTTTCTTTCCCCTTCTGTATGTGAGTTAAGGTTTCTGTTCTGTTTGGAACAAGGGTTTGCCTCTTAAACCCTGGATGGGGAGGTACTGGGGTTTTGGTTTTTCTAGGGCTTTTTATCCTTGAGCTAAGGTTTCTTATTTCTGTGGGTTGGGCTCCACTTGGTCCAGCATTTTGAATCATGTGAAAGATATTTCGGCTCCTTCCCTTCATCCCTTCTTTTTTAGAATTTTCTTGATAGGTTAAATAAAAATGATTAAACCTAGCAAGATTTATAGTCTGGGTGATAAGTTAGTCAAATTAATTCAGTATATTAGCTTAGATTTACTTAAATTAATCCATTTTCTTTGAAAAATTAAAATAACAAGAAATAACAATTGTATTACACTAGTATAAAATTAATACAATTCAATGTTTTCATTGGTATCCAAATTACTCCAATAATTAAATATAACAAGAAATCCAGAGTTTAAATTTTATTATCTTATTCTCTACAATGAAATTAATAAATTAAATTAATTATAAAGTAACAATGAACATGTAAAAGTTTGAAGCCTAAAAATTTTTTCATTTAAATAATGTATTAGAAAATCATATAAAATCACTTGTTGTAATTTACCTAACAAATTAAGCTTTTTTTTTATAAATTTTTTTAAAAATTATTATTATTATATGTCATTTAATTTCTTTTTTATTTGATGTAAGGGGTATTCTCGAAAAAGCAGCAATGAAGAAAGGGACAAATGTTTTTAACACCGATTCAATCCTTTTGGGCTATCTATCATTAACTTATAAACTATTTGTATGATTTATTAAAGAAAATCCGATAAAAAGCCTTTACATTTCTTTATCATTATTATTTAATATTTTTTTAAAAAATTCATCGTGGATTTTGAATTCAATAAGTTAGATGGGAAATTTTATTCATATTTGTGCATTCACATTATGAATATTTTTTAAGTCAACTCTCAATGGTTATGTGTGCCGATGGTAATCCATAAAATTCAGTGGTTTTTCAAAAATAAAATAAAAATTGTAAGCATTTATGAACAAAAGTCAACATAGGTTGCATTGGCGATGTATATTTATTTTATTGGTATTTTTTAACATATTTGTTTTATTTATTTTAATATATCTGATAAAAATAATAATTATTATATTTCAAATATCTTTAAAGTCAAAGAAAAATACTTTAGCTAGCCTTTATTTTCATTTTAGTTAGATATTCTTTAAGTACTGGATTTTTTTATAACTATTTTTCAATAAACAATTCATTCAATTAAAAGTCAACTCCATGTACGGTAGGTTTACAAAACGGTGATCTAGATTTTGAGTTAACTTTTTATTAAGATTTTTATTTTTAAATATCTTCTTAAATTATTTGGATCTCGCAAACATACAAGACACCTGCCAAGCCCAACATGGCAGGGTCTGGTTGGTATCAGACCTGGCATGCCTGGGTCTTGGATAGCGCCAGATTTAGTATACCGGGGCTTGAAACAATGCTAACCTGACATGAAATTCTAGGATTGAAAAATATATGGAAAAAAGAAAAAGAAAACTGGACTCTTAAAATTAAAGATGCCACGTGCGGATCTTCACAATCAATGTTGGTGGATGGTTTGGGAAGCCCAATCTTCTTGATAGCCCTAGACTGATTAAGGAGGTTTGAAAACAATGCTTATCTTTATCTGCTGCATCGCTCTGCCGATCTCCTCTTCTCATTTAACGTCTTCGATGTTGAAGAAAGTCTCTGAACTTGTCCAAACCCTCAAAAGAAAAGTTTAAGACTCCTTTTTCTAGTCTAGGAGAGTGGGAAAAAAATTCATAAATTTTTAGTATTCATAAATTTTTATAAAAACTCATTAATATTTTTATTAATATTTTTTGTTACATTAAAAATATTTCATACTGACTTGATTTTTAGAAGATTCCCATCAACACTCCCAGGAACTTTGTATAGGTATTTGTTCAGGAAAAGATTAAGATCCATTAAAAAAGTAGTCAGTGTAGTTTCGAAGTGAAGACCATAGAATGTACAAGGATTTCTAGGAAATAAGAATACTCCTAGTAATTTTTGTAGCTTCATCAATATGCATTAAAAATGTGCAATGTACAAAAATATTTGAAGCTCCTCTGCAGCCCACACAAAAGTTCTTTCATCTTTCCTCATGCAGCAGAACTACTTAGCAGCGGCGCAGGGAAGAGCCCTCCGAACCAGAGGGGATCTTCGTTGCAGAGGGGCCAGCTACCAAGCCTGCAACATTGACACACCTTTACTCACAAATGCAGCAATCAAGTCAGCATCGAATATGGTGTGCTAGTTAGATATTCTTTACTTCAAATTAATAATTTTTAATATTTTTATATTATGTTTTAAAATATTTTGAATCAATATGTTGGATAAGAGATAGTGGCATTTGAAATATGAATATTCTTTAATTTTATTTTAAGTTTTTGTATTTGCTGTATTGTTTTTGTATTTGAATACTTGTATTCGTATAAAATCTGATTAATTAAGTATTTTCGTTAGTTTTGTTATCAAAATATTGATGTGATATTTAACTCTTTGATATATCTGATATCTAAGGAATTTATGAACATCACTGTGTACGCAGTAGATAATCTAGAAGTCCCTGCTGTTCATGATTATTTTCATCTGTGGCTTTTTCACCTATAGTTTTGTTAATCTTTTACTGTAGTTTTCCGGAGTGAACTGCAAACATAGCAAGATGAGTCCCTAACGCGACGGTTTGCTGTTTGCGGAAGATTGTAGGTTTCCTGGGTGGAAATGATGTTCAAATCACCAATTTTACTGGAAAGGAACCTGACATGAATTTTATAGGATGAAAGTATGAATTTTAGAATTTAAAGACTTTGTAGGAGATGATATAAAGACTTGTTCAAATCACCAATTTTACCGAAAAGATTTGATAATAAAGATGATATAAAAAAATCAATTAATATTTTTTTTTAATTCAAATTATTATGTTTTGATGTTTTTGTATTATTTTTGACATGATGATAAAACAAATCAATTTAAAAAAATTTTAAAATATTATCTAATTTATTTAAAAAAAAAACTATTATAACAAAATAACAGTTAAGTAATAATATAATACCTAGCGCATGGGCCCGCGCTCCGTAGCGGTTCTATAACAATTTTTTTGTCATATGTAAAAATGCTTGAGTTGGGTTAAAAGTACTATGAATAACGTATAACAGAGCAATAGCCAATACACCTACAACAAATTTCTTTCGTTGTATTTTTTTTCTTTTAAGATATTTTCAATGTAATTTTTTTCCTCTTTAAATTTTTTTCCTTTTCTCTTAGTGAATTTTTTTCCATACTGTAAAGAGAAAATAAATCGATGTGACTTTTTTCATATTATACAAAAGTTAGGTGATGATAATTTTTTTTTCATTTTATGTTGGATTGATTTATCTTATTAAAGCATTTTTGTTTTGATTCAAAAATAATATTAAAAAATTTCAAAAGTTGTTTATTTTATTCTTTACTTGGAATTAATATTTCTTGATGTTATTGTATTATTTTGATGTGATGATATAAGAAAATAAATTTTAAAAAATAAAAAAATATTGATCTTTTATGTGTTTAGTCAAAAATTGCTGCTAGGACAAGTTGCGCACTCGAACCCAAGTTGACTGGGTCTGGCTCCCCAACCAGACCTAAGTTTATTGAGCCAGACCCCATGATATTGGGTCTTGCTACCCAGTAGGGCCCAACACTACTGTGTCCTCCTGGCAGCATAACCCACTAAAGGTGGGCCCTGCTTTTCAGAATGACCCAACAGCTTTGGGCCCTGCTTCCCATCACCGTCGGGTCCTCGTGGTTGACTGTTTTTTTTCTCCCTAAATTTCATCATTTGAACATTGGGTTGATTGGAAATTGGGTTTCGTGATTTGTTTTGGTCTGCTTTTAATGAGATTATCCTTATCTTATAACACGGATCACGGCTTTGGCAGGTTAGCCTGAATTAAATAAGTCACCTAATATTCTCATTAATTAATGACATATATATATATATATTGTATCCTACAGCACAACACAACACGTGGAGATGTTGTTAGGATACTGGCATGCAAACTCGACAAGATAAAAGGCAAAAGATAAGATAAAATGAGAAATGAGACACATAAGAATTTACGTGGTTCACCCAAATTTAGCTACATCCACGGGCAAGTATAGAAAGATTTTACTAAGTAATGTGAGAATTACAACCTCTCCCTACTAATAGGAGAACAACTGAAATCACTCTATTACTAGAAGAAAACACCTTACTTACTCTCTCACAAATACCTCACAATTTTGTGGGATTACTTTCCCTCCCTTGCTCTCATCTTTTTCTCTCTTGTGGTGCACAAAATAAGCTTGGATGCATTGCCTATTTATATGCAAACATCCATGCAAAAGACAAGGGGTAAGGCATGTGGCACCGAATTGGTGCCCACTTTGTTGACTTAGGCAACACAAATAAGAACCGCAGCTTCGCTTTCACATGGCGAAGCCAGGTTGTTAAAATTTCCTATTTTGTATGACTATGACATTTTTTTTATAATGATAATATGACATGTAATCCAAAATAAATATGATCCTTCTCATCAAACTTAGTCTAATTCTTGTTGTGGTAGCAGTGTAGCATATTTACATTATTATTCACTGTTGTAATTGTTGGTGTTTCTGGAGAAAGAATTCCGCTCTGAGGTAACCGGAATGGATAAAATGGCTTTGGTGGTTCGGATGGTTTTGCTGATGATGATGTTAACGTTACAGTGAGCAACAACAGCGCTCTTAGTAAAGTCTGGCTACCCAGATTAATGTGGAGAGATTCGCATCCCAAATCCCTTTGGAACTAAAAGAGAGTGTTACAAGGACGAGTGGTTTAGAATTGAATGCAACCAAACTGCCCGCCATCCGACAGCTTTTATAAGTTCAATCAAATTGGAGGTGGTGAATATTCCAGTTGAAAGAGGCACCGTTATTGTCAAAATTCCAAGGGCATATTTCAATTGCACTGGCAGGAAAGATAGTGCAACTCTTAATCTCTCTCTACTAATAGGAGAACAACTGAAATCTCTCTATTAATAAGAGAAAACACCTCGCTTACTCTCTCACAAATACCTCACAATTTTGTGGGATTGCTTTCCCTCCATTGCTCTCCTCTTCTTCTCTCTTGTGGTGCACAAAATAAGCTTGGATGCATTGCCTATTTATAGGCAAACATCCATGCAAAAGACAAGGGGTAACGCAAGTGGTCCCGAATTGGCGCCCACTTTGTTGACTTAGGCAGCATCAATTGATGCCTTCTAGCTTTACAGACACGATAAGCAAAACTAATGAGAATCCAAAATTTGAAGCAGATGAGGTTTCTAGTGTCCATAACTCATCAAAAGTAACTATCGAGGATGCCAGATAAGAACTCAAACCATGAATATTGGTAAGTATATGGACCCATCTGCTGAAACACCTTCCTTCTAATTGTAGTGTGTGTGTGTGTCTATATATATATATATATCACAAAAGGCTGATTGATGTTAATTATATAGCGATTTTAAGTAAATAATGCCGCCTGTGCCGATAAAGACTGAATCACGTAAGTTCATTCATGGACCACCATTTCATTTTTAGGTCACGTTTGTCAGCCACTCGGAACAACTTTTATCCCCGCCAGTTATAGCTGTAAGAACCGCAGCTTCACATGGTGAAGCTAGGTTGTTAAAATTTTCTATTTTGTATGACTATGACATTTTTTTATAATGATAATATGACATGTAATCCAAAATAAATATGATTCTTCTGGTCAAACTTAGTCTAATTCTTGTTGTGGTAGCAGTGTAGCATATTTACACTATTATTCAATGTTGTAATTGTTGGTGTTTGTGGAGAAAGAATTCCGCTCTGAGGTAACCAGAATGGATAAAATGGCTTTGGTGGTTCGGATGGTTTTGCTGATGATGATGTTAACGTTATAGTTAGCAACAGCAGCACTCTTAGTAAAGTCTGGCTGCCCAGATCAATGTGGAGAGATTCGCATCCCATATCACTTTGGAACTAAAAGGGAGTGTTACAAGGACGAGTGGTTTAGAATTGAATGCAACCAAACTGCCTGCCCTCCGACAGCTTTTATAAGTTCAATCAAATTGGAGGTGGTGAATATTCCAGTTGAAAGAGGCAGCGTTATTGTCAAAATTCCAAGGGCATATTTCAATTGCACTGGCAGGAAAGATACTGCAACTCTTAATCTCTCTCTATTAATAGGAGAAAACACCTCACTTACTTTCACAAATACCTCACAAGTTTATGGGATTGCTTTCCCTCCCTTGCTCTCCTCTTCTTCTCTCTTGTGGTGCACAAAATGAGCTTGGATGCATTGCCTATTTATAGACAAGCATCCATGCAAAAGACAAGGGGTAACGCAAGTGGCACCGAATTGGCGCCCACTTTGTTGACTTAGGCAGCACTAATTGGTGCCATCTAGCTTTACAGACATGATAAGCATAACAAATGAGAATCCAAAATTTGAAGCAGATGAGGTTTCTAGTGTCCATAACTCATCAAAAATAACGATCGAGGACGCCAGACAAGAACTCAAATCATGAATATTGGTAGGTATATGGACCCATCCGCTGAAACACCTTCCTTCTAATTGTAGTGTGTGTGTGTGTCTCTCTCTCTCTCTCTCTCTATACATACATACATACATACATATATATATATATATGACAATTCATTAACTTCTTTTAGGATAATTAAATGGTATATATGTATATATATCACAAAAGGCTAATTGATGTTAATTATATAGCGATTTTAAGTAAATAATGCCGCCAGTGCCGATAAAGATTGAATCACGTAAGTTCATTCATGGACCACCATTCCATTTTTAGGTCACGTTTGTCAGCCACTTGGAACAACTTTTATCCCAGCCAGGTATAGCTGTAAGAACCACAGCTTCACATGGCGAAGCCAGGTTGTTAAAATTTCCTATTTTGTATGACTATGACATTTTTTTTATAATGATAATATGACATGTAATCCAAAATAAATATGATTCTTCTGGTCAAACTTAGTCTAATTCTTGTTGTGGTAGCAGTGTAGCATATTTACACTATTATTCAATGTTGTAATTGTTGGTGTTTGTGGAGAAAGAATTCCGCTCTGAGGTAACCGGAATGGATAAAATGGCTTTGGTGGTTCAGATGGTTTTGCTGATGATGATGTTAACATTACAGTTAGCAACAACAGCACTCTTAGTAAAGTCTGGCTGCCCAGATCAATGTGGAGAGATTCGCATCCCATATCACTTTGGAACTAAAAAGGAGTGTTACAAGGACGAGTGGTTCAGAATTGAATGCAACCAAACTGTCCGCCCTCCGACAACTTTTATAAGTTCAATCAAAATGGAGGTGGTGAATATTCCAGTTGAAAGAGGCACCGTTATTGTCAAAATTCCAACGGCATATTTCAATTGCACTGGTAGGAAAGATACTGCAACTCTTAATCTCTCTCTACTAATAGGAGAACAACTGAAATCTCTCTATTAATAAGAGAAAACAACTTGCTTACTCTCTCACAAATACCTCACAATTTTATGGGATTGCTCTCCCTCCCTTGGTCTCCTCTTCTTCTCTCTTGTGGTGCACAAAATAAGCTTGGATGCATTGCCTATGTATAGGCAAGCATCGATGCAATAGACAAGGGGTAACGCAAGTGGCACCGAATTGGTGCCCACTTTGTTGACTTAGGCACGACCAATTGGTGCCATCTAGCTTTACAGACATGATAAGCATAACAAATGAGAATCCAAAATTTGAAGCAGATGAGGTTTTTAGTGTCCATAACTCATCAAAAGTAACAATCGAGGACGCCAGACAAGAACTCAAACCATGAATATTGGTAGGTATATGGATCCATCCGCTGAAACACCTTCCTTCTAATTGTAGTGTGTGTGTGTTTGTGTCTATATATATATATATATATATATAACACCTTCCTTCTAATTGTAGCATATATATATATATATATAGATATATGACAATTCATTAACTTCTTTTTGTATAATTAAAAGGAAGGTGTTATATATATATATATATATATATATATATATATATATATATATATATATATATATATATAAAAGGCTGGTTGATGTTAATTATATAGCGATTTTAAGTAAATAATGCCGCCAGTGCCGATAAAGACTGAATCACGTAAGTTCATTCATGGACCACCATTCCATTTTTAGGTCACGTTTGTCAGCCACTCGGAACAGCTTTTATCCCCGCCAGCTATAGCTGTAAGAACCGCAGCTTCACATGGCGAAGCCAGGTTGTTAAAATTTCCTATTTTGTATGACTATGACATTTTTTTTATAATGATAATATGACATGTAATCCAAAATAAATATGATTCTTCTCGTCAAACTTAGTCTAATTCTTGTTGTGGTAGCAGTCTAGCATATTTACACTATTATTCAATGTTGTAATTGTTGGTGTTTGTGGAGAAAGAATTCCGCTCTGAGGTAACCAGAATGGATAAAATGGCTTTGGTGGTTCAGATGGTTTTGCTGATGATGATGTTAACATTACAGTTAGCAACAACAGCACTCTTAGTAAAGTCTGGCTGCCCAGATCAATGTGGAGAGATTCGCATCCCATATCACTTTGGAACTAAAAGGGAGTGTTACAAGGACGAGTGGTTCAGAATTGAATGCAACCAAACTGTCCGCCCTCCGACAGCTTTTATAAGTTCAATCAAAATGGAGGTGGTGAATATTCCAGTTGAAAGAGGCACCGTTATTGTCAAAATTCCAACGGCATATTTCAATTGCACTGGGAGGAAAGATACTGCAACTCTTAATCTCTCTCTACTAATAAGAGAACAACTGAAATCTCTCTATTAATAGGAGAAAACACCTCACTTACTCTCACAAATACCTCACAATTTTATGGGATTGCTTTCCCTCCCTTGCTCTCCTCTTCTTCTCTCTTGTGGTGCACAAAATAAGCTTGGATGGATTGCCTATTTAAAGGCAAGCATCCATGCAAAAGACAAGGGGTAACGGAAGTGGCACCGAATTGGCGCCCACTTTGTTGACTTAGGCAGCACCAATTAGTGCCATCTAGCTTTACAGACATGATAAGAATAACAAATGAGAATCCAAAATTTGAAGCAGATGAGGTTTCTAGTGTCCATAACTCATCAAAAGTAACGATCGAGGACGCCAGACAAGAACTCAAACCATGAATATTGGTAGGTATATGGACCCATATGCTGAAACACGTTCCTTCTAATTGTAGCGCATATATATATATATATATGTATGTATGTATGGTAATGCATTAACTCCTTTTAGGATAATTAAATGGTATATATGTATATATATCAGAAAAGGCTGATTGATGTTATTATGTAGCGATTTTAAGTAAATAATGCCGCCAGTGCCGATAAAGACTGAATCACGTAAGTTCATTCATGGACCACCATTCCATTTTTAGGTCACGTTTGTCAGCCACTCGGAACAACTTTTATCCCCGCCAGCTATAGCTGTAAGAACCGCAGCTTCACATGGCGAAGCCAAGTTATTAAAATTTCCTATTTTGTATGACTATGACATTTTTTTATAATGATAATATGACATGTAATCCAAAATAAATATGATTCTCCTCGTCAAACTTAGTCTAATTCTTGTTGTGGTAGCAGTGTAGCATATTTACACTATTATTCAATGTTGTAATTGGTGTTTGTGGAGAAAAAATTCCGCTCTGAGGTAACCGGAATGGATAAAATGGCTTTGGTGGTTCGGATGGTTTTTCTGATGATGATGTTAATGTTACAGTTAGTAACAACATCGCTCTTAGTAAAGTCTTGCTGCCCATATCAATGTGGAGAGATTCGCATCCCATATCCCTTTGGAAGTAAAAAAGAGTGTTACAAGGACGAGGGGTTTAGAATTAAATGCAACCAAACTCTCTGCCCTTCGACAGCTTTTATAAGTTCAATCAAATTGGAGGTGGTGAATATTCCAGTTGAAAGAGGCAGCGTTATTGTCAAAATTCCAACGACATATTTCAATTCCACTAGGAGGAAAGATAATGCAAATCGTAATCTCTCTGGAACTCTATTTTTTTCTCTATTTGGAATATGTTTAGTATAGTGGGTTGTAATAGTACTGAAGCTTCCATGACCAAAGATATCGTCAATTGCTTGTCCACTTGCAAGAACATGAAGAATAACGTTAGTTTGGAGAAAATAAAACGTGTTCTATCGCTAATCAAGGTGGTGAAAGATGCATGATTGCTGATCCAGAATGGTTTAAATCCAATAGAAATATTAGAAATTATGTTTCAATGTACCTGCATTGGTTGATCAACTCAAATGAGGTTAATACTTCTTCCACCTTTTGCAAATTTCACTATCAAAACTCCTTCACATCCCAGTACAAGTGTCGAGTTGGATTTGAGGGCAACCCTTACCTTAAATGCATCGGTAAATATCCTTTCCTCATGTAAATATTGCTTATGTAAATATTCCTCATATAAATATTTTTTGGTTTTTTCTTCGTTATTTTATTAGATGTTGATAAAGGCACGACTCCAAAGTTAACCCGGTGCCAAGGGATTCTCAAATTGAATGCAAGTGGCAGTTGCGAGATAAATAAAATTTATATAATTATAATAGGTACGAAATCTTTGCCTCGTTATTTCATGAAATGTTATTTTGGCAAATGTAATATTCACATTCTCAAATTCTTCTGCAGCTACATAGTGTATCAGGGAATAGCTCAGCATGCATTATAACTAATGTTTGGCAAAGAGTCACTCGTAATAAAATAAATTTTATTTTAACTTGATGCGTTAGGAAATGAGATGCTTGAAAGAGAAAACCAATTAAGAAATCGGTTGTTTGACTCTTACAAGAACTGGGCCTGAAAGAAGCTGTCAAATAAAAA
>Ga0325411_1006556_pt1 | contig 12774 bp, 5 predicted proteins | sample PopdelMetagenome_13_FD_206181 | JGI IMG/M metagenome (GOLD analysis project Ga0325411, IMG submission 206181) | Populus deltoides microbial communities from Bellville, Georgia, United States - Xylem-PdIQD-R4 | ecosystem: Host-associated > Plants > Phyllosphere > Stem > Wood/Secondary xylem... | reverse complement strand
TTCAATTTGCAGTTTACATCCTTTTTATTTATTTATATAATTTCTTGACATCTAACTTTTTCAACGAAACATTTCCAGAGAAGTAACGGGATTTCAGGAGTGGCTGAGCTTGCTAGCGGCCTCGGGACTTCTAAAGGTATCTGTTGTAACCCATTTTTGGATCCCCAAATAAATAAAATAAAATAAATAGCCAAAGGAGGTTAGAAAAATAACAGGAGGCAGAAGCGCTCAGCAAATGGTCAGAAAAATCGGTCAAGGAGGTTAAAAATACAAAGATTGAATTTTTGACAGTATATTCTTGAAGGATGAGAGCTATGTTGAGAAGGAAATTTGAATTTTGAGGAGAAAAGCCCAAGTTTGGATGTTTATAGACTTAATTGGATTTTTAATTGATTTTATAGGGGATTTGATTGCAAGAAAATTGATTTTTAAGTCAATTTAGGCTTTAATTGAAAGAAATTTAAGTTCTGGGGCCAAAATATAGTTTTTAGGAATTTATTGGGTCAAATCAGGGGTTTAATTGAATAAATATGGAAGTTTATTGATCAATTGAGGGCTTAATTGCATAAATCAGAGGCCAAGGACTAAAGTGAAAAACGCGGCCAACTATGGGGGCGGAGATCGAATTTGGCAGGGATACAATTGAAATGAACAAGAAATGATAGAGGACTGATTTGAAGTTTGGCTCATTTAAATGAAACGGCCAGAACGGTGTCGTTTTGAACGACACTGTTCATCTTCCTCCTTCCCCCGTTGAACAACAACAGAAGACAAAAACCATTTTCAAAAACCGTCCCGCCTCTCTCTCCTCGTCCCCACCGAAGCCCCACACCTTTAGACCACCGAACGGGTCACTGGCCGACCAGCCGTTGTGTGATTGAAGGCGCACCTGCTCCATTTTTTCCTATAAATAGAGAGAGACCGAGGGGGAAGGGAGGGGAGTGAAGAAAAAGAACGCAGGAGAGAGAGGAGAGGGGGGGGAAAACTTTTTGAAACGGAGAGAGGAAGAAATTTAAAACGAGGAGAGTTTTGTTGAACGGAGGAGAAAGAGAGAGAGCACCCCAAAACAGTCCCCCTCCTGGCCATTCCCCTCTCTCGGCCATTTCTTCCCTGCACCCGAAACAACCTTCTCTGTCAACGGAGCCCCAGACCGACCTCATTTTCTCCTCCATCCCAGCAGCGGCAGCAACACCAGGAGCCGCACCAACGCTGCCAACGCCCTCATCATCTCCTCTAGCCCAGCAGCAGCAACACCAGGAGAAGAGCAGCAGCAGCAACACCAGGAGGAAGAGCAGCAGCGGCAACACCAGGAGCAGTTGCAGTAACACGCCAACTGCACCAGCATTGCCAAACGCCACCACCATCCTGCCTCAGTTCATCACCTTCCTCCCACCCGGCGTTGCTGCTTGAAGAAAAAGGGAGCGCCTGCCTCGCGAGCAGCAGGGGAAGAAGAAGAAGAAAACAACTGCTGTCATCGGGCGTCCTCTCCATTGCCACCAGCACCATCAAAGCTGCCAAACAACAGCAGAACCACCGTGAGAGGGAAGAGCACCGTGAGAAACAGAAGAAGAAAGGAGAAGCAGAGGAGAACAGAGTAAGGGAAAACACAGTGAAGAAAGGGAAGAAAAGCTCACCACCGTCCAAGCCATTCTCCGGTCAGCAACCGCCAGCAGCACCGCCTTCAGAGCCACCACAGGTCAGCCCTCTGCCCCTTATCTCATTTTACTGTTCATCTTCTTGCATGCGGAACGTGCACTGTGCACGTTCTGCAAGCAAGAAAATAATTAGCCGTTACTGTACATGTGCACAGTAACCAGCTAATTAATTAACGGGTTGCTATGCGTGTACAGTACCCCGGTTACTATGCGTATGCGTGTACAGTACCCCGGTTACTATGCGTATGCGTGTACAGTACCCTGATGTACAGTGACCCCGTTTACTGTTGTTTTGGGCTGGAACCCCAGCCCAGCCCATGCTGCTGGGCTGAGTCCAGCCCTGTAGAAAGTAGACCCATTTTATTTTGGGCCGATTTCGGCCCAGTCTCCTTTCGGGCCGGGTCTGGCCCGTTCGAACAAAAAATTCTTTAAAAATTATTTCAAAAAAAAAATGTGATTTTCTCTAAATTTATTACTGTATTTTGATCAATATCGGTTTGTATTTTTACACTGTAAAGATACAAATCCGATATTAAAATACCTGGTTTTTGTCAAGTCTTCAAAAAAAAATGTTTTGTTTTCATGCATACGGCTTAGTCTCTCCAACATATATATATAAATATTATAACATCATATTTTCACACAACAAAGGAAATTTCAAAAACAATATATGTATTAACATGCATTTTGGCTTTAATAACCAGTTTATTCAAGCCATGAGAACTAGGCCAATATTTCAAAAATTCTAAAAAATCTTTTTGTCCTCTTTTAGTATATGGGATTACAAATTTATACGTAAAATATATTCCTGATGTTAAAAATATGATTTTTACAGAGACGTTAGAACGGTTAGGTTTTTACCCAATAAGATAAGGACCTCCTTATTGAGGAGGATTTTTCTTGAACCATGGACGGACCAACAACTAGGAAACACAACGAAAACACCTTAAATTTTATCAGACAATAAAACGATGCAGCTTACCTTAAGTAGGGCGTATTTGGGGTGCTAATACCTTCCCTTTACGCAACCAGTCCCCGTACCCGATCTCTGAGACCAGTTAGGGTTCCTAGTGACCAAAATACTAGGTGGCGACTCCCACACCATTTTTCACTGCTAGGAGACAAAGAATTCCTTGTCTCCCCAGATTTACCAGATATATATATCCCCCCATACATTTGAGGGTGGACGATCGCCGCGACGTCGTTCACGTGCGACAGTATCCATACAGTAGAAGAAACAAGTAATAGAACGAGTTGGTTGAAACCTGCATTTCTTATGAGAACACGTAGCGCAGCAAACAGTGTAGTGTAGCAAAATTTCATCCATCCATATGATTTATCTTCGCAACCAGCATCATCTATCTTTTGTTATTTTTTTTAATTGTATTTTGACTTAATTGTTTTAATGCGAGTTTGATTAAATTTTTATAATATAAATATTATTTTTATTTTATTTTTTATTAGTTATACAATTATTTTTAATATTAATTTATGTTGGTTATATATATTCTACAACTTTTAAAATATCCATAAATAATTAATTAAACAAACAAAAAGTTATTTTAATAAATAAATAAAAATAATATACTCAGCAACGGATATTCCGTTGCTAAAATTGCAACGGATATTCCGTTGCTGGTTGCTAACATCGGATTATCCGTCGCTAATTATAAGCAATAAAATTTTCGTTGCTGTAAAATCAGCAACAGATAAATCCGTTGCTAAAAAATCAATAACAATAAATCTGTATTCAATATTTGCCGTTACTAATTTCATTACTAAATTATTTTAACAATAAATTTTAATATTATTTCAAACGAGCTAATCCGTTGCTAATTACTATATTTTTTAGTAGTGATCGTCCCCGTTGGCTTTCCATCTAGGTGGATCTCAAACGCCATATATATAGGAATCTTACAACATAAGCAATTAATAGTTGATGGATAGATAGATACAAAAAAACATAGACACACTACATAATATTCCTTAAAGTTGATTACAACAAAGTACAATACTAATGATTATTCTTTTATTTTTACATTCAAACAAGTGAAGTAAAATTTATTGGCTACAGAAAAGGAAAAAAAAGGAATTCTACACACACTGAAGCAATCAACATTGAATACTAAAGAAAAGATCGAACAAAGTCTTGCAAAGAGATGAACAGGAAGATCAATCCAACAACAGTTCCGGTGCCTATCCAAACATTCTTGAAATACTGTCTTCTGAGGAAGGCTTTGCTTTTGTTATAACTGTTCTTAGAGTAATCGTTTAACTTTTCAGCGAGAAGGGAATAATTGTTCTTACATGAAGAAACTTCTACGATTCCTCTGCAAAGTTCGTTAATCAGCTCAGCCACAGCAGCACCTTTTCCAAGGCTATTACTAATAACTTTACTTTTAATCAGCAAGTCTGCATCTTCGGCAGTATCCACAAGCAAATCCAAGAATTTAACATACTGGCAGATGTACGCCTCCTTGGGAAAATGACATTGCTCCAGCGCCATAAGGTTTCGTAACAGACATTCAGTACGATCGTTAATCTCAATGGTTGGAACATGTAACTCACCTTTCTTGATAGAATTACGTCCCGAGTCTCCATTCCATGCTTTTATGTTAAGTAAGCATTCATCTTCCAATGGTTTGAACTTCATCCCTGCTTCTTCCAGCCTAGTTGCTGTATCACAATAGATGATTGTGCCCTTAGATATTGCCGTTGGGTGTTTGGAGGACAAGAAAAACCTAACCAAATCAGTGAAATGTAATATTCTCAGAGGATTGGTTTTTTTCTTGTTGTACTTCTCAAAGTACTTGCAAGAAAGTTCCAGGAAACAAATGCAATCGGGTTTATGGAACCCAATACCGGGTGTATGGAACCCCATACATTGGAAACAAGAGCAATTGGGTTTAGGGTCCTGATTACATCGGAAACAATCACAACCGGGTTTATGGAACCGAATGCATTGGGAACAAGAGCAATCGGGTTTAATGTATTTGGCGGCAATTTTATATAAGTCATCAAGAATAAAGAACGGCAGCTGGTTTTCGAGCAATATCAGGTCCCGTTGAATAGCAGCTGTCAGCCAGGGTTTACCTATTATATAATCGTACTTATATCTGTCGTCATCTTGAGAAGTTTTTTCAGGTGATTTTTTATATTTCTTATATTCTTCAGTCTTCAAGAAGAGCTCTAAGATGAATGCAGCATCCCACACAATCATCTTCAAAAGCTCTGTTTTTTTTTTTGGATCCTTGAAAAGCTCTAATGAACCATCTTCATAGTAATTGCTGATTTCATCTACACAGTTTTTAACGGTGTTCGCAAGTTCCTCCTGAAATGGTTCCCATTTTCCCCCACGCAGTCTGTTAAAGAATTGGTTGACATATCTTCGTTTCAGTTCATTTTCATTCTTGTGGTGAATTGGGCCTATACAAATTACCTGAGGGGTATAGGCATCTCGTTTTGATTGAGGAATGTTTGCCGGAACATTGTAGATACATATCGCTTTTCCCAAGGTAGTTTCCGTTCTATCTGGAACTTCATGCAAAAGCACTTTGCAAAGATTTCCAATATTATTGGAAGTGCTTGCTGAACAACGGTCACCCATCTGTCTAATTTCACTGCTCAAATGACAATAAAAGTCTGTCATTACACAAGGAAATCGATTTAAAAAACACAAAAAACCTATAATCTATTTTTAAGTATTTGAACTCCACGATAGAAATAGCAACAAAATTAATTTTGTTCTCAATCAGAATTCCAGGCATTCAGAAGCCATCACAATATGTTGTAATTTTTATTTTGTGAAATATGTACAGGGTTTCTGTTTTTGTTTGTGAAATGTGTTAGAATTTTTAATCAAGAACTAACATACTGAAAATATTTAATAGGATTGTTAGAGCAAAGTAGCTAAGGAGATGATTCCCTCGATATTGGATAATTAAATGCATAGTCTCCCAAGTTTTCCATTTCGATCAATTTTGTCCTTGTTATTGCTAGGAATTACTTCTAATTTTGTTTGATGCTCTTTTACCCGGATGCCTTTGTTATTTGGGACCCATTTATTTGTTTCTACATGTAATGAATTGTGTTATTGACATTAAAGAAAAAAAAAAAAAACTAGACCATTTCATTGCCGCCTGTATACTCCTAGTAAGAAAAAAATTCGAGGGGTCGATATCACACAAACCAGGAAGACTAACATATTAAATGATTTTAGTGACAGGACCAAACCTTTGAAGGCACAACCGAAAACGGAGGTAGAGCTATCCGGACGACTCTTCTAATTAATCCCCAACTGCGGAAAGGAAGATCGTTGTTTTCCCAGGCGAATAGCACAAGAGCGAGCTGTCTGTCCAGAATTAAGAGCTCTCCACAGGAACCTCTGCATATATGGCTTAATCAAGGAATATCCATGCATGTAGAAAACAAAAGGAAATACCGAACAGAAAATAGAGCAAAAGATTCATTATTGGATGAAGAATCCACGGTTTTGCAATCAAACGCAGTGATTTGAATACTGGGTAATTTTATTTGTATGGTTATGATGTCATTATACTTAATTCCGAACCGGCCAGGTCATCTGGAGTTTAATATTGAGCATGCTGCAACAAGGAAATTGTTCTTGTTCTTTTTTCAGCGTAGGTAATGAGCTTCTATTCACGGTATATAAACAAAGGAAGAGACGGAATATTTGGCCATAAATGGGTGATTCAGCTAAAAGAATTAAGACTTGAATTGACATCAAATAGATTGTAACATATTGAATGAAGAAATCTTAGAAGGTGAAGAAGATAGGGAGGAGAAATTAACCTTGGAGGTGTTAAGGTGAAGAAGACAGAGAAGGAGAAATAAACACCGGAGGTCTTTCTATAATGCCTTTTCCATAAGCCGTTGCTTCCCGCGTATATATAATGCCGCTGCTAGCTACCTGTAACCAAACACATGGTTTGTTTTTATTCGAGTTTCTAGATCTACGTGTACAAAGGTGCTCCCACAACACCTTACCGAGTTGGCAAATTTTTTTTCTTTTTATGTAGCCTCTGCTTAATTGATTAGATGAGTAAAGCTGAGTTGCGTTTGAGAATGTGGTAAAGCTGAGCTGTGTTTGAGAATGTGGTGTAAATTATATTTTTTAAAATTTTAAATAAATAGTTTAAAATATTAAAGAATAATATAAATCATATCTTGGAATTTCATCTAATAGCTTAAGCTATTAGGTTGAGATGGTTCTTTGACATGGTATTAGAGCTTAGATGATCAAGTGGTTACGAGTTCGAATCTCATCATTCCTATTTATTTTATAAAAATTAAGCACAAGGTAATATGAGCATGTACAAGTTTATCATATTCCTGAGATCTTACCTAACAGCTTAAACTTTTGGATTAAATTGGTTCTTTGACATTGTATCAGAGCTTTAATGACCAAGCGGTCATAAGTTCGAATCTCATCATCCCTATTTATTTGATAAAAATTAAATATAAGGTAGTGTGGATTTGTGCAAGTTTCAAGCCCAAAAGGCTTTCACTTGATGAGATGTGTTAGAGAATAATATAAATCATATCTTGAGACCTCACCTAACAGTTTAAGCTATTGGGTCAAGATGGTTCTTTGACACAAAATGAAATTTTTTTTATATTTTCAGATCGTTTTGATGTGCTGATATCAAAAATAATTTTTAAAAAATAGAAAAACTTTATTTTAATGCAATTCTAAGCAAAAAGCACATTGAACCACCACCACTACCACAATTTCAAATACACAAGTTATTTCACTAGTGTTTCATTGCCATAATTTTAATCTTAATTATAAATTAAAAGATCATGTATTTAATTAAATAAAATGAGAACCACATATGCTAATAAATACAAAAAAAAAAAAAGTATTAATGTGTTTATTCGATTCACCTAGCTACAGGTTAAATAATTTGTTTTCTAACATAAATGAATTAATATCACATGAGAAACTTAGAAGCTAGTTAATTCATTAAAAAATTAATCTGATAAACTAGTTAATTCATTAAAAAAAATCTTTGAAGGTGTGACAATTCTTCTTTTTCATACATTTTTTTCAGCATATTCTCACGCGCAAGCCATTCTTTCCCGGTACTCCCTGCCACTCTATTAATTTTTCCTAATAGTTTTTAAATCAACTACTTGATTATCATCTTAATCCATTCCTCTTGCCCTGCTCCCAACTGTGATTAATTAGTGAAATATGTATAGTTTGTTTTTATCAGTTTCGCCGAATATGGTTGTGTGGTTTCCTCCCTGCAGCCACATGTCGCTTCGGGACTTTCTATGGTCATGAAAACCGTAACATTATTCGCAGCTTCAAGGTTGTCAAGGAAGTATACACGAATATCAGATAATAATATAAATTTTATTTTAAAATTTTATTTAATATTTTAAATTATTTAGCTCCGATAGTTTTTTAACATAATATCAGAGTCTTGATAATCAAGTGGTCACGAGTTCGAATCTTATCATTTCTTTTTATTTGATAAAAAATTAAATATAAAGTAATGTGGGTCTATGCAAGTTTCAAGCGTAAATGACTTTTACTTAAAAGGATGTATTAGAGAATAATATTAATCATATCTTATCTAACAGTTTAAGCTATTGAATTGAAATGATTTTTTGACAATTTGGTACTTAGTTTTTTTTAATTAAAAATATACTAATTAATATTTTTTTAAAAAAATTATATTAGTGTATCAAAATAATATAAATTAAATAAAAATAATAATTTGAGGTAAAGAAAAATAATTCAATTTTTTTAAGAACATTTTTAAAACACAAAACTTATATGCTACAAAGTAAGGAGTTTCCGAAATGCAGTCATCGCCTCTTGTTTTTCATCTCATAAATTCACTGGATTCATCAGAAAGTGACGATTTCCGAAATGCAGTCATCGCCTTGATTATTCTCTAAGTTTCTTGATTACGTAGTTCTCTATAATTGTTTTGAAGAAAACTTTCTACTTAGACTTTTGATCATGTGTTAGATTATATATCCACAGAAGCTAATTAAAATCTGAATGAAAAATGTATCGATTATTTGCAAATACATTGCAGGACGTGATGCTGAGGTAAAGGTATCGTCTGCCTACGAATCGATTAAGACAAAGGGATTAATTGTCACCCTCCAAATGGATATACTTCAGGCAGATGGCGGCAGTGGTGACGTTACATGGCTACATCCATAATATATATATATATATATATATATATATATATATATATATATATATATATATATATATATATATGTGTGTGTGTGTGTGTGTGTGTGTGTGTGTGTGTGTGTGTGTGTGTGTGTGACATTTTAATAAAACCATCATGTTTAGAATCACATTATATATAGAATTAAATTTATTTCAAAAGCAAATTTGAATTCAATTGATAACCTATTATAATTTTTATATTCAAAATAAAATATTAAACCACAAAATTAAATTTAATTATATTGCTTAGAATACATGTGAAAATAAATTGAATTAACAATCTTGATGATTTTGCCTTTAATTTAGAAATTATTTTTTTTACAAAAATCATTTATTTTTGTTATAAGGATGCTTATATTTATTTTAAAAACATTTCTAGAAATATTCCAATAAAAGTTATTTGACAATTATATAAATAAGTTTGTGGCAATTGTATAAATATAATTAGTTCTAACTTTCATTCTATTTTAATATATTAAAGTATAGATAAACTCTTCCTCTACTTTTAAGTATTTGAGATGAGATATTGTAGAACAATTTAGTTGAACTAAAAATTGATGTTCAAGTATTATTTTTTTATATATATAAATATTAGTTCTAACTTTTATTCAGTTTTTTGCCATATAAAAAGAATTTGTTTTTCTTTCTTTTTTCCATTTTCTTTTTCTTTGTGCTAGGAATTAATCAATTAAATAATATCTTTAAAACATATTAATTTAGAAATTTTTAATTATAGTTTCATTTCATTTTCCATAATAGCACAATATATATAACATTTCAATCAAAATCATACATAACAAATAAAAAAACATTATTTCAAACAAGCATGATAAAATCAACCGGTTGTTATTATCCTCCTTATTTATACCTTGTAAGAAAAAAGTGATTCTAAAATAAAAGATTTGATTAGTTTTAGTTGCTCATGGAGCAACAAAATTTTATTTTTTTGGTTTTGGAGAGGCTATTGTAAATATGATACAAAGTTCATTGAAGATGAAGGAGAACAAAATCTAAGAAATTCGCTCCAATTAGTTTGAGATTGATGATAATTAGTTGATTCAAATCAATTCTTGAAAGATTGTAAATGATCTAAATAAAGATTTTATGTATTTTCATGAAAACATTACAACAAAAACATTGCATATGAGAATAAATGATGTTGATATTTCACATCGTCTAGGTGAGTATTACGTAATCTTTTAAAGTCTAGTGGACCACATAATGAGACAATTGAAATCCATAAGGATCTATCCATTTTGAGATAAGATAATTTAATTAATTTTTAAGCTAGAATTCTTAAAGTAGCTTTCAAGACTTTTTGTATAGTACTAACATTTACATGGCAGGTAACAAATATGTTATTTGCACCAAATGTTATAAAAAAATCAAGATATGCAAAACTATATAATCAAACAAGTCACTAAATTTAATTGCAAGCTGGTCATGATAGGAGTATTGATATGACACAATATTAATACAAACAAGGACTAATTTTTTGTCTTTGGTACAATAAATAACTTATAACTTGGGAATTAGATAGTGTTCATATATCAATACATGATATATGCATTGACTTTAATATTTTGGAAAAAATAAATAAAGAATAACATAATAAATTAATTTTTTTATTAATTAATGTATAAATTACTAAATTATTGATTTATCGAATAACTAATATCTCCATTAACTAATAATTTTTCATGGTCATAAAAGTATTAAGTTATAGAGGCTTTGCTATGCTTTCATTTTATATTTCAAGTGTGTGTGTGTATAGAGCAAATCAGTCCATACACAACACAACATGAGATACAATAAAAAATATATATTTCAAACAAGCACATTCATCAAATAAATCAATTGCTATAATAAACTACCCCCTCCTTGTGTATCCATTTTAAAAAAAATAATTAAAAATATAATATTTGATTAGTTTTTGTTACTTGTGAACAAAAGTAGTAAAATTCTAATTATGGAGAAGCTATTATAAAATATGATACAAAGTCCATTGAAAAAGAAAAAGAAGAAAATATATGAAATTTGCTCCAATTAGATTGTGATTGATGGTAATAAGTTGATTCAAATCAAGTCTAGAAATATTCTAAAGGATCTCAATGGAGAGTTTTATGTATTTTTTTAAATCAATTACCATAAAAAAAAACATTGCTTATAAGAATGAATGATGATATTTTATATTGTCTAGGTCAACTCATTTATGAATATTATATAATTTTATCTTTTAAAGTCTAACGTACCACATGACATAATGAGATAGTTAAACATCATCAAATAACATCTATCTATTTTTAGGTAAGATAATTTAATTAAAATTTAAATTAGAATTCTTGAAGTAGCTTTCAAGAGACAAGTACTGAACATGTTATTTGCACCACATGTTACAAGAAATTATGATATGCAAGATTATATAAGCAATCGAGTCACTCATTTTAATTTGCATGTTAGGTATGCTATGAGTATTGATATGACATAATATTAATTGCCAAGAATTTTGATATGAAATGATATTAATACATGACTAATCATTTGACTTTGGCTATATATATATATAATCCGTACTATTAAAACCAATAACAACAATGAATTTTTTTTCTGTAAATTATTAAACGGCTTCGAACAAAGAGTTTGAAGGAGAAATAAAGAAACACAAATATAGGTTATTCAATACTTTTAATATTTTATAGAATTGATGGTACGTTGATTTTTAAATTACTATTTTCCACCACCATGTCATAAACTATTTCCCCCCACCGCTGATTCCCTATTACTTTCCTTCTTGTCTGTATAGATTATGAACATGGGATTCACTTTAAATAGTTGTATTATCCTTTGGTTTAATAATTACATATAATCGAAACTAACCTTCTAATTAATTATAGCTCATTTTGTTCTCACTAGAAAAAAAAATCTTGTGAAAGAAGGCTTTTTTATATTATTTTTTTGGCATGATACATGAACAGTTATATGATTTTGATGTTTTTAGCAATATTTTCTAGAATCAAACTGCACTTAATCTCACATAAAGTTGTGAATTTTTATAATTACATTGAATTGAGCATGAGATATTTGATTAGTTTTAGTTGCTCGTGACCTACATTTTATAATTTTTGGTTTACTTGTTTTAAAGAAGAAGAAGAAGAAATTATCGTAATTTGCTAGGACTTTCATTTGCATGTCAGTGACTTTAATTTGCATGCAGGCTATGGTAATATTGTCGTGGTCCATATAAATGCAGACAAAGACTGATGTTTTGTTTTTGGTACAATTATTAGTCAACTGTTTTTAGGTATCTGCCATCAATGATCTCACACGTGGCTAAAACAAGGATATGGAGAAACATCCTTATCATTTTTAACCTCCGATGAGCTAGCAAACTGATAAGAGACACCTTTTGTCTTTCCCATCTTTGAGACATGCGAGATTCCTTATCTGGCCATATTTCGTATTTACACCTCTTGAAGGGAAGTATAATACCTTACGTTAGGGTTTAGTGTTCAACTGGGACGTTGTTTGCCAGGCCTAAAAGGAGTAGGGCTTTTAATAATTTTGGCCCATTTCAGTTGTTAAAGGCTTAAAGCATTTCCTGTTTTGACTAGAAAAGGCTCATATTCTCTGTGAATTCAACTCTTGAATCCCTTATCTGCATCACTGCATGGAGGAGCAAAAAACTAAAGTTAGAATGGTCCTTGTCTAATCAATGCATGCTAAAAAAATATTGGCTACTTTTCAGTCTTTACTCTTTACTAGGTCTAGGATGTATATAATTTTCTTAAAAATATTGACAAAAAATCCTTGAGAACCAACACATAGATGAAAAAACAAGAAAACTGCCGTCAGCCAAGGCTTCAAGAATCTCTCAGTTTATCACTCTCCTTGACT
>Ga0325411_1006551_pt1 | contig 12779 bp, 10 predicted proteins | sample PopdelMetagenome_13_FD_206181 | JGI IMG/M metagenome (GOLD analysis project Ga0325411, IMG submission 206181) | Populus deltoides microbial communities from Bellville, Georgia, United States - Xylem-PdIQD-R4 | ecosystem: Host-associated > Plants > Phyllosphere > Stem > Wood/Secondary xylem... | reverse complement strand
CCCTAGAACTTTAATTTCTTCTAATTAAAGCCCAAATTAACTCTAAAACCCATTTTTCTTGCAATTAAACCCTCCTTAAATTCAATTAAACCTTCATTAAAATTTAATTGAGTCCATAAACATCTGATTTTAGACATTTCTTCCTCAAATTGAATTTGTTTTGTCAATAGGGCTATCTTCAGTCAATAAAATACTGCCAAATTTTAATATTTATATTTTTTAACTTCCTCAACCAATTTTTGATTATTTTTAGGGCGCTCTAGCATCCCTTTTTCACTGTTATATTTTTTTTGATAATATTTTTTTGTATTTTATTATTTAAAAATGTGAAATGGGGAATAACCAAAAAATGGGTTATGACAATTCTAAAAGTTGTATTTTAATCACTATAAAAATCATTGATGGGTGTTTGGATATAAATATGTTGTTGGAGAGTGTCTTATTGGGGATTTTAGATTTATTGGTAATTTAATCAATAATTTAAATACTAACAAAAATATCAATAAAATATAGGTGCAAAAAAAAAGTTGCCGACAATTATTCTGCTAGCTAATTTGTCAGTAAATATAACCAATGGTTTGCTGATGGAATAATCATAGATAATATATTGTGTAGAACTAGTGAGGTCCTCAACAAAATAATTGACATAAAAATATATTGGTGAATATGTTGTTCTATATCAAAACATATCACAACTCTTTATAATTCTCTTAGGAAAATGAATCTATATTATCCATAAAGTCCTTAACAAATTTTTTATATCTATTGGTAATTCAATGGTGTTTTAGTGATTTGTGCTTATTTGAATCAAATAATTTGAAATTAAACAACTAAATTAAATTAAAAAATATTTTATGTTATTAATTTAACTGTCAAAATCAATTACAAATATTTATATACAATAATAATAATAATAATAATAATAAAAACAGCTCTAATCATGTTGTCTAGTGAATGGAGCTCTACATTTGGTCTGCTATTATTATGCTTGTGCACATGTTACTCGTGGTTGATTGCATGTGATATCGTACGTATGAGCTTTGACTTAATGAAGAGTAATATTGACCACGATTCAATCTCTTCGTATATTTTCCATGGAAGAGGTAGTCAGTTTTAAAATCATGCAGGCACCATATTCGTTTGACAGTGTAATTTGGTATGATTTTGCGCACTGTTTGGTATTTTTGGATGGGCAGCTGCCTCTGAAGCCCCTGTTGTTATCAGTGCATATACTTACTGTTTCTTCTTAATTCGTAAAATTAGCACACAGATAGATTGATTCGACCACCGGTTATTCCTTAGTTTAAGAGGGAACATTGCGTATCTCATCCACATCTACATATGTTTTGAGAAATTTCACCGCACTTGTATTAAGATGGAAACTTATTTTGAATTGCTTGTTTTGCTAGTTCGTAGTTCTGTTTCTTTCTTTTAGAATCTTTAGTCATTTTTTTTCCATCTATTTTTTCTGAAATTAAAAAATATAAATAAAGGACAGAACGAAAAAAACAAAAATTCTGCATAAAAAAGTTGATGTGGACTTGCAAAACAAACTCAAGTTGTGAAAATTTAATAAAATACAAAATAAACATTTGATATATCAAAAATATACTCGAATTGATGTCTAAAAAATTGACAGCGTCCAAAATTTAGTGGCGACAAATATGGGCAAGAGAGCAGGTTGGAAGATTTAGCAACAGCAAAAGAGAGGGAGGCGCAAAGAAGAGGAGGGGAGAGCAGCAGTTGTCTGTGTCTGCTCGCAGCTCAGAATTGTAGCAGTACAACATGATGATTATTTGACCTGTGGTGTATTTGCCATTTAAAAGGGCAGTCTGTCTAATTATAAATCATGCAAATACACTAGCGCTCCATTTAACATATTTATGATGAAATATTTTATCGGTATTTATTCTATTATTCCATCAGCAAATATTTTATTAACTGATTCATATACATAAACTATCTATTGAAAAACTGCTAGTCAGTAATTTATTCTTTGTTGGAATATCTTTCGGTAAAAAAACCTGATGATTGTATAGACAAACAATACATGTCAAAAAAAAAATTACCAGCTAAAATATATCGATAGTTATTCCATTGATAATTGGCAGTGGCATTTAAAGTAATTTTATTCTAACCCTCTATAAAATATCAATAGAATAATTTTATCGGTAATGTAATAGTTGAAGTGGTATATGCAGTAAAAAAATTTCAACTTTCTGGAATATGATGAGTTGAGTCTGTCGGTGTCTCCGTTCGTAATAATTAAAAATATATATTTTAAAAAAATCTATGGAACATGAATAGAAAATAATTAAAAAACTAAAATTGTATAAAATTCAAGTATGTAAAAATAATTATTTTAATATAAAAGCCAAATATTTATTACAAATTTATATGTTCAAATAAAATGAAACTAGAACAAAGACGGTGCTGGAGGAGGATAGTCGTTCCCAGAACCATAGGGCCTAAAATGGGATGCACATGTACCACCCATTTGTGATTTAATATTGATCACCATTCAGCGGAGTTTTTCATATTCCATAGAGAGGTGTTCATATTTTTCATTTAGATGGGTCGTATGTTCTTGCACTCATTGTCGTAACAAGGGTGCAAACTGGAGATTGGGTGCTCAATATTGATTGCGAGCTCCTATCGGTTAAAACTATGGATGAGCAAAAAAAACTGAGAAAATAGAAAAAAAATAACTGAAAAAACCAAACCGTGAAAAAAACCAATTAAACCGATTAGAGTTTTGAAAAAACCAACCGGTTCAGTTCGGTTTTGGTTTTAGAAGCCTAAAACAAAAAAAAAAGAACCGAATCGAACCCAAACCGAAAAAATGGAAAACAATTAAGCTAAACTGGGAAAAAACATAGCCAAATAGGAAAAAAACAGAGCCAAACCAAACCGAGACCTGTCGGTTTGAATCGGTTCTGGTTCGTTTTTTTAAAAAACCTGTTTGGTTACTTTTTTTATAAAAACCAAACCAAACCGATAATGATCACCCTTAGTTAAAACACTATGAGTCGTCCGCAAGTTCTCAGCTTTAGTGTTGGAGAGTCTATACACTCAATTTTTATCAGGTTCACTAGACGATCCTACCTCCATCTACAAATCCATATCGAAATCCCGGTGGGTCGAATGATCGTCCCCGTATCTCTCCCTCAACCAACTGTTATATGTCTTTTGAAAATAAAAAATGAAATCATCAAATTCAATTCAAGAAATTAATAACTTACAAAAAAAAATGGTTGAACGAACATACTACAAAGTGTTGAGCACGATTATTGACAAATTGTTGCACCCCTTTTTGGCGGTCTTCACTTTGCACTTGCGTCTTCACAAAAAGCTTCATTGAGCTTGGCTCACGTTCATGAGTCATAGCCTATAAGAAAAAAATGTTGTCAATCAAATATATTTATAAATAACAACAATTTAGTTAAAAGATAGATGTGATTAAAATTAATTTTACCATTTGCTTCACATGTGAAATGAATGGAACGGAGCCATTGGTGTGCGTGGTAACTGAACCGTGAATTTCACGGCTCTGGTTCCCTACACTAAACTGTGAGCGTCGTGTGAAATGCTCGAACATCATGTGTTGAATATATTTTTTTAATATATTTTCTGGGATGTATGGCTGTCTGAAATCCTTCCAAACTACCATGTCATTCCAGCTTAGTAGAGCATTTTCTCTGGCATATTTAAAAAAAACATTTGCGCCTCATACAAAAAATTACGCAACCTACATGATACAAACGTATTCTATATGAGTTAATGGCAAATATATATTTTCATATATATAGTACTATATATCTTTAATAGAAAATAGTGATGTAAAATAAAATAAAAAAAAGTGAAAACAAAACAGGCAGATGCATTGGAAGGAACGTCTATACATGCCTGAAGAACTTGGCAGAGATCATGATTATTATAGAATGTATCTATATAGGAAATATTGTAGTCATACTCTTGTGTGGTTGCCCCCACCATTCCTACTGTATATTACCCTACACACACACACACACACATATATATAGTAAAGGTTGGCTAACCAATAGGTCAAGCCTCCTAATTATTCTCAACTTGGTACCAGAGTTTTATGTCGTCTGAACTCTTTTCTCTCTCTTTCCATTTGCATCCAGCCTTTTCTCTGCTTTTCTTAAATGAATTCTACTGTTGTCGCCGACTTTTCCATCACCACCGGTGGTGTAGCACAGCTGGCCAACCATCTAAATTGCTACTGCTGGTGTCTTTCCTCCACAACAACAGCCTCCACTTGCATAGCATGTCTCTGTTGTTCCTTTGCACCTTATGGGAATACACACTCCAGCTATCGTTCCTTTATCAAACACCAACCAAATTGTTTCGTTGAAACTTATGAACATAAATTATCTCTATTGGCGAATGCAAATGAAGCCTTATCTCCTTAGTCAAGATGTTTTTCATTTCGTTGACGGCTCAGTGTCGTGTCTTCCATCTTATGTTTCTGGCAGTTATGCTGGTTCTTCCTCTACAATCAACCCTTCTTTTCTTTGTTGGAAGCAACAAGATCAACTTATTTTGAATGCATTACTCTCCTCTCTCTCCGTGGATGTGTTGCATCTCATGGTAGATTGTTCTACCACGCATTGTGTTTGGCACACTTTTGCGAAAGCGCTTGTATCTCCATTTAATTCTCGCATCATGCAACTCTATGGCTCCTTTCAAGACCTTCGATAAGAAGACTCATCGGTTAGTATATACATGCAGCAAGCCAAATCATTATTTGATGAATTGGCTGCTGCTGGTTACCCCATGTCTCTTGAAGACTTTAATCTCTATGTGTTTCATAGCCTTCGTGGCGAGTTCAAAGACTTGGTAACAAGTCTCATAACCAAGGCAAAACCATTGTTATATGCTGATCTTCACAACCAACTTCTTACCCATGAATTTTTGCACAAGAACTCCTTTGATTCCATGGATATCGCCTCCTCTCTATTGTCTTCTTCTCTGTCGCAGCAGCCACCACTGCTGCCAACACCATAGCCCTCTGCTCATCATGTTATGTCTCATCACAACTCCAACTTTAGCCGCAGTAGGGGTCGCTCTCGAGATAATTGGCATCCTAATAGCAACCGCTACACTCACCAGAATATGGGTCAATCTGCTGCAGACTAGTGGCCAAACAATTGGCAACAGTGTAGGTACAACTCAGGGGTTGGGCAATGGTCTGGACATGAGCATGTTCGCTGCCAATTGTGCTCCAATTTCGGTCGCACAACTCCCTATTATCCCCATTTTTGCAGCAATACCCAGCAACCCTCTACTCACCTTACTGTTGGGAATGTTTCTACTGCGACTTGGTTCCCCGACACCGACGTGAATCAACACATCACACCTGATTTTACAACTTTGACCGATTCTGCACCCTATCATGATAATAATTATTTGCATTTTGGTGACAGTAAGGGCCTTGACATATCCCATATTGGACATACTAGGTTACATTCCCCAAAAAACATTTTTATATTATCTAATGTTCTCCATGTGCTTCATATTATCAAACCGTTGTTATCACCCGGAATGACCGAAACATTTCATACCAATTCAAAAAATGGAATAAAAAGGAACAATTTTCATCTCATTTTAAATCTCGGTCCATTCCGGATTTTTCAGCTGAATTTTAACCGGAACAAAATTAATAACCTTAGTTTATGCTTGAAGGGTGTTTTGCTTTTGAAAAAAAGCTATCACACCTCCTTATCCGTATTGGTTATCTTCCATAATTTTTTTCCAAACAACCATTGTTAGACTATATATATATATATATATATAGAGAGAGAGAGAGAGATTGCAGTCAAGTATTTATTCAAGTCATGCCAACTATTAACCGAGTCACTTGGATTTCTCCTTATGCATATTTAAGATTGCTAAAAAAAAATATTTAGTTTAAGTTCACAAATAAGCTAATTCGATAACACTTTTTAATATAAAACCAAAAAAAAAAGAGCTATATATCGTCATCAACTTTATTTGGTTTCAATTTAAATCAACTTTTCAATAAATAATGAATGTTAATGAGCACAGTAGCGAGAACTAAGCGGTGTTATGTGTGTTTGGGACTTGTGAATACTCTACACTCTGGCTCTCTTCATACAATCAATTGACGTTGACACATAATAAAAATGAAAAAAATTTACTACGTGGATTTGTGATTAAATTAAACTACAATACTAAATATGCCCACTCTGTGGTACAATACTAAAAAAGCCATATGTCAAGATTTGCCGATATCTTCATCATCCACTTGCACTTCTTTTTCTCCGTACACTTGTGAAGTCGGTCAAGATTCCCAGTATATTATCAACATCATCAATTTCAGAAAGAAGTATCTGTTAGGCTGATTTACTTCCATATTAATTATTGTTTGAATATTCTTAATCTGAATGATATTGAAGAAATCCAAAACTAAAAACTAAACTAGAAAAGGCACATAGATAGATGAATTGAAATTGTCTAAATCAGACACTAAATTAAAAAAAAATTAAAAATTTGTTGATCAATTGAGATTCAAATTATATAAATCATTGACCAAGAATGAAAACATTAGCCAACATTAGACCTGAAATTAGAATTTGATATGGATATAATTGAATTGTTTTTTTTTAAATTAATATTGCAATTAAAAATTTAGTTAGACAAATTAAAAATTGAGAATTGATTTAGAATTGATATATTTTAGCACTATTTTTAAAATAAAACAGCTTATTTTGACCGCATCATCACCGCTTCATATACTATTCGGGGAAAAAAAAAAAAAAACCCGCCCCATGCCACCTTACCCTGCACTTGGCCAGGATAGGGTGGCTACCTGTCCCCTGCACTTATAAGTAACAGAAGCTGGGGACATTTTAGAGGAGGAATGGTTTTGGGGAGGTAAAAATGAGACAGAGGCAGAGACAAAAAAACAGGGGGGGGGATTTTGATAGTTGGAAGAAAAACAGGGGAGAACAGAGGAGGGGAAGAGAAGAGGAAAGAAAAAAGAAGAACCAGGAGGGAAGAAACAGAAAAGAGACGAGGGAGTGGAAGGAATAGAAATAAAAGCAGAAGAGGGAGAGAAACAAAAGAGACCCCTGTGTCTCTGCACAGTGGAGGAGAAAGGCAGCAACCACCACCTGTCGCCACCAGGTCCGCCGCGACTATCACCGGCCTCTCGCCGTATTCCACGGCATGACCACCACCGTGACAGCTAGCTACGACCAGGTTGCCACCCCGCCCCCCCTACTTTCTCTTCTGCCCATCTCTTTTCCCCCTACTTCAGGCCGCGCCTGCATGCAGAATTCATTCTGCATACAGGAAAGAGGGATGGGGGGAAATAATTAACCCCCGTCTTGGGCCAGTTCAGTTCTGGACCAACCGGAATGGATGGGCCGGTTTGGGCCCGCATCCAAAAAAGAGAAGGGGATTTGTTGGGCCGAGATCAGCCCAACACAACCCAAGCAATATATATATTAAAACAAAAAAAACCAAAAAAATTCTTTTAAAAAATTTGTGATTTTTTTATGTATTTTTTTTATCAATTTTGATTAATACTGGTTTGTATTTTTATATTATAAATATACAAATCCGGTATTAAAATAGTCAATTTTCTCTTAAATGTTGTAAAAAATTATATAGAAAAAAAATAAATTTTTTTATTTTTATGTATATGGTCAAATATCTCAAAAATATAAAATTTTTATATCATATTTTCATACAAAACAAAAATTAAAAAAAAATATATGTCTTAGCATGCTTTTGGATTTTAATAACCAACTTATTAAAGTCGTGGGACCTAAGCTAATATTTCAAAAATAAATATTTAGAATTGGAAATAAATCTTAATTTTTAGCATTCTCATTCTCTCTCATCTGCTGATTGTAAAATGAGAAATAGTAGATAAGTAGTATACTGAAAATTAGTGTGAATATTCGGGTTAACTTGTACGTATTTCGATTAATTTTATAAGCTCTAAAATTAATGATTATATAAATCATCAGTATGTTGTGGAACCTATATCAAATAATGATGACAATATGTATTAATTAACTACATTAAATAAATAAATTTACAAAAAAAATATTGGTTTAGCTCAAGATTATCCAACTTACTTTCAAACTTCTCTTAAATATTCATTATCAATTATCTATATACATACAAATTTATACATATTAATTTACAAAAATTACAAATCGGCAATAAAATTGATAAAATATAAAACTGACATGTTAAACAAGCTATTATTTATTTCATCACAAAACACTTAAGTCAGTAATTCGACATAAATTTCAATAATTTATAAACAAATATAATTTTACAAAATCTAAAACAAACCATAACATCTACAAAACTATAAATCAAAACAACAAATTTGTTTGAGAGAAAAACAATAAAACAAATAAGCACCCAACATTATCTACTTCTTCAATCTCTATCCCATCAAAATCAATTTGGGGCAAGAAAAAAATATCTGATATATGTGATTTACTCCTGGTTTTATAAATTAGAATGTGTAAATTGTAAAACCAAAGCAATAAGATATCTACATGCATGTGTCAGACAGTTTCTATATATATATATAAAAGGAAGAAAATGCATTTATTAAACTATGGATGTGTTAGAATGGAGAAATTTAGGGCAGAGATGACGTATACAGAGCATGCCAAGAATGAAGGGGAAAAATAAAACAAAACACTATCATTGGCTTGAAAAAACAAGAAAAAATAAAATCATTAGTTTGAGCTTCAGGAGACAATTTTAGCCTTCTTGCCTTAAACTCGTTACAAAAACCCTTGTCATTTGAGATTTCATGCTTGTAATATTTCTGTTTTCAATTAGTATTTTTGTCAGATTACTGTTGAACTTGATAAGAACTTTGAGCAAATTCCAATTTAATTTTTGTAGCGAATTACATCACTTAATTCGCCTCAGACTGTCTTTATGGCTCAAAGTTGGATACTCTGCTTCTACGTTACAAAGTCAAAAGGTGGGTTTACCCTTTTGTTCTAATAACAAAACGAGTTTAGGATTTCAAAGTACTAATCCAATAAACAATGATCTTCTACTTCATAGGTTTGGAACCTTTTTTTCTTTTTTAATAGTTAATTGTACAGACGAGGGCTTGAAGCTGTTAACTTTCCCTGGACTGCTTATGTCATTTATTCATAGGTCTACTTGTATACTATCACCTGGTGGTCTAAGAGGCAATATTGCGTCTCTCTTTCACATCTACATATCTTTTGAAAAATCTTATCACACTTGGATCAAGATCACAACTCTAGCTCTATTTTTTTCTTTTTGAATCTTTAGTTATTTTTATTTTTTCTCATCTTTTTTTATAAAATTAAAAAATATAAATAAATTACTACAAAACGAATAAAACAAAACCAGCATAAAAAAAGTTGATGTGAACTTGCAAAACGAACTCAAGTTGTCAAAATAAACATTTGACACATCCCAAATATACTCGTATTGATGTCTAGAAATTGACGGTGTCAAGAATTTACTGGTGACAAACATGGGCAAGATAGCAGGTTGGAAGATTCAACAACAGCAAAACAGAGACAAAGAAGCAGAGAAGAGGAGGGAAGAGCAGCAGTTTTCTGTTTTCTGAGGCTCAGCATTACATGATGAAACGTCTGTACAGACCTGAGGAACTTGACAGAGATTATAATTTTCCGGAAACTGTATCCTCTCCGTAGTTAACCCCTCTAATTACAGAAGAGTTTCAGAGACCCGTCTCCCCTGGCTCTCGTAGATACGGGTGATTGTTGTGATATGTTGAACTCTCCAGAAATCTTCACCACGGTGCCTCTCTATTGTCTTGATGAATGTTGAAGGCATATACCACAGAACCAGGTCTTCAATATTTTTCAGGTTTTCAATCCCATCCGGCACAGTTTCTAGCACCGTGCATGCTGTGATGTCTAGCCTCTCTAACCCAGGCATTGATCCTTTTGCTATTCTGATGCGCCGCAATCTCTCCAGTTCATGGAGACCTAGCCTCTTCAGCTTTGAAAATCCACTAGGATCACAACACAGTTCTTCCCCTGCATAAGCTTGACAGAGTTCAAGCATCACCAAACTAGGCAATTTCTGGAGGACCTTGAGAGGATCACTTTTCAAATTAGAATATTGAAGCACTAGCTTGGAAATATACTGGAGTGAAGCTATCCATCCTGGTAAAGCTGGAAGACTACATTTGAGATTTAGTCGTTGGAGATATTTTGGAGGAGATGAAAGAGAGTCAAATTGTAAGAATTCAGTGTTGTTTAGGGAAACAAGATACAATGCAGTAAGGTGTTTCAACCTGTCCAAAGTATAGCATAGATCCATTCCCTGCTCTTCTCTTAGCTTTAAAATGCCCAGCCTTCTCAACTGAGTTAGCTTTCCCAACTCCCTGACTAACTCATAATCTTCATTCACTTCGACGCTTCCCAATTTCTGCAGGCTCGTCAATCTTCCTATTCCTGATGGAACTCTCATTCCATGAGTGTCTGGGAAGAACGATGAGGACTGGAAAATGTATCGATAGTTACGGAGCTGGCAAAGACATGTCAATTGTGTGATCCCAGCAGGCAAAGAAGATACAGGACTCCTTTTCAAATCCAGTATTTCCAAGCACTTGAGCTTCCTTATGGACTCTGGAAGCTCACTTATCATGGTCCATCTCAAACTTAAGTATCTCAAATGAATCAGTTCAGCCAATTCAGGTAGGAAGGTGGAAAGGGGAGCTCGATCTAAATTCAATACTCTCAACAGCTTGTAATTGCGAAAACCGTACTCAAAAGAATGATGTGAAGAAAATGACAACAAAGACCACAGATAACGAAATCTCATATCTGATTGTACTTCCTCAGAGTTTTCATGGATTGATAGACGCCGAACTTTCTCATTCTTGCTGATTCTTGTTCCGTTTGCTATCATAACAAAAGATTCTTCCCTGGATTTCATTTGAATGATTTCTCGCATTAGATCATGAACACGACATGTCTTGACCCTATTAAAATAATTCTTCTCCACCACTTGGATCAAACTCCTATTCACGAGTTCATTAAGGTATTCCTCTGCTACTTCCTCCATTGTAAAGCCTTGCTTCTCTTCCACGAACCTTTCAACTATCCATAGCCGGATCAACTTCCTTCTTTTTATCAAATAATCCTCTGGAAAAACACTTAAATACAAATAACACTGTTTGAGGTAGTAAGGAAGATTATCATAACTTAGTTGAAGTATTCTACGTAGACTCCCAAGGTCGTTGTTACTTTTCAATTCTGTAGCTAGGCAGTCATGGACTTTCTTCCATTCCAAACCTCGATTTTTCTTCTTCGACAGGAGGCCTCCTATTGCTACAATTGCAAGTGGCAGTCCCTCACACTTCTTTAAGATATTTCGAGACATCTCTTCCAGTTCTGGAGGGCATACAGCCTTATGCTCCCCCCTAAAGGCTTTCATACAAAAGAGGGTCCAAGCTTCATTTTCTGGTAAAGCTTGGAGTTCATAAACATGTCTAGTGTTCTCTATAGATTCAGCCAAGTTACTTAAACGTGTAGTGAAGATAATTCTACTACCACAGTTACAGTCAGGAAATGCATACTTTATTGTTTCCCAAGCGTTTACATTCCATATATCATCCAAAACAATGACATACCTCCTTCTCCATAGATAATTTCTTAGAGCATCAATTAATTGGAAGTCAGTCATTGATTGCAAATTATCCGGAACAGGTTCGTTTGCTGTCACCAGAAACCCCTGCAGAGCAACTCGTAGAAGCTCCGTGGATGCAAACGATTTGGAAACTGTAACCCAGGAATGGGTATCAAAGCTTCTTCTGATGGGGTGGCTGTCATAGACTTTCTTTACGAGGGTTGTTTTTCCCAACCCACCCATTCCAACCACAGAGATACTGGAAAGCATTTCTTCTCCTTCCACAAGCCACGAAACCAGTAGATGTTTTGGGTTCTCAATTCCCACGACATCAGCTTCATCTAAGTAAAGAGCAGCTAACCGGGGATCATGCCATTTCTCTACGGTAGCACGGGAGGTTGATGGCATGTCTATCCTATTCAAAGAAAATGCGTTTCTTCTCTCAGAAATGGCTTTCACCCTTGCTTTAATGCTTTGTAACTGGACTGCCAGCCGGTGCCGTGCACTTAATTTACGGATGGAACGATATGAATTGCGAAGATAATGGATAAAACCACTCCCGTGAGATGGAGCAAACCGGAGCATGAACTCTTCAAGAATGTCCTCAGCATCATAAGCCACATCTCTCACTTGTTTGACCCAGGCTCTCAGTCCTTGATCACTCTCACTCCTTTCTTCCGCATCCTGAAGGAAAGATTTCATGCTATACAAATCATCCTGTAGTTCAACGATTCCCCCTCTAACTCCTCCCAAGAACCGTGTTTCTTCTGCTACAAAGGAAGCCAGTTTCTCGAGCACCACCTGCACTGCGATCATGGCCATGGCTTCTTGCTCCAGAATCACCAATCCTGATCTCTTTTCTCTCGCCAAAAATTTGAAGAAAGGAAAAACAAAAACCCTTGATGCAGTTTCTATCTCAGATGTTTGCTACAGGGTTCCAAGCTTAATTAACAATTCCTTCTACTGATTCGTTGTGCATGAAAGATAACATTTTTTTCATTTAAGAAAATTATTATGTGGACCATATGGCCCTAGGCAAATTAAGGCCTCACATATAGCCAGCTATAGCATGGGATAGCCAGTGGTATCATTTGTCATTTTTATAAGTT
>Ga0325411_1006549_pt1 | contig 12780 bp, 8 predicted proteins | sample PopdelMetagenome_13_FD_206181 | JGI IMG/M metagenome (GOLD analysis project Ga0325411, IMG submission 206181) | Populus deltoides microbial communities from Bellville, Georgia, United States - Xylem-PdIQD-R4 | ecosystem: Host-associated > Plants > Phyllosphere > Stem > Wood/Secondary xylem... | reverse complement strand
ATAAGAAACGATGTATCCTGCAAAGTGTAAGAAATCAGTTGAAGAAGTAGCTGAAAATCACCTCGACAAGTGTGCACATATCATTATTCCTGCCATGATAATATATGGTGGTGGAATTCTACAGAATCATATGCTGGAATTCTACAGAATCATATGCTCCGCCATAGATTTGACCTTTAAGTCCTTATTCTTCAGATGGACCACGCACTGCAGCAGAGCCTAAATTCTCCTTGCTCTCATCTTCGTTACTTTCACTCGTTCCATCTTTATCATCACTTGTACTTTTGAGTGCAACCCACTACTCTGGATTGCTTTCCTAGATTCCCCAGCGGTTGCAATGGCACCCTTGGCAGCATCTATTTCAGCTGCAGCCATTGCTTGGTGCTCTTCTTCCTCAACCACAGCTCGAACTCTCTCAAGAAACTTGTCATCCTCCTCTGGGAAAAAATGTCCTGCATACAACCAACCATAATAAAAGGTACAAATAGATACTATGACATTACTAGAGTATAGAGAGAGATGGATTCATTGCTGTATAAGGAATTGTCTATATCTATATATATATAGAGAGAGAGAGATAGCAAGAGTTATCAAGCAAGAAACTAATTGCGGAAAAAAATTGTTTTAACCCAACTGTCATTGCTACTTGCTTACAATTTCACAACTTGATACGAAGAGAGGATTGACGCTACTTGCTTGGTGCTCCTCGAGGGGCGTAGCGTGTTGGCAAAGGGTTTGAGATCTGCACAGCAGGTCTCGAGTTCGAATCAGGGCGTGCACCTCTTGTAAGAGCCTGGGACAGCCGGGGTTTTACTCCCTCACCTGGACCCACAAAGTGCGCTTTCCGGGAGGGTGAGGTTTCCTCGAATCCAAAAAAAAAAAAAGGAGTTAAACATTTCATGGAAAAGAAAAAAAATACGAAAACAAACAGTTATCTTTACTCCTTCAATTCAAGCAAGCACTGTGATCGCGAGTGCCACAGAGGTATTGTATCAAGCAAGCGATTCAGAATCAATTGTTTGGCCACAGGGTCACATACAAACATAACAGTTATCTTCAATGTTTTAGCAAGAACATATGAATTATGTATTTTTGGTAGGCAAATAAAATTGAAAGATAACAAGTAATCTGTACGTGCCTCTTTCAAATTCCACAAATCTGAGGTCACTCCCGAGTCCCAAATTGTGAAATGAATTCCACATTGCTCGTTCAATACGAAAACAAAATCATGCAATTGAATTACAATCCTTTGGAGAAGAAAAGGAAAAAGAAATAAAGACATACATATAATATAAAATTGTACATGTAAGCAATAATGTCAGGATGGCCGAGTGGTCTAAGGCGCCAGACTCAAGTTCTGGTCCTCGTGAGAGGGCGTGGGTTCAAATCCCACTTCTGACAATCTTTTCGAACATTTTGATATCTCTACACTTTTGTTGGGCTGCGCTTTCATTGCTGGGACAATGATTTTCTCCATAGCCCAAGTTTCGATATTAACAAGGTTTCTAGCATTATTTCTAATTTACCGGGTTCAGAATGGAAATGAGGGCACCTTAGCGCATACTTACGCTACCAGAGACTCAGCGACAGTTTGGAAATGTTGTGTAAATTATATTTTATAAATATTTAAATATTTTTTTATTTAAATTTAATATTTTTAGATTATTTTAATATGTTAATGTTAAAAATAATTTTTAAAAAATAAAAAAATATTTTTTTAATATATATTTTTAAAAAATAATCATTATCACATTTCTAAACATACTCTCAATCCTAGTATTCCTGACAGCTTTTGAAAATGACCAGATACTCCAATGTTTAACCTCTTGATGCAAATACAAAAATATTAATAAAAATTTTAAGAACATCATTTTAATTTTAATTTTAATTTTAATTTTAATTAGATATACTATTTATCTATCTCCACGAACTAAGGAAAAAAAACTCAAAAACTCTAGGAAAATTGAACCTGAACTCTAAAATGAGTGAACAAAACAAAGCAGAAAACACTGGAAAGAAGTTAGATGAGGAACTGTTTAGTGTCTATAACATCTCCTCTTTAACCTATTTTTATATTGATTTTTAGAACAAAAAATGATGCAAAATTAATTTTTATCTTTTTATCTTAATTACTCTCCATAGAAAAAATAAAAAATTGGTGATTTCTTATCTTAAAAACTAGAGATTTGTTTTTAAAAAGTAAATTGTACAAGAAATAAAAGGTTAGTATTCATATTGTTTATTTATAGGAGCGGGCAAAAAAAATTTTTTACTAATGAAGAATTAATTTTTAACAAACTCAAACTTAAGTTCAAATTAGACTGGAAAAAAAAAAAGAAGCAAACTCAAACCTAAGTTTAGTATTCGTATTTTTTGTTTTATAGGAACGTGTTTGGTATTGCGGTAGTTGGTCTGGTTGTGGTTTGAAAAAAATTATTTTTATAAAAAGTACATTTAGTTGAAATTGGTTTGAAAAAATAGGTGTTTGGTTAAAACTGTTGTTGAAATTGAGGTTGAAGAAAAAGTAGTTTAATGTATTTGGTTAAAAATGCTTTTGAAATTGAAGTTATAAAATAATTTAAAAATATATATACTAATATTGATGGTTTTAAATTTAAATATTGTAGAATTAATTATTCCTATTACATCATGAAATAAATAATATTTTATATAAAATATTTTTTATTATTCCATTAAACTATTTATAATTTCATTACGTATAAAATTCATTCGATAAAACTACAGTTTTCATAATTTTTTGAGCGTGTAATAAAATTAGATAAAATATTATCAGGTATAAAATTGATATTATAGTGCGAGTGAATTTAATTCACTCTATACTAGTTTTTCAGGAAAAAAACATTGTTTACATCACAGTGCGAGTATAACTAGTTTTTTTTTAAAAAAAAACTATTAAAAAAATTAACACACTAAAAAAAATGTTCATGTAATTGAATAGTGCAATTATAATGTACAGTGTATCAATGTACACTGTTCATGCTAATTACAGTGTTCAATGAACAGTGCAATTAACATGAACAGTGTTCAAAAAGCATGAATTCCTTACTTCCCGCAAATAAATGATGGACCCATATTTTTTTATTTTTTAACAATTTATAACCAAACGGTTAATTAATGTGTTTTTTAAAAAACATGAACGCGTTGACAGACAGATACTAAGTCAATGTTCGCAGTTTAATTTATGACTTTTTAACTTTTCGTTGTATAATTATTAGAAAATCATATATTTTTTTCGACAATTTTTGTCCCATAGACTATTGTTGAAGAAGTTATCTTCGGACTCCTGGATCATTAATTTGAGGTCTTCCTCTTAACATGTTCTACTCTTTTTGTTTCGGAAATTTTATAGGTGACGTTGTCCTTCGAGAGTTTCAACTTTCAATGAACATATCAAATTATAAATGATGATTGTGGAATGAGTTTGTCAAGAGATCTGGTACGAACAGGAGCACAGAACCACCCATGATGAACAAGATGTGATATGTTGTTCACTACAGTTTAAAAATTCATTTCAGAAGAGATCAACAATGTAAGACAAATTAGAGGCAGTGGGCTAAAGGTTAACACGCATGCCAACTTTTGGAATGGATGCTTTCTATTTAACTTCAAAAATTTAGTCTGCGTGATATTAAGAGGTAAGGAATTGGGAAGAAGTAACTGTTAAGGCAAGGCATCATTAGAATACAACCTGTTGTTGTTAGAGTAATCACATCCCTATACTATAAAAGCCATGCTCCTCAAACACAATGCAGTGCAGTTTGTTTATCCCTCATTACTACTTGAAAGTGACTAGTGAATCTAGCTTATGATGGCATTACATTCAGCAATCAAGTTTTCAGTTTTTGCCTTGGTATTGCTAAAACTGGCAACAGATTCTGATGCTGGAGGAATAGCAATTTACTGGGGTCAGAATGGAAATGAGGGCACCCTGGCAGAGACTTGTGCAACCGGAAATTATGAATATGTAAATCTAGCTTTCCTGTCAACTTTCGGAAATGGTCAGACTCCCATGATTAATCTTGCTGGCCATTGTGATCCATACAGCAATGGTTGTACCGGCTTAAGTTCTGAAATAAAATCATGTCAAGCAAAAGGTGTCAAGGTCATGCTTTCTATTGGAGGAGCTGCTGGTAGCTACTACCTTGCCTCCTCAGAGGATGCGAGGCAAGTCGCAGTTTATCTGTGGAACAATTTCTTGGGGGGCAACTCTTCATCCCGCCCCCTGGGGCCTGCTGTTTTAGATGGAGTTGACTTTGACATTGAAGGAGGAACAAACCTCTACTGGGATGATCTTGCAAGGTACCTGTCGGCATATAGCAAGAAAGGTAAAAGGGTGCACTTAACAGCAGCTCCGCAGTGCCCATTCCCTGATGCTTGGGTGGGAAATGCCCTCAAAACCGGTCTTTTCGATTATGTTTGGGTCCAATTCTACAACAACCCTCCCTGTCAATATGCTTCTGGTGAGGTCACCAATCTTGAGGACGCATGGAAACAATGGACTTCAGCCATTCCAGCCAGCAAGATTTTCTTGGGCTTGCCTGCATCTCCCGAGGCAGCAGGCAGTGGCTTCATTCCTGTCCCTGATCTCACATCTAACGTGCTTCCATCCATTAAGGACTCTTCCAGTTATGGAGGCGTGATGCTGTGGTCCAAGTACTACGATGATCAAAGTGGATATAGTTCTTCGATTAAAAATGATGTCTGATCTCAAATTTCTATCAATTCTGCGTGGCCATTTTGTGTGATGGGTATAAGTTGTATTTCCATATATGCTGATCTATCTTCTACATATGTATCTAGTTTCTTTGAAGCGTCTCCCTTCATGGTTTCATAATTCTTAACAATTCCTTTGATAACGTTCAAACTGAAGCAGAATATAGGTCCAAGGCCAATCTAATCAAAATCAACATTTCATCTGATATACAAGAAGGCATTATGCTCTGGATCCAAATATTGATACCATTGCAGAAAAAACTGAAATTGTAAGCGAAGATCAATATCACAAAAAAGGACGACCCTTGTCGCTCAAATTAGATATCTGACAATACTATTTCTCTATGTTACTGATATTTCTTTTAACTTCTCGAGTTTTCCTTATTTGCTCACTTAACCTTCCGGTTATTAACTGATTTATCACAAAATGCTCAAATTAAATATTGATACCGATGTGGGAGGAACAAGCTTCAATCCCAATTCCTTAAGGAGCTGACAAACATCTTTTGAAAAATAAGAACCCACTAGTTATTTTTACTTGTCGGCAGATGTGAAAATAAGTCTCTGAAGTTTGCTGTTTTATCAATCACATATTCTGTCAAAGACCATAGTATTGGTAGCCAATGAAATTCATTAAAGTTGATTCAGCTACCAAACTCATTCGTACAAATGGGGCCTGGCTAGTCATTATTTTATGGCCACAATGTGCAAAAAGAGAAGCAGACAAATATATACGACCACAAAACAGAAGACAACGCATAAGGATAGTTCATCGGCCATTACGATTGATATTTGAACATGAGAAAACCTGTCGTCTTCAAATAAGCTACATGCCTCCATCCAGCTCCGTTCAACAGCGTACTGGAAGCAACAAAGTGACTGCTAAGCCACGCTCTCTTCCACAATAGAACAAGTTTGTGGCCATCGTGTTGGATGTTACCACTATAAACGATAAGCTTTAGAGAACAGTTTAAGCACCACCACGCAAATCTTGAAAAAGTACTGTGGTGAATAGTGATCAGTAACTCATCAAACACTTGCATATCTTGTGTAGATGGCATCAAGGTCAGCAATCTCATTAACATTCCTCTTATCGTTTAAATCTGACAATACTGATTGGCTCAGAAGTTGGTGGATAGCAATCTAATGGGGTCAGAAAGGAAAAGAGGGCACCTTCGCGGAGACTTGTGTGCCACAGTAAACTACGACTATGTGAACCTATCTTTCCTGTTGACTTTTGGAAATGATCAGACTCCCATGATTAACCTTGTTGGCCATTGCGATCCATGCAATAATGAATGCATAAAATTAAGCTCAAACATAAAATCATGTCAAGCAAAAGGCATCAAGGTGGTGCTTTTTATGGATGTTAAATAGTAATATAAAATTATTATTAAGGTATTATTTAAAAATTTAAATGTTTGAATTGAAATGATTTTTTAATATGATATCATAGTATTATTGATAAGTGGCCACGAGTAATATAAAATTATAGAAGTGCATACAAGTTTTAAATTAAAACTATCTTACATCAAAAAAAAGAAAAGCAAAGCAAGTAGCAGCTCACCTTTAGAACAACTTATTAGGGGGACACTCTTCAAAGATATTTGGTATTGTGGCTGCGGGTGAGGTTATGTTAAAACACAATTTTATAGTATTTGATTAGATATAAACCACACTTTTTATGTATGTGGGTTCCACCAGAAACTGAGGTTGAACCTCAGTTTTTAAAAAGCAATTTTCATTTGCTTTCAAAAGCATTCTCTCTCACCTTCACCACCAAAAAAACTATTGAAAAAAAATATCAAAACAACTCGCAGATCTGAAAATCTTACCTACCATTGCTAACTATTTATGAGACCTATCATTATCATCTCATTCCCAAATTTTTCTAGCCTTGTTATTTCTCACCATTCTCTTCTATCATCTTGATATTATTCTAACTTGCCTCCTTCTATTTCTTTGAGTTTAGCTTACCAGATTCATTTAACAAAAGGTAATTTTCAGTGATTATATAAGCTCATTCATCAAAGAATAAGCTCTGTATTGTTTTTTTTCTATAAATTGAAATCTTATATCCTTGCACCCCTTTCTTCATTTGTCTTCAAATTAGATCAAATTCAATGTAGATTTCCATATGATGTTTCTAACCATGCTTTAATTTTTTAGTTTGTAGAAATAAACAGCAGATTCGTGTTTGGAAAACTCAAACGAGAGAAGAGTAAAGATGTCGGGAAACCTATTCTTGTAAAAAACACCAACTGTAAGTTTCTTTCTTATCTCCATATGAAAATTTATTTTAATTAACTATAAATTTTAATTTGTGTGATGCTTCATTAATTTATTTTGATTGTTATTAATTGTCAGTGTTGTTAATTAACTACAAACTATTGCACTCGTATGCATCATGTTCTTGAAAGTAGGTGATTTTTCTTAATAAATTTTTTTTATCTGTTGCAATTACTCATGTTTTATGGAGTTTTGTATGTTTGATTAATTTATTAACATGGGTTTTTTCTGCTTTAAAATGAGTTTCCTTTTATTCGGCTAATAGTTGGATTTAACTGTTGTTTTTTTATTTTCTTTTTGTATATAGCTGGAAGGAAGTGTAATATTTTGTTTTGTAAGGATTGAATTACGATGTTGTATGATTGATGAAGTTTTGAGGTTTTTTTTCACATGGAGGAGTAAATAATCAACTTGTTTATAATAAACAAAGTCTTGAATTGCAGATTGAGTTTGATCTGTAGAAAGCAGTGTTTGCTATAACTGGGTAAAGTAGTTACGATTGAAACAAAGAAGAGAAAGTTACATTAATCATTTTAAGCATTTCTATTCAATAAAGAAAGCCTAATACCCCCATTCTCTTTGAACAAAATCATTTGGTCTTACTGTATGAATTTAATGCTAGCTCTGTTATATGTCCCCCATGCTTTCAGTTTAATATCGAGGGAAACAAGGCACTGTAAAAGGCATACAATGCTTAAATAGAACTAAATTTCATTTTAAAAAATTAATAGAAACAATTGTTACTCCAATAATAACCCTAATAAATAGATAAGGTAGTCAGTTTCAAAACTTGAAATCCAATTACTAGAAAGCCGGGGAAAGAACAGAGAAAGGACATTATTGATTTGAGTGTCCTTATATCTTAAGAATGAGTAGTTATGGTGGAGTGTCTTATTGTGTAAAAGCCAGTAATTCTAATATACATTTTTACAGTAAGCAAGCATGTGACATGTCTATAGTCATGTTTATAATTACCCCTCATATTCTGTTGTTTTTTTGTTTTGTTTTGTCTTAGAAATTATTAAAATTACATTGTATCAACACCTTATGCTTTTAGTTTTCCTCAAAGAAGGGTTATTAAAGTGTGCTTTGTCAAATACTCAATAAACTAAAGTGTTCCATAACATGCATTTTAAACTTTTCAGTTTTTCTTATTATTTAGAATAAGTATTTTGTGTTTGTGTTCATGTTGATTTTTGCATATAAACATGATATCTTTGTTTGTTTCCTTTGTTAAATGTTTTAAAAGATACAATGGAAAGTCTTGAATATATGAAAATGTTGCATATATTTTGTAACCTATGCATTAAGGTCGTTGACATGGGAATGAGACTTGATACTCATTTTAATAAAATGAGATGAAAATTTCTTATAACACCATTCAAAGAATAAACTGGTAATGCATCCACTAAAACACAACTGAATAACAAATGGGATGGATGCAAAAAGAATTAGAGGATATAGACAAAGCTAATTTCTGAAAATGGTATGGGCTGGAGTAGTGAATTAGGAATAATTTCAGCTAGCGATGAGTGGTGGAAAGCAAAAATTCAGGTTAATTCCTCATGATCCTAACAATTTCATTTGTTGTTGTCATATTTCATAAAAAAATTTAATATATGATGCTGCATTAATTATTTTTATTTCTTTTATGTAGGAAATTAGATAAGCTAAAAAATTTAGATATGCTGGTATTGAACCATCTTTGAAGTTTAAATTTGACAGAATATATTCCAAAATTGTTGCTACTAGAGAGTATATGTGGGCTCTATCATCGAGAGTACTTGGTGACAGTGATATCAATCCTGGCACAAGCAATGTCAACATTGATAGTGTTGATTTTGAAGAAGGAAACAAGGCTTCGGAGGAGGATGGGATTTCAAATTTGGAGAATGATATGTCTTGAATGGTTGGCGGGGTGAATGTATCGAGCAGCAGTAACACAAAGAGTAGTAGCAAAAGAAAAGAAAGAGATTCTTCTGAGGTTCGAGCTAGAAAGAAGAAGATGTTTGGAGTTGGCGTTCGGCTGCTGTTAAGGCGGGATCAACTACTTGAGAGTATGTCGATTAGGAGTGATTCCACTTCTTTGCATATGAATCGACAAGGCTGTAGTATTCCTAAGGTAATGGCTGAGCTCCACTCAATTCCTAAAGTTTCAATTGATGATGACTTTCATGACTTTGCTACAGAATATCTGAGTTTAAGAAGGAAAAGAGAAATGTTGTCTAGTATGGATGGTCTTGAAGAGAAGTTGAAATGGTTTAAACGAATGTATGCATGAAGTAAATGTGCTTAACTGACATCGTATGATTTTCTTTTCTAAAGCGTTAATTTATTAACTATGTTAAAGTGCTAGCTAAATTTAATGTTTTATGTTATTTGACATGCTTGATAATTTATTTATACATGTTTACATTTGCAGAATAATTAGCTGACAGTTTTGAAAATAATAGTTTTCATTTGCAGAAGTTGGTTTCATTCATTGTATTATTCAACATTTGAAGTTCTGAGATATGAGCATATCCATTTCTGTTGTTTTTAATTACTTTGTATCTTTATTTAAATGTTGTTGTAGTTATGGACTTTTTAAGTGGGTTATTGGACTGTTGGGTTGCTTGTGTTTTTTTAATTCGGATTGCAATTTAAGAGATCAGTTATTGTTCCAAAAAAAAATTTCTTTTACAGATGTTGTGTTATTGCATTATTTAACTGGATTTTGTTTAATTTAACGTAAACATGTAATATTTTAGTGAGTATAACTATTTACCATAAATATGTAATACTTTTATTTTTATGAATGTTTGTTTCAATAACTCAATATGTATTTTTGCTGTGAATATTCGTGGAAATAAATATTATAAAGTGCAACGTTTTGGATGGAAAATTTTTAAAGTATTCATGTTACGGAGTGTGACTTTAATACAATACCATACTGTAAAAAATAGGGAAGGTCACCTTGTATAATAGTAGCTTTATTACCCAAATAAAATGGATGCCAACATAATAAAAAATGAAAAGTAGAAGAATGATAACAAAAGTGAAGACAATTGGCCAAAACAAGAAAAATGTATGAAAAGAAAAAAATAAATGGTACAAAAGTGAAGGGTGACCAAATGTTGCAAATGAATGCCTATTTGACAAAAGCTGCTAATGAAAATGATGTATGTGATGGGTTTTAGAGTTCAAATTTTGGCAAGTAACCGGCCATACAAGCAAAATTTTCAAAAATATAGGGACAAAGAATCTTGAATAATAGAGACATAACAATAATTTGCCAGAACCACGTGAAAGTAACAAGATGTTTGATACAAAAATACATTCATATTTAAATTTTCCAGCTCATACATGTCAAAACTTGTGCAGACAATTATATTGAAAGCAAAATATGCACAAAAGATACGTAGATAAGCTTATTTCAGCAATGTCGACAAACAAATTCAAATTCTTTATGCAAGGCATCATTTACTTTTTCTATATAAGGGGGGATGCTTCTATCATGTATTGTAATAAAATAACTATCTTCAGAATAAACATCTCAACTGTATTTGTTACAAGCAAGTGAAACATATTTATGGTCTTGACATGTTTGTGATAAAGTTATTCTTCCCAAGTCTTTGATTTTTTTTCTTTTGTTACTGAATGATATTTAATTGGATTTATGGTAGTTTATTAACAACCTATCAATTTTTTTATTTACATGTAATTGAAGATATGGATTACCCATAATTTAATGTCATATTTAACGAAGATTTTGATGATGATTATGATAATGTAATGAACCACATTGTAGACCATATTAATTATCCTAGTTGTAAAGGTAGTAGTGCCTTGATTGCTGATGCGGGAGATGACGATGATGGAAACGACAACAATGACAATGACGACAATAATAATGATGATGATAATGATGGTGACGATGAAAGTGATGATGATGGTGAATTTTTTTTAAGAAGATAGTTTGATATGAATAAATTAATTATATGCATAGCTAGAGTTATAAACATGTATTATATTAATTATATGTATAAAAAATCATGTATGGTTTCATATAGTACAAGGATGTGTTGGTTGAATGAAGTCTTAAGAGGTCATTGGAAACGATGTATTAACATGTTTATGATGGACACAACCACTCTGTTGAGTCTGTGTAATGATTTAGAAACACATTATGGCTTAAAACCTTCAAGAAGAATGAGCGTTATTGAAAATGTAGCAATGTTTCTATATATAATAGTAACAAGGGCGTCAATTAGGGAAGTGCGGGAGAGATTTCAATATTCAGGTGAAATTGTTAGTAGATGTATAAAAGAAGTTCTTAAATCATTATGTTTGTTTGTTGTAGAAGTCATAAAACCATTAGATCCACAATTTACCAACACCCTAAGAAAAATTACAATGAATCTAAAATATATGCCACATTTCAAGATAAAACCTAATTTTTTTATATATTGTTTAAATGAATATCAATTATTTTATTAATGTTTCTAATTACTTCAATTCTTTTTTCCTATAAAATTATGTTGGTGCAATTGATAGCACACATGTTCATGCATGCATATCATCTGATAATCAAATTTTATTTATTGGAAGAAAAGGTGTACCGACATAAAACATCATGGTTGCTTGTAGTTTCGACATGCAGTTCATGTTTGTGTAGGTAAGATGGAAAGGCAGCGCACACGATATACGTATTTTTCTTAAGGCTATTGACAGTAGTGGTATAAATTTTCAAAACCACTGGAAGGTTGTGATTTGATGTAGATTAAAGAGCTGGTAATTGAAGTTAGATAATATTCTTTAATAGTTATTGAAAAAAATTAGCATGTTGTTCTTATTTGTAGGCAAATACTATTTGGTTAATGCCGGATATCCTAATAAATATAGGTATTTAGGTCCCTATAAAGACGAGAGGTATCACTTACAAGATTTTAGGCATCGTGGATAACCAAGTGGTCAGAAAGAAGTGTTTAATCGTGCACACTTATCACTACGTAATGTGATAGAGTGTTTTTTTGAACTATGGAAGCAGAGGTGGAGAATTTTGCAAAACATGCATGCTTATCTATATAAAATGCAAGTTAAGATTGTAGTTGCATCAATGGCACTACATAACTATATTAGAAGAAGATCGCAAGACAATGTGGTTTTTGTTGAATATGATCGTAATCCCAATTTTATTCCAAATGATTTTTTACCAGATATTATAGTTCGTTCAGATAGTCAAAGATCGCAGAGGCCTTCACGTATGGATAGTTTGATTGGATAATAAAAGAAAAACATAATATACAAAAAATATTCATTTCGTTATATAATCATAATTATAAATCTACAATATTTTGCAATCATATATATATATATATATATATATATATATATATATGTGTGTGTGTGTGTGTGTGTGTGTGTGTGGATGTATATCCTTTTAAGTAATTTCACAATCAAACCTCAATATAAAAAAGCATATTAACCAAACATATAAAATTGTGTTTTGTTCAATTTCAATTTCAATTATAATTTTAACCAAACACTTAAATTTATTAAATAAACTTCAACTAAAAATAATTTTTATTAAATAATTTTTATTAAATAATTTTTTTTAAATCATAACTTCACGTAATAACAATACCAAACACACCTGTACTTCTCGCTCACTTGGCCGTACCGTTCCTGATGGGATTGACTCTGACATCGAAGGAGGAACAAACCTACCATGGGATGATCTTGTAAGGTTCCTTTCAGCATACAGCATGCAAGTTA
>Ga0325411_1006548_pt1 | contig 12781 bp, 6 predicted proteins | sample PopdelMetagenome_13_FD_206181 | JGI IMG/M metagenome (GOLD analysis project Ga0325411, IMG submission 206181) | Populus deltoides microbial communities from Bellville, Georgia, United States - Xylem-PdIQD-R4 | ecosystem: Host-associated > Plants > Phyllosphere > Stem > Wood/Secondary xylem... | reverse complement strand
GTAATAAGTTGAAGAGTTTCTGATTTTAATACATATAAGTTGTCCTCTAATCCCTTAATCAATTTTAATCATAGAAGCCAAGGTTGCAAAAGCATATGCAAATTGATTATTGTCTTGACCTAGATAAGGGAACTTAATTTCATGAAAGTCTTTTGAGAGTTTAGTTAAGTATTCTTGATACAGTCTTGGCTTTTCATCTTTGTTCTATCATTCACCCTTCACTCGGGAGATTATCAATGTACAGTCTTTATTGGAATAACATATTAGAAAGTTAATGGGTCACAAATATAAAAAAAGTAGGGACTTGATTAAATAAATTTCTAAAATTATCCTAAATTAATATGAGATTTATTCAGAGAGAAATTGATATTTTTTCCATTTATAGGGTGATTGAGTTTTCCTATAAATAGAATGCAGGGTCTTATATTTTCTATAAAGAGGAAAACTATGTAAGTTATAGATGATATATAAACGCCTAAAAACACAAAAGAATGAGCTATCATTAAAAGACATTAATCCCTTTCTTTTAAAAAGGTTTTAGGAGATTTTTCACTGGTGGTTCATGTGTGCTACTGTTAAAGATCGCATACTTAGATGACTTGTGTTACAACCCAACCTTGAATAAGTTGATCAAACCTAAAAAAAAAGATTTGATATTCAAGTAATCTTCACTCAAAACCTTAAACGATCCTAGATTGTCTTCAAGATTCTAGTGACTCCTAAAAAAACTTAAATGATTATTTCCATTGTGTCTAGAAGTTTTGGAAAACTCAACATTTGTATCATAACCATCGTTAAACAATTAGGGTTGTTGACTTCATGTTTTGATTATTATTAGCGTTAATTGTGAATTAATTTTATGTGCAAAATTATTTTTCCAAAAAATTAATTTTTCTCTCATGCCTCTTTTTAAAAAATTATTTGGCTATTGTTTCGTCCAGATTTGCCTAGAAAATTAAAGAAATAGTTTTAATGGCTGCAAATTCCATTAGGGGCGAGGCAATTGCCTCATGCTAAAACGACGTAACATAAGGTATTACCATCACACTGCAAGCGGTGCATCGACAACCATTACTATCGTTGTTGTAGTTGTCGATCGACATAGGCATTGCCCATGTTGGCAACACCAAGAAGAAAAAACAAAAGAGGAGAAGAATTTTGATTCTGCCCCTACAACCTTGTTTACAGTTTTTAGGGAAGAATCATGATTCTGCCACCACAACTTATACACTATTATATTAGGATATTTTAGGGCAACATTATGACTCTACCCCTAAATGTATAAAATTTTGATTTTATATTAAAATTGATTTCTAAATTAAACTAATTATAGAATTAATTTTCCTAATTGGATTAGAATTAAATTAAATTATTTAGTTGAAAATATATATTTTTTAAAACATCCTAATTGATTAGTATTTAATTTAAATGCTTAATTAAACTATTTTTGAAAAATACTTTTTTCCTAAAATAAAGAGAATTTTTAAATCATAAAAAATTATTTAATTGATCCTAAAATAGTTTAAGATATTAAAATAAATAAATAAAATTAATTTTCTTATTAAATCTTGAAAAAAAATAAGAAACTTTTATTTAGTTGTTCCTAAAATAGTTTAGAATGTTAATAAGAATTTTAATATGATTAATTTTCTTATTAAACTTAAAAAAATGGTTGTTCAAGAAAAAATAAATTAAATAAAATTAATAAAGTTACGAAAATTACCAAATTGAGTTTGATTTATTATTTCTAAATTTTTAAAATATTATTTAAGAAGTTGCGTATAAAACAAATAATTAGAATTGAAGCATGCAATATATTTAATTATGCATATTAATGTGTTTTTTTATGCATTATTGATGGTTATGAACATTAAAAGGCCAAAGTGATCATTTTTTTTTATGGTTGAATAGTTGTAATATTAAATAGGATTTGCATGTCATGCCTTTTCTCTATTTTTCTTCTAGGTTATAAAATTCTTTTCTCATTTAATTCCCCTCAAATGTAACCTAATTTTTTTTTTATGCAACTGTATAAATGTTATGTAATTTAAAAAAATATGAATTTTGATAGGAAAATTATTTTTGTATTTTAAGATGAATAAATAATGATATAAAAGGATACAAACGTGGTGCTCTAACGACTTATAAAGATTTGTAAGTTGTATCTAAGTTTTGACTGCCTAATTCTCTTCGATGGATCGAGGGAATCAATTTAGATATGTCTATAATTATTCAATTAAAATGACATACTAGGGGTGTATGCTTATATATAATTGTTATGAATGATATATTTTTCATGCCATTGAATGGGACCTAATTAAAATAATAAATCACTCATTAGTATATTAAGTACATGTTAAGATCATGATTTGTTGCCTTTCAATTTTATATTGTATAAAATAAGAGTTTTATTAATGGATAACTTGTTGAACTACTCAAGATTACCATTAATCGAATATATTTAATGCTATAGAATTGAATCTTGATATGTTTAGATAAAAAGTTGTCACTTAACCAATATAGGAGTCATATAAAGATATGATTGATAAGTTATGTTATGTACCTAATTTAATTTATTATGATTTATTAAGTCATTTAAGATCATATAAATTAAATGATATCCTATCCTAAATTAATATTGAAGACTATTAATTTGTAAGAAAAACATTGGAGACCATTTTTTTTTTGTTAAAGACCTTATTTAAATTTGGTTTTAAATATTTATGCATAAAACTAATACTTGCTATTTTTATATAAATATATCTCTGTTTTTATATTTATATTGATAAATCACTATGAGTAACAATATATCCCTACGGAACATGCTTGAGGTTAACAAATTTACGACACCAAACTTACTGGACTAGTACCAAATGTGAGAATTATTCTCAAATAAGAAGAAAAAGTTATATGTTCTTGAAAATTTGTTCCCCCATATCATTGATGAGGAAGATGATGATGAAATAAGAACTAAATATCAACGCCATATTGATGATGATGAGTATGCTACATGCGTGATGTTAGCTGACATGTTATCAAAACTTTAAAGACAGTATGAGAATATGGATGCTTGTACAATAATTAAGAATCACAAGAAGTTTTTTTTTATGTAGATAGTAGGTCTAAAAGGTACGAAACCTTTAAAAAATTATCTTGTTACAAAATAATAGGGAGTTCCTCTGTGAACATCCATGTTTTAAAAATAATAGGCTATTTTGAGAAATTACACAAATTATATTTTGTCATGAACCATGAGTTAAACATTAACTTGGTATTATTGTCCTTGCATCAAAATCATAGAAGCGTGTTTGTGGTATTAGAAAAGATAAGGTTAATTCTCATCATTGTGTCAAGGAAAGCCATTAAAAAGGAATTCTGCAATGACTATCTTGCAATCGAGAAGGCTAAGAAACTTATTGATGTTTTTGCTTCAGGTATGTTTATGATTGGATAAAGGCAAAATAAACCTATGTGTTGGCAATGGAGAAAGTGTTGTTGTATTAAATTTGTCAATTAGGCTGATACTAGAACTTGATATTTTATTCTAGTACTTTCTTGAGACATCGTATCCATTTCTTACTTAGCTTTAAATTGATTAAAAAAAATTATTTGGATAAATGTTGTTCCTATAATAATAATAATAATAATAATAATGTTTACTATAGATCTAGTAATTATACAAATGGTTTGTATATACTTGATTTAGAAATACTAATGTTTAGTATAAATAGGGAGAAGAATAGATTAGATAATCAATATCCATCTTATTTATGACATTATAGATTATGTCATATCAATGAAACAAGAATCACCAAGTTAGATAAATAAAGATATTTTGATCTTTTTTATTATGAATCTTACGAAGCTTGTGGAGCTTATTTATTGGAAAAGATAACAAAAATACCTTTTAGTGGAAAGAGTGAAAGATCTAATGAATTGTTAGGTTCAATACATACAGATGTATGCGGGCCAATAATGATTTGTTATATATATCATCATCACATTTACTAATTACCATTCTAGATATGGTTATTGTATTTGATGAAACATTAGTCTGAATCATTTGAAAGGTTCAAAGAATTAAAAGTGAAATTGAAAAACAAACTGAAAAGAGTATTAAAATAATTTTATCGAATTAAAGTGGTGAATAATTGAGCTAATATTTCCAACATTATATAAAAAAGAATGGGATTATCTCATAATAGACATCTTCTGCAATACCATGACATAATAAAGATTATGAAAGGATAAATCTTACCTTATTGGATATGATACGGTCCATGATGAGTTATACAAACCTTCTATATTCTTTTTAGGGTTATGCCCTATAAACTATTGCTTATCTTTTAGATAGGATTTCATTAAAATCTATTGATAAGATTTCATATGAGATATGAAATGATATGAGACCAAACTTATCATATTTAACAATTTAGGGATGTGATAATTATATGAAGCGTAATGTATTTGAAAAACTAGGAGTTAAGTTAAATAAATATAAATTTATGGGGTATCCAAAAGAAAGTACTTGATATTATTTCTACCATCCAGTTGATAAAAAAGAGTTTGTCTCAAAACATGTTATCTTTCTAAAGAAAGATTTTGTTTTTAAAATTAGCAATGAAAGGAAAATGGAACTTAAAAAAGTTTAAGAACCAAAAATTGACATCCAAATAGAACCTGATATTGAGGCTATAACATTGAATATTGAACCTAAAGCTTAAAAAATACAAGAACTCTATAGATCTGGTTGGACACATCATGCACCAATAAGATATGGACTTTTCATTGAAGCTTAAAATTATAAGTTGATTATTATTGATGAGCCTACCAACTACTTGGAAGAAATATCTAATATTGATTTTGAGAATTGGCTTAAGGCCATGAAATCTAAAATGGATTCCATATACACCAACCATGTTTTATATCATTAAAAAAATAAAGTCTAACATTTTATTTATATACAAAACACGATAATCATTTTAATGGAAAAATAACACTTTACACCCTAAAAAATATCACATATAATATTTCAGGATAATTTTAAAAATTTGTATAATCAAGTTCCTCTTTAATTTTCTAGGTTTAGAATTGTAATTTCCTTGTATAAATTACATTCTAGTTTTTAATTTTAAAAAATAATTTACAATCAAGTCTCATTTGATTAATCATCCCAAATTAGTTTCTCGGCAATGATTTTTAATGCGTATAAGTTAGGTTCCTAATATACTAGTTCAAATATAAATCACAATTCTAAATAAAATAAGATTAAATAAATTAAACAATTGAACTTATTATCAATTCAACAAATTAATTTATTTGTATTTGAATATCAAGTGCACTGTTTAGCAAAGTATCATAATCTTTTAAATATTAGAAAAGTCATATATAATTTGACTTATATTTTCAGTGATTAGTTTCTCAATGTAACTATTATCTTTTTATCAAGAATATTTTGATATAAAAATTTAAACATGGAGTGTGTATGCTCTATCAAATCATATTTATTCTCAACATCATAGTAATTGATTATTTGAATAAGACCTAAAATTATTTTCAAATCTCATTTCACCTTACCAAGGATTTCACAATTAATAATATGAACATGTGGAACATTTTCATGTTATGGACTACTACCTTTATTGCCAACAACGAGCTAGTTGTGAGCATAACATAGCCAAGCATGCTAGCAACATTGGCATTACGCTGCCAGTGGTGACTATCGCAGCCACCCTAAAATTATTTTTAATTTTTGTATATTCTAGCTAGGTAAGACCAGAACAGTAATCAAAATATATCTTTGAAAAAAATCATGAGACAAAAAAAAGTAATTCTACAAAAAATTGTCTTGCATATAAATTTAATTCATAATTAAATTCAATGATAATTAAAATATGCAGTCAACAACTCTAATTATCTAACAATGACCCAATAATATTTTTCTTAAAAAAATTCTTGGAGTCTCAAGGATCCTATTAGATAAGTCGTTTAGGGTTTGAGTAAAAATTATCTTAAGATAATATCTTTTTTTTCTAAGTTTTGATCAACTTCTCAAGATTGGATTGTCTAAAATCACAAATTATCCAATTGTCTAGTCTTTAATAGTAATCCACACTAATAATCAAATTACAAATCTCTTAAAACCCTTTCAAGGGAGAGAATTTGATATGCCTTGAGTGCTAGCTCTTTCATTTTGTGTTTTCAAGTGTTTTTATACCATATATTCTATAACATGCTTCTATATTTCTCTCTTGAAAATATATGGCATAATATTCTATTTATAGAAAAACTTGATAACCCTATTAATGATAAAATATCAATTTATCATCTGAAAAATATCACATATATTATTTCAATATAGTTTTAGAAACTTATATAATCAAGTACCTAATTGATTTTTCTAGGACCATAATTATAATTTTCTATATAAATTATATTTCAGTTCTTAATTTCTAAAATTTATTTACAACCAAGGGAGCATTTGTGTTGCCTGGAGAGTGGTTTCCTATAAATCACTTTCCAAACTTTCTTTTATTTGTTTGTCATTAAGAAAGTTGGTCAACGGAAAACACTTTTCAGTCAAAGAAAAATTTGACTTTATTTTCAGGAAAGTATTTTCCTTTTATTTTGTACGGAAAACACTTTCCAGAAGTTGTGAAAAATTTAGAAATATCATATTATTTGCTGATTATATCAAATTTGGTCCTCAAACTTTTAATTGATATATATTTTGTTTGAATCTTTTTTTTTTAATTTCATCCCTTAAAATTTGATTTAATTTGATTTTTATATTATCTTTAAACCTCATTTTTATGATTGTTATTTGCTTTTTTCTTATCATTTTTTATTGAAATTTTTTATTTATCAAATTTAATCCTCATTCTTTTGATTGTTACTTATTTTATTTGAAATAATTTATGAAATTGTAATTATTATTATTTTAATTTCATTATCTTTCAATTTTTTTTATTTGTTAGATTTGATTTCCATTATTTTGATTATTATTTATTTTATTTGATATAATTTATGAAATTAGATTTTTTTTCAATTTCATTCTCATTCAATTTTTTTAATTTGTAAGATTTGTTCCTTATTATTTTAATAAACTTGAAAAAAAAACATTAATAAGCTATTTTCCAGCTCATTTTCCATAACATAACCAAACACTGGAAAGTGTTTTCCAACTTATTTTCCGTGACACTATCAAACATCGAAAAATAATTCACTTTCCAGGAATTCACTTTTTAGGAATTCACTTTTCAAAAGAAAACTACTTTCTAGCAAACAAACAGGGTCCAAGTTTCACTTGATTAATTATCCAAGTTTAGTTTCTCACTAGTGGTTCTATATATGTGTGACCTATTAGGTTTCTAATATGTTAACCCAAATATAAATCATAATTTTAAATAAAATAGGATTCAATAAATTAAATAATTTAATTTATTATCTATTCAACAATTGATTCATTATATTAGAAGATTGAATTCATTGTCTAACAACGTGTCATGATCATTGACATATTAAAAAAGTCATAAGTCATTTAACTTAATTTTTGAGTGACTAGTTTCTCGAAATAATTATTATCTCTTCATTAATAATATTCTGATCTTGATATTTGAGCATGAAGTGTGTAGTATACTTTGTCAGATCATGTTTGTCTCAACACTATAGTCATTGATTCTTTAGATAAGATTTGAAACTCTTTTCAAATATCATTCATCATGCACAAGAGTCTCACAATCAATATTATCTAAGAATAGGTAAAATATTTTTCTAATTTATTTAGGGTAATGAATTCTCTTTTAATTATTTAAATATCTTCATATAATTTATGTTATACTCAATATCTGATCATTTGTTACCATTGATTAGGACAACATGTAATCAAAATCAAAGCATACATTTCATATATAAGATACCTTAATGATCGCAATTCTAGGGATCACTTGCACAATTATAACGTGAGCCTTTTGAAAGACACAAGTGATCTATATATGCAGAATTCTTGTGAGAATTAATTCAGTGCATATATCATTTGACAAGCACCTCTATATTAGTTTTAGATATTCCTCATACCTTAACTTATAACAACAACTGTTTTCTATCATAAAAGAAAGACACATAGTATATACTAGTTTCAATAGCTCTAATTAATGCTCAGTCTTAATATAAAATTTAGCAACAATGCTTTGATGCAATAAGGATTTCATAATTATAATCACTTTATAATTTTCTCTACAAAGAATTTTTATCTCATTGACTTTATTTTTGTTCTAGATTCATTAATTAAATATAAATGAATATTAGATAAAAAAAATAAGTCTTTATAACAATAAATATATTTTTACATTAACAAATTCAATTTCATGTGTAACTAATTTTTTATTATAGAACACATACACTAATACATAAATCATATGAGTTCATTAAAAGTCTTTCAGACAAAAGTTCATAAGAAAAGTAGACTAGGGCTCCAAGGTAAGAATAAAAATTGTAAAATGATTTGATAATTAGATGTTTTGAAGTGAATAAAAATGATCTTCAGCTTGAAAAAGTGTTAATAGAGGTTATCAGAACTTTTTAAAAGTATTTTTAGTAGAAGATATTATCCAAAAATAATTTAGAAAAAAATATTCTAGTGGTCGTAAACTTTCTAATTTATAGATTTGTGATAGATAAGAAAACTAGAAAGACAGATCATCAATTAATTTTTTTTAATAAATTCTATACTAAGGTCGTACCTAGCATGCTTAGTCCAAGTGTGCGTTGACTTAAGAGTCCAGGTCCAAAGTGCAAACTTGGCTCGGAACTTCTTTTTTTTAAAAAAACTATGGTTTTTTTTTTATTTTACTTATTTTTATTTAAATTATTATGATTGTTTTCTTTTATATAGTCAAAACTTGTTTCCTTCAATTAAAACTTGAAATAAATTAAATTTAAGTTTTGTTTTGCTAGAAACACATTTTTATAGTTATATTAAATGTTTATTTAAATTTATTTATTTATTATAAAATGATTTGTTTCTTTTAATCTCACACATCTTTAACATTATATAAATAATTTATACTAATAATTTTTTTGTTATTTATAAAATAATTTGCAGTTAAAAAGGTAAAGATTGAATAGTGAGATTTATTTTATAAATTTTTTATAGAATAATTGCACTTTATTCGATCTGTGCATGCCATCTCACCCAAGTAAAACAAGGATATAGTAATTGCTTTTTTTCTTTCTTTTTTATTCAACGAGCTAGTTTGTCATTGATTGAACCTAGGTAATTTCTTAAGTGATTATAAGTACACTCCTTAACATCAACTTGATACATTCAAATAAATTTAATAAATTCCTCAAAATGATAGAATAAATAATACAGCTTTGATATCAACTAATATCATGAAAATAACACACAAAAAATAACAATCACAATCAAAATAGAATTATGTCAAGTAAAACTCACACAAAAACATTTATTTGAAATTTTATTATTCAATATTTTATCTAAACAAAACTCAATATTATAGCTTTTTTAAGTTGCTTATATACTAAGAAAATATTCTAAACAAAGCTTGAAAAATAAAAGAAAAATTAAGTAAATAGAAAAAAAATTTTAAATCAATTAGAAAAATATTACAAATTATAAATAGTAACTTCTAAACCTTATTTTAAGATCTTTCTAATCTCGTTATGAAAACTTCTAGTATCTCCTAGCAAAACTTCAGTCTAATCAAATAAACAAATCAAAATTTATAGCTATTAACATAAAGCTAAGTGTTAAAATAAAGTCTTTTACATCAATAAAAATGTTTTAAATATCAAACCACTAGTTTCAATTTGATAATGATAATATAGTTACATAAACATGTGAATTTACTTAATCCATAAATATAATTAATGCAATATGATGTAATTACATAAATATGATGTAATCATTCACGTATGTTTGCTAATTCTTCCTTTAGTTGAAATTGTTCCATTCCAAGCTTTTAAGCCTTTAACATTTATGGTGTTTTTACATTATATTAATGCAAGCTCCTCGCCTAAGTACACTAACTAAAGCCAAGTTAAAAAAGATGCCAAATTATGATATTTTTGTTTCTACATTACTAGTTAATGATATTTCAAAATTTAATATGCTAAAAAATGAAGTTATTTGGTGTTTGGATAGTGGGAATCACACGCTCATGTCAATATTCTTTTCTCTAAAACTCAGGAAGTAGATAGTTGGTTGTAGAAAGCTCAACACCAGCAAAACAATCTATTGTGGTAGGGTTTAGGGACCCTCAAATGATAAAATCAGTGACTTTTTAGTAGGTATTGCAATAAATAAGAGAATGAGCTTTAAATTCCAAGAATAAGAGTTTTCTTTGTTTTTGTATGATAAATACTCTGAGAATAAAAATAAAAATACATAGAGAATAAAAATTGTGTATTTGGGTGGTTTAGGGAGGTATTTATAACTCATGAACCTTGTTATTTTTATTGGTATGGAGAGGCTTTTTCACCTGATAGTATTAATAAGAGATAAATATCTTTTACATAATATTAATGTTGATGGAAATATTGTAGGTCCTTAAAAGACTTTCTTACACCTAGGGGTGTAAAAAGACAAGTATTCTTGACATTAGCATTTTATGTTAAAAGTCATTATAATAAATGAACGAAGCCCCATGGCTCAACATGGGATCTATAATGATCGTCAGGCCTATACCCACTTAGACTTGGCATGATGCCAAGCCTAAAGACAATATGTGTGGTAGCTTGTCGAACTTATGTTTGTTTGGGCTCAATACGTAACTGAACTCAAGGATATTGGGCCCGACAACTCGTCAGACCTCTATGTACTTTGGCTTAACATGCCCCTCTGAACCTAGGGACACTAGGTCTGGTAGCTTGCCAGACCTATGTGTGCTTGGGCTTAGCGCCCAACTAAACTCAATGACGTTGGGTCTCGCAACTCACCGAACTCATATGTGTTTAGGCTCAGTGCACAATTGAACCCAATGATGATGGGTCTGATAGTTCGTTAGACTCATAAGTGTTTAGGCTCAACATGTAGTTGAATATAATGACGGTGGGTCTAACAGCTCGCCGAACTTATGTGTGATTGGGCTTGACGTGTAGCTGAACTCAAGGATAATGAGTCTGACAGCTCACCGGAATCATGTGTACTTGGGCTCAGCATGTAGCTGAATCCAAAGATGTTAAGTATGGTAGCTCGCCTACCCCATATGTACTTTAGGCTCAGCACACAATTATACCCAAGGATGTTGGGTCTAACAACTCACCAGACTTGTGTGTACTTGGACTTAACACGCAGCTAAACCCAATGATGTTGGGTCTTGCAACTCGTCAAACCCATGTGTATTTGGACTCAATTGCAGCTGAACCTAATGATGCTACGTCTTGCAACTCGTCAAACTCATATGTACTTAAACTTAACGCATAATTGAACCCAAGAACCCTGCATCTCATGGCTCGCCAGAGTAATGCATGTTTGGGCTCAACGCGCAACTGAACCCTATGACGTTGAGTCTGACAGCTCGTCAAACTCATGTCTATTTAGGCTCAGACGTAACTAAACTTAAAGACATTGTTAGACCAATGTGTACTTGAGTTTGCTAGACACATGTATACTTGGGATCGACATAAAGCTTAACCCAGGGATAATAGGTTTGACAACTTACCAGACCCTGTCTGCTTGGGTAGCTTACTAGACTCCTATGTGCTTAGGCTCGGTGCATAGCTAAACCCAAGGATGATGGGTATGGCAACTCACCAGATCTATCTCTACTTGGGGTTAGCACATAGCTGAACGTTGAGTCTAATAGTTCATCAAACCCATGTCTGTCTAGACTCAGTACGTAGCTGAACCTAAAGACATCGGTTTGACAACTCGTCAGACCCGTGTGTTTTTAGGCTCAACATATAGTTGAACCCAAGGATGTTAAGTTTGCTAGTTTGCTAAACCCATGTCTGCTCGAGCTCAGCACATAGCTGAACCCAAGGATATTGGATCTAGCAGCTCGTCAGACCCATGTCTACCTAAGCTCATCACATAGCTGAACCTATAAATGTTAGGCTTGGAAGCAAGCCAAACCCATGTCATTTAGACTTGATAGAGATGTTGGGAATGAACGTAAACCCCCCCTCCCCGCGCCCCCCCTCCTATCATTGGGTTATCACTTTGTCTTTTACCCTTTAAAATTTGAGTTTAGGCTAGAAACTAAATTTCAAAAATAATAAAAAAGAAGTGTCTCAACTACAATTGAAAGGCAAACAAATCCTAAAGTTCTTTGCAAAATACAAACCAAAATTTGAAAGAAACAAGAAAATAAAAGTAAATAAAGAACAGATATACGAGGAGGAAGCTCAGGAAGGTTACGCACAATTGTATTCTAGTCATCTCAAATAATAACCAAATTTCATACTTACTAAATATATATACATATAAAAATAAAAAATAATATTCCCAGAAAGTTGAAAAAAAAAAGAGTTCGAGTAACCTTTTACATAGTTGATCACCGCTGCTAGAACGCCAAAATATCAACCAATAGTTTGAGTTGGCAAAGCATCTGAGGTATGAGGTATCTATCAAGCACAGAACAGTAAGAACTTCCTATATTGCCTCCTCAAATGCAGCACAGAAAAGCAATGTAGGAATGTCTCGCTAGAATGTCTTCTGTCTTCCAATTCCCAGTCATATTTATATCTGTCATTCCATCTGTTCCACATTTTCCTCCCGTGCAATTGGTGCTATCCACTTATGGAGCATCTGACCACC
>Ga0325411_1006546_pt1 | contig 12783 bp, 9 predicted proteins | sample PopdelMetagenome_13_FD_206181 | JGI IMG/M metagenome (GOLD analysis project Ga0325411, IMG submission 206181) | Populus deltoides microbial communities from Bellville, Georgia, United States - Xylem-PdIQD-R4 | ecosystem: Host-associated > Plants > Phyllosphere > Stem > Wood/Secondary xylem... | reverse complement strand
CAAAAGGAATCATTAGAGATATTGATTGGACCAATGACAAGTTCAACGGTGAGAAGGTTAAAAAGGTGATTTTAGGCTTAATTTTGTTTTTTTATAATATATAGTTTTGTCCTAACAATTATAATTTTCAATTTCAACATTAAATTGAGCTAAAATTTTACTAAAAAATTTCAAAAATTATATTTTATATAGGGTAAAAATTCAATAACAATTGCAATGTAACAACTTATGATAAAAACCAGAAACTATCATATAAGAATCACATTATTTTTTATTTTGATTTATAAATTTTTTTACGAAGCAGCTTTCTTATTCTACAAGTGAATATATAGGCAGTAGCTTGAGGAATTATTTAAAATGTGGTTTTATTTATTTTGCAAGGAATTTATACTTTCTAAAAAATTTTAAAGTGCGATAACAGTTGCTTTTAAAAGCGTTTTTTTTTTTGCTAAAAAATACATCAAAATAATGTTTATTTATTTATTTTTTTAAAATTATTTTTTATATTAGCACATCTAAAAATATTAATTAAAATAAAAAAATAATTTTTTTTAATATAGAAACAAATATGTACTCTGAGTTAATGTCACAGTTTTCATGTTTGAATCCAAGTCGGCAGCTAGGGGGTAATTGATTATCAACGATTACCTAGTTTTCAAGAGTATAAAATGAGCAACAAACGTCCGCGTAGAGTCAACCAAAACATTAATTAAACATGCCACAGCCTAGATTATTTTTTATAGTTTTGGTTTTTTATTATTTATTTTATAAACTTTAGGTTATTTTAATTGAATTTTAATATCATTCCATTACTCTATTAGAAATTATTTTATTTTGTGAACTATAAATATCTTTTTGAAAGGGAAAACACGAAGTTATATTATTTCATAATAATATTTTATATGTGGCAAGGTTGCTTATACTTTTTGTTTTTCATTGGACTTTTCTTGAACTTATTAAAGATTAATTGTTTATGTGACATTCTTACTTTATACCTTAGTTTGTGATTCATTATAATTATAAGGTTGATGTCTAATAACTTTGGTGTCTTGGTTTAGGTAATTATTGTGTTGGGTTCTTTATCATAATCTTATTTTAGCTTTTTTAGATGGTTCTTTCTTACATATGGATTCAAGGTTTCTTCTCCTCCAAGTTCACATTAATTTGTATCGGAATAAGACTTTAAATTCAAGTTTTATCTATTCGTCTATCTTTAAGTTTTCGCGTTAATTTTTCTTTGTTTTTCAATCTGATTGTGCCAATAGTATAAAAAACAAGTTTGTGTTGGATTTCAATACTATCAAATCAATATATATATATATATATATATATATATATATATATATATATATATATATATATAAGGTTGAAATCGTAATTGTTGAATTCTACCATAAAAAATTGAAAGTTACAATTCTTAAGAAATTAGAAAGTTATTGTTTCATTAGAATTTCTGTATTTACAAACCAACTTGAATTTGTTAGTGTTCTACCTAAATTAGTGTGTTTACATACCAACTTCAATTTTTTATTTGTCATTGATTTTGGGTATTTGAAAAAAAATTACGAATCAATATTTATCAAAATTAGTTTGCATTGTCAGTCAATTCCATTTATTTGTTATTGTTAGTTTCGATTAGTATAATCTATTGTGGTTTTAGGTTATTAGAGTCTTTATTGCATCCGTTTTTGTTTTTGCTTTCGTATTTGTTTTTATGTTTGTTAACATATTCATTTTTTATCATTTTCATTGTCGTAAATTCATATTGTTGTCATTTTTTTGTTTTGATTGTTTTGAATCCTAAAATTTATGGTTAATCATTATGAGGTTGTGATTTTTTTATTGTTTGTGATTAGTTCTATAAAGAACCAAAAAGGAGAGCATACGAGGTAAAAGGTGAAAAGTTGAGCATATTATCATGAAAAGCCAAAGTTAAGTTAAACACGAGTGGAATGATATCATATTGTATGTAAACACATGAAATAGTGCGTGAGAATATATATTTTTTGCTACTAACATGGAAATCTAGATTTCAACGATGTCTTCCAAAGACGGATCATCACTTATGAAGGAGAAGGAAAATATGTTCTTTATGTTACAAGTTATGCAGCAACAATTTGAAATGATGGGTGTGAGGTTTAATGAGATTTTGACAAAATAAAAAGATAAAAGGTCATGATTGCTAGTTTGAATTGGGGGGGTCAGTCTAAAGGGGTCCTAATGTTAGAAGGCCAAAAAGATGTGTTACACCATCTTTAGATGAACTTGTTGATGAGAATGAAGATGAAGAAGCAGAAGATCTTGACCATACATCAATCAGTCAAGGTGATAGATTTCAGTAGCCTAAAAACCGAAAAGATAATGGGCTTTAACAAGATAAAAACTTAAATTATAAAGGAGAAGGAAGAGATTTTAGGTATCAAGGCTTGAACATAAACTCCAACCATTAAGATGAAAATCTAATTATTTCAGGGAAGGAATGATCCCGAGGTATATTTAGAGTGGGAGAAAAAGGTTGAGTTAATCTTTGATTGTCATCACTATTCGAGGTAGAAAAATGTAAAGTTTATTGTTATTAATTCACTGATTATGTTATAATTTGGTGGGATCAACTTGTTTTTAGTAGGAGGAAAAACCATGAAAGGCATGTTGACACTTGGGATGAGATGAAGGCAATAATGAGAAAGAGATTTATTTTGATACATCATTATCAAGATTTGTATCAGAACTTGCAAATCCTAACTTAGGGGTCTAAAAGTGTAGAAAACTATCATAAAATGATGGAAGTGGCTATGATTCAAGTGAATATAGTAAAGGATAGAGAAGCTAATATGGCTAAGTTCCTGAATGGGTTGAACCATGAGATAACGAATGTGATGGAGTTGCTACATTATATAGAGTTAGAAGACATGTTTATATAGCTACAAAGATGGAACGACAACTTAAGAGAAAGTGCAATACACGAAAAGATAGATCGCATAGCTTTTCAATGTCCAAACAAGAGAGTTATGATTTTACGAGATCATTGAGAGGTTGAAACTAAAAGTGGCAGCAATGATAAGGAGATGCCACCACTTAAAAATGTTAGTGATAATGATGTAAAGTATCTAGTTGAGGGTGAATCGCTTGTGATGGTACAAAATGAATGTTCAGGTCAAGAGGATGATTTGAAGCAATAATTAGATAATGTCTTTCATATGAGCTGTCATATTAGTAATAAAGTATGTGGTATAATTATAAATGATGAAAGTTATGTTAATGTTAACAGTACTACTCTTGTTAGGAAGTTGAGTCTGAATACTACAAAGTAATATAGACCTTATAGACTGTAATGGTTGAATGAATGTTGAAAAGAGAAGATTAATAAACATGTTTTGGTTTTGTTTTCAATTGGAAAGTATAACGATGAAGTTTTACGTGATGTTTGTTAAATGTGGGTCATTTGTTATTAGGAAGGTTGTGGTAATTTGATAGGAAGATAATACATAATGGGTTTAGAAATAAGTATTCTTTTGTAAAAGATGAAAAATTCATCACTCTTGTACCATTATCACCGAAACAAGTCTACGAAGACCAATTAAAATTGAAAAGAAAAAGTGAGGCTGAAGGGAGTGAAAATGTCGTGAGCTTTAAAGAGAGAGAAAAGAATAGCGGGTTGGCCAAGAGTGGAGAGAAAAAAGCAAATAAGAGAAATGAAAGTGTTGAGAGAAAAATTTAGCATGAGATCTTTTAAGCAAGAAAAAGTGTTGTTCAACATGTTCTTTATACTAATAATCCTATGCAAAACAATGTTGTTGTTTTTTATTGTAGGATTATGAAGACGTATTGCCATAAATGTTGTTCTTAGTGGTGATGAGATCAAATCCTTTTGAGTAGATGAGGAATAATGAGAACCAATAAGCACCATAAAAGAATCTATTAAAGGTGTTCATTAGGCCAATGACAAGGGCCAAGAAGATTAAAAATGAAATTTTAGGCATGATTTTTTCTAATATGCAGTTTTACGTTCAACAAGAATAATTTTCAATTCACCAGTTAAATCGGGCTGAAATTTCACCAAGAGATTCTACAGGCCTTGTTTTATATAAGGTTAACAATTTTTAGCTATAAGAGTATAAGAAGGCCTTAAGATAAAGACTTGAAGCTATTATGTGAGAATTGCATTATTTTTTTAATTGACTTAGGATTATCTTTCATTTTGATTTATGGATTTTCTACGAGAAAACTTTCTTATTTTACATAGATTTCTTGTATGGGTTGAACGTGGAGACGCAAGACCTATAACGCAAATTACACAAGTATATTGATAGAAATGATAAAAGATGGCTCGACCTGTCATTTTTTTATTCAGATTCAGCTCATTTAGGCTTATTTTATTGTTTTGTTTTATTTATTTAGGTTATTTATGTTAGACAATTTTAATCGATGGTCAATCCCAATTGTTAGATGTTTTAGGGTTATGCTATTTATATTTTCTTTTTCATCTTATAAGGGTTTTTTTATGATTGAGTAAAATGACAAACTTTTGCTTTCCCTGAATCCTTCATTCTTCCTAGCTTCTTCTTTCTTTGCTTTTAATTCTTCACTTCTTTTTCTAAAGCTTCTTTCTTTTCTACTTTAATTCCTTTTGTCCTTTGTTCCACATCAACTTTAATATCATAGCACATACTTCTAATTATTTTTACAATTAATCGATCTATTAGGGCTTGTGAAGATTTTTAGGTTTATCATCATCAATAGTTGATTTAGAAAAAAAAACCTTTAATTTTCTATTTACAGCCTGAAAAAAAATAAAGACATTTTTCATCTTCAAGAACTAGCCAAATCTTTCACACCACCACCGAACAGATTGAACCAACACAACAACTTTAGCAGTGCCACCATAACTAAAAAAAACGCACCATTAACAACAATCGTTCTCCATAAATCAATGCCGATTCACCGCCTCGAACACTTTAGATTGTCTATGCTAGCAACAATAACTAAAACACACCAGTAGCCATCTCCTTTTGTTTTTGGCTACAAACAGAGAGTCTCTCAAAGAATTTTAATTCATCGGTCCAATATCATCTCCACGTCAGTTCAATAGACCCACGTCCAACTAAACCACCATAACATTCAAACGACCACAAATCCAAGCCGATAACTGCACAATAAATTTGTGTGAATACGACCTCAAGTAACAATAATAGAGGAAACGGGCTTTCAAGGAAAATTAATTCACAATTACCATAACATCGCATCATCGGCTTACACATTAGTGTCATCTCATCCAAAATAATTGACATCACTAACGTGCCAGTGTCCACAGCCTTGTCAGTGCCACACCATCCAACACAGACATATTAGAGACATATCAGCGCCACGTCACCTAGAACCTCTACATCACCCATCACTGTTACGTCAGCTGCAACAAATTCCAGCATACATCCATCATAATTTAGTCAATAAGCCAATACAAACTTCTTTTAACCATTGAATATCATTATTCCTGGTATATTTTTACACTTGTTGACCTAGAATTAAAATAATATTATTCTTTTATGCCTGCCCATAAAAATATAGTTTGTCTTGCAATTTAAACTACCTTAATTTTTAGCTTATTTATTCATTTGTATTGAATGTTCGATCCTTTTTATTAGTTATAGAGCTTGGCTAAATTTGTTGGAAAATTAAAACATTATGTTTGAACTACATGTGTGCATTTAGAGGACTTATATTGCTTTCTTGTAAATTTTCCTTGTTTAATATGTTATTACTTAGTCTCAAAGATAAATATATAATCAAATATTAGCTTTAATTTTACATTGCATTTTACTTGCAAGTGTCATTTGTGATCTCAGTTATAGTTCTAGGATTAGTATTGCATGTATTTACGAAGTAGTCATCTAATATAGAGTTCAGAACTCATAATTACCATAGACTCGAACACTAGTAATGTTCTTAGGGATATTCAAGATTAATTATACCTAATATGAACTTATATGAACAACATGTCCACTTAGATGAACAACCTTTCTGATAGAGTGGAATCCATAAAAACTTTACAATTAAAGCAATTTAACGGGAGTGAGCATTTTAATGACAACCATAGAAATCATCAAAGATCAATTCCTTGTAAGAACCATCAACATAACCACCATTAGGGTTACAATGACTTTGATGATCCTAATGATAATGAGCATTCTGAAAATTGCTATTAGAGACCAGTTCACCCTAGGAAATGTTAGTACAACCACAATCAAGGTCACCATGACTATGATGACCCTGATAATCGAGCCATAAGACATATCAAGGTAGAAACCTTAACTTTTAAGGGTCAACTTGACCCATGGATCTTTGATAGGTGGATATGTGACATTGATCAATTATTTAACTAGTATAATTTGTTTGAGAATAACAGGGTAAGGTTTGCAAAAATAAAACTTAATGGTATCGTTTAGCTCTATTGGGAAAGTGTAGAAAAGTCTTTGGATAGGAGAAGTCAACATCCTATTACTGATTAAGTTAAGATGAAAACTAAGTTACAAAAGAAATGCCTACCTCATTCTTATAGGGAAAGTCTCTTAAACCAATGAAATAACTTAAGGCATGGAAATAACCATGCTAATGAATATGACACAATTTTATGAGTATAGGATGAGATGCGTAATTAGAAAGGATGAGGCAATGACTCTAAATAGATTTCAAAAAGACTTGAATGATGACCTTAGGAGAGAGGTTGTGCTTCGAGGTATGTCCACCCTTGATGAAGCTTATACCTTGTGCAAAATTACAATTTAGTCATGAAAAGTTAATGGATGAGATGTCAAGACACTCGTAGTATCCCTCTTATGTCCGAACTTGGTAATAATAAATTTTTATTGGGTGCCCCACCCTATAAAATCAATCCTTTTATTGTCCACATGCCTAAAAAAGACAAGAGTAAGGGTATTCTCCATAAAGCATTCAAAATGACCTTATGGATTTAGTGTTTTAAGTGTCAGGGTTTTGGTTATATTTCCTCTAATTGTTCCAATATGACTTTATTCATTAAGGATCAAAAGGGTATGGATGAGGAAGACAATTGTGATAATAAGGTGTATGAACCAAATCCCGATGACTTTCAAGACTTAAATGATGAGGAGAATGAGTCCAACCTACTAGGAAGTATTAGGTCTATATCTACTCAGATCAAGCAGGAATTTATCGGATGAGAGATAATCAAGTTAAATGTAGTTAGATGTGCCTTAACACAACCTAAAAGAACTAAGTATTTGAGGAGAATTATTATTTTTTATACTTACATTAATATAAAGATAAAGGTTGCAAGATCATTATAGATAGTGGGAGTTGTATCAATGCAATATCCTCTAGTAGCGTATCCCGTTTAGGCTTAAAATATATCACACATTCTAAGCCATATAATGTGTCCTGGGTTAACCATACATCCATAGCAATCAAGAAGAGATGTCATTTTCCTATAAAGATTTTGGATTATCATGATGAAATTTGGTGTGATGTAATTCATGTGGATGTAGGACACGTCATTTTAGGTAAGTCTTAGTTATATGACTTAGACGTTACACTCTTTGAGCGATCAAATATGTGCTCATTCACTTTTCATGGTAAAAAGATTTAACTCATTGGATTACCACCAAGGCCTAATGGATATGATTCAGTCATGGATTTCTTATGATGGGCTTTTGATTTCGTACTTGGGTTTAATAAGGAAGCTATTCAGCCAAAATTATGTTTTTCCTTAAAATTTAGCTTATATGCCATTCAGCCATAATAGGTTTTTGGCATGGGATAATTTTAGCCAACCTTGGTTTGTGCATGATGATGGATTCAGTCCAATCTCTTTGATGGTTTATTAGGCCAAATCATGTTAGCCCACGTATAGGTCTAATTTAGACAGGAAAGTAGGCTCATTAGGAGCTTGTATCAGATCTGATTTGGGTTATATTAATGAGTATGAGTTTGGGCCACGTAGGGTTTAAAGTTGGTTTGGGCTAATTAAGATGTTGGGATCCTTTTCTTACAATGATCAGTAAAATATTCTCCTAAAATTAAAATAAAATTCATTCATTATTGTCCCTATTATTTAGGAGAATATTTAGCAATAAAGAAGAAAGTTTGTTAGTCATACAAGGAAACTAAAGGGGGTTGTCAGATCTAAATCCTAGACTTAAAAGTATTATTTAATGCTAAAAATTTGATTCTCCTAGTCAATGAAGGAAAGTGATAGACAAGGGACAATTAATTTCTAAAATTATATTCCATGTTCTGAAAGGAAATCCTATTCCTATAAGGAAAAAGGACTTCAACAATTAAATTTCTATTCAGATCAAATTTTATAGCATCTAAAGGACTTTAAAAGTTGACTAAGAAATCCTAGAGTATCTAGGAAGGTAGATCTCGTCAAAAGGTTATTAAGATGTTTTGTTTTTCTTTATATCATATGCGATATAATTAACCTATTGTCCAGACTTGTTGTTTAATTATTATTTCTATATTTGAGCTTAATTAATACTTTGGTTTTCAGCTAAGATCCAAACTTGTTTGGATCAAGGATTGGGCTTATTAGTGTAGAATTTGGGTCAGGTTTGTAACTGGGTCACTTTAGCCCATAAAGGTAGATCTATTAGAGTTAATTTCTCAGAATTATTTAAACACATGTAAGCCTAAATTTAAGCATATTTGATGAATAATACTTCTGAACTTTTCAATTTAATATGTGAGAGATTTTTGCATTCTTTGGTTCTTAAACGAACTAAATCTGATATATTGAATATTAACTTGTTTCGTAGTGTCATTTAACTTCATTTCAATAGTGTTGGTGTCTTAGGACATGTTTTCATTGTGTCACACTCTTATCATACCTCTTTTAGATTTTCAAGATCAAATCTTAATCTTGATTGTGGGTTGTATGACCACGTGATCATGAGATCCGCATCACTAATGATGGTAGCAAGAAGAAGGAAAAGGTGAAATAGATGGAGTTTGGTATAATAAGTCATAAGAAATTTAAAAAGAAGGTTCATGAAGAGTTTGTTATGTTTGTCTTAATGGCTAAGAAGGTTGTGAAAAATTATTTAGAACCACTTGAAGAGGTAAGGAAAGTGTTGAAAGAGTTTCTGGATGTCTTTTCCCTTAAGCTGCTTGATGTTTTACCTCCTATGCGTGACATTCAACACGCCATAAATCTTGTCCCTACTGCCACATTGTCAAATTTTCCTCACTATAAGATGAACCCTAATGAACATATCAAATTGCAAAGGCAACTATATGAACTATTATAAAAAGGATATATACGAGAGAGAGTTTGAGCCCTTGTACAGTACATGCCCTTTTAACACCTAAGAAAGATGGATCATGGAGAATGTGTGTAGATAGTTGAGTCATCAATTGGATTACAATCAAGTATCGTTTTCTCATTCTTTGATTGGATGACATGTTAGATATGATGAAAAAAACCCAAATTTTCTTTAAAATTGACTTAAATAGTCGGTATCATCGTATTAGTCATGCCTTTTGTCCTTTCCAACATACCAAGTACTTTTATGAGAGTAATGACACAAGTGTTTAGACCATTTATGGAAAAATTCTTGGTGATGTATTTTGATGATATCCTTATTTATAGCAAAACCCAGAATGAGCATTTAAACCACCTTATTCAAGTTTGTACCACCTTAAAAAAAGAGAGTTTGTTTGCCAATATCAAAAGGTGTTCTTTCTTCATGGATCGAGTAGTTTTCTTAGGGTTTATATTGTCATGTGAGAGAGTCTCTGATGATCCCCAAAAAATCCAAGCGATTGTAGATTGGCCCAAGCCTAAGAATATTCATGAAGTTTGTAATTTTCTTAGACTTACAACTTTCTATCATCGTTGTATAAAGGGATTTAGCATCATCATGTCGTCTATTACAAATTGTTTGAAGTAAAGTAAGTTTAAATAAAGTAAATAAGTTAATAATGCATTTGAGGAGGATCAAAAAAAGATGATGGAGGCCCTAATAATGTGACTTCCTGACTTTACTAGGGTGTTTAAAGTATAATATAATGCCTCGAGAGTTGGTATAGATTAAATACTTAGTTAAGAACATCACCCTTTAACTTATTTTAGTGAGAAACTTAATGAGGCAAAAAATATACTCAACCTATGATATATATATATATATATATATATATATATATATATATATATTGCACGATAGTTTAGGCCTTGCGCTATTGGCACCATTATTTGCTACCACAAGAGTTTTTTCTTTACTCTAACTATGCGGCTCTTCGCTATCTCGACTCCCAAAAGAAGCTCAACCATAGGCATGGTTGTTGGGTTGATTATTTGAAAGCTTATTCATTTGAATTGAAACATAGATCTGAAATAGAGAATAAAGTGGCAGAAGCCTTGAGTTGCTAGGTGATTCTGTTATCTATAATGAGTATTGAAATTATTGAATTTGAGAGTCTTAATTAGGAGTATGAATCTTGTCTAGAATTTAAAGAAATATACATGGCATTTAGAGATGAGAGTAACCATGTTTTAGATGGTTATTACCTTCATGGAAGGTATTTGTTTCAAGATAATAAGTTTTGTATCCCAAAGACATCAATGCGTGATTTTTTTATATGGGAGATTTATGCTGGAGGTCTTTCAAGACACTTTAGGAAAAATAAAATCATTAAAGTGGTGGAATGTTGGTTCTTTTGTTCTAGTTTAAAAAGAGATATTGCTAAATTAGTAAGTCGATGTCGAATATGTCAACTAGCAAAGCATAGAAAACAAAACACTAGTCTTTACACCTTGTTGCATGTTCCTACTTGCCCTTGGTAAGATGTAAGTATGGATTTTGTGTTGGGAGCTCTATATACTACAAATAAACATGATTCTATTTTATAGTCGTCAACTGCTTCTCTAAAATGATCCATTTTATCTCTTGTACTAAGACCATAGACGCTTATAGAGATTGTCAAGTAATATGGTCTTCCCCAAACTATACTCTCGAATAAAGATGTTATATTTATGAGGTATATCTGGTAAACCCTTTAGAATATAATAGGAACTAAGTTGAAGTTTTTGAGTGCCTACTACCCCAAATTGATGGTCAAATCGAGGTAATTAAGAGGAGATATAATGAATTTAATGTTAGAGAAAATGTTATGATACGGATTAGACTCGACTGGTATCCTTGGAGAACTAATAAAAACTAATAAAAAATCTCATGCACATAGTGCGAGGCCATTCAAGTGCTACAACGAGTTTATTCAAATACCTTTGTTGTTGACTTACAACTTGATTTTGGAATTAGCTTTACATTTAACATTGAGGATCTAGTTGCATATCGAAAACCACATTATATTTCAAATCATCCTTTTGAGATGTCATATAATCCCCCCATGATAATCCTATTGAAACCTCTACCCCTTTCACTTTGACATCCGCATAAAAGGATAATATTGATGTTATTCTAGATGAACAAGTTTTTTTTACCAGGGATGTTGAGGTTCAACGGTTTCTAGTTCGTTGGGTGGGTTGACCTGATTCAAATTGCACTTGGATCACTAGAAATACATTATTGCAAATTGATCCAAATCTTTAAGAGTACTATCAAAGCTGTTTAGAGCTATACTTGACGAGATTGAATTTTTCCAACCTCGGGAGAGTTGGTGGAGACACCAGACCCACATCGCAGATTACAGAGTATATGGACAAAGATGACAAAGGATGACCCAGCTTATCACTCTTTTGTTAGGAGATTGAGCCCATCTAAGCTTATTTCATTGTTTTATTTTATTTATTTAGGTTATTTATATTAGATAATTTAATTGATGGGTCAAGCTTAATAGTTGGATGTTTTAGAGTTATGCTATTTATATATTTCTTTTTCATCTTATGAGGGAATTGTTTTAATTAAATAAAATGACAGACTTTCTCTTTTCTGGATTCTTTATTTTTCTATAATTTCAAATTTAATTTTTTAATAAATCCTATAATATAAAACATAATTTAATTTGTTATCAAATATTTTACTAATTGTTTTACCAGAAACACAAAAGCTGGTGAATAACAATCACAGCATTAATGGTGACAATTTCCTTGTTTCCTAAGAGTCAAAGTCGGCAACAAGGGGGACAATTAATTATCGAGGATTCCCTAATTTTTAAGAACACAAGATTGGCAGGAAACCTACACAGAAAGCCGGCCACAACATTAATTAACAAGGGTAATTGTTTTTAGCAATATATATATATATATATATATATATATATATATATATTGACAACATACGGCAGCCTAGATTATTCATTATAGTTTTGGATTTATATTATTTATTTTATAAATTTTGGGTTATTTTAATTGTATTTTAATATCAGTTTATTACTCTATTAGGATTTATTTTATTCTATGAAATATAAATATCTTTAAAGAAAAGAGAATACAAAAAGTAAATTATTTCATAGTACTTTATCGTGTTGCAATGTACCTCATATTTTTTTTTTTTATTAAATTTTTCTTAAACTTAATAATATCAAGTTTTTTTTTAATGTCTTAGAAGTATAATTATAATTAATTTTTTAAAAAAAAATATGTTGAAAAACATCAAAATAATATTTTTTTTATTTTTTTAAATTATTTTTAACATTAGCATATTAAAATAATTTTAAAATACTAAAAATATTAATTTAAAAAAATTTCAAATTTTTTTTAAAACATTTTTGTATGAATTGAAGGGTTCTTATCTTCATATTTGCATTATTAAATGTGGAGATGACTAATGAGAATTTGGACTTTGATTG
>Ga0325411_1006545_pt1 | contig 12783 bp, 5 predicted proteins | sample PopdelMetagenome_13_FD_206181 | JGI IMG/M metagenome (GOLD analysis project Ga0325411, IMG submission 206181) | Populus deltoides microbial communities from Bellville, Georgia, United States - Xylem-PdIQD-R4 | ecosystem: Host-associated > Plants > Phyllosphere > Stem > Wood/Secondary xylem... | reverse complement strand
AAAAAAAAAACATATAATTTTTATGATACGTTATCGGTTCTATAGAATAATAAGCTGGACAAATCTATTACAGTGTTCGTTGATGCAAATTAATGGCTTCGAGGGGCATGCTGATGAAAAAGAAGACTGCATCACAACAAGAAATGTAAGCTCAAAGTAGCTACATGGCCACTCAAAACATAAAATCAGGCCTACTGCCGATAGCAAGGCCTGATTAACTGGACGACAAGAATAAGGCTTCATCTTCAGGTAAAGAGTCCAGGCCCAACTTATATCCTCTGTAAAAGCCTTACTTAATATGGAAGTGATCGGGCCTGGACCCACATACCTTCTTAAGAGACAGGATAAATGTAGTAGTAGCTAGCTAGTAGCCCTTCTTATAATTATCCACGAATGGACAAATTCTCTGCTGAAAAATCAAAGCTCACAAGTATTGAAATTGTGACTCGAATCACATTAGTTTACAATTAGGTGTGTTTGTATTTTCGTTTCAAAAGTTTTTTAGAAAACACGTAATTTTTTTAATTTTTTTCTTTGCTTTAAATTAATATTTTTTTAATATTTTTATATTATTTTGATGTGCTGATATCAAAAATAATTTTTAAAAATTAAAAAAATATATTATTTTAGTATATTTCCAAAATAAAAAAATATTTTAAAAAATAACTGCTACCACACCATCCAAAAATTCCATACAAAACCGCAATTGGGATGGTTTTACACGTTTACTTTTATTGGAAAAAAATCCCTTCCATGGCCAAAGAAATGCTCATTGATCACCCCTTGTGGTGAAACAAAACTACCAAAAATGTAATAATAAGAAAAAAGAAGTGGGTACCCACTTCTCTCTATAAAGATAATTTCTTTTTATGAATAATTAACTAGATTCATAGATGTCGTTTCAATTGAGAAGTGTATTGAACTAAGTACAAATCCCTTCATTCTTGTCATAAAAAAACAAAGATGACTTCCTCGAACTGAAAACTTCCCCCTCCTTCCCCATTGTGTTAGCAATCTGCTTTCCTAAATTGGATGAAAAAATGTCCACAAAAACCTCAGTTTTTAATTCAGTTAAATGGCATTGGTCGAACGCTTTGCTAAAGTGGAGAATCAACCTTTGACAATGGGAAATAATTATAATAAGTGCTGGATTTTATAAAAAATCGTCCATAATCAAATCCCTAAACATTGTATCCGGTACTTTTGCTTAATGAATTAATTAGTTTTTGAGAACAGTATGGGCCCCGAAAAGTATCTTTGAACGAAGGGACCTAGCTAGGCTATTTAAATCGGGCAGCCTTTGCTTCTTCTTTTTTTTTTTCTTTTTTTTTTCTCTTGAAAATAACAATTAAGTAAGTATAAATTAATATGCAAGAATCCCTTTCAGGTCGCACAATCTTCAGATGCTGCCATTTGACACCATAATCACGTGATGAACTGTCAACTTTTCTTGATTTTAAAAATGGAAAAGGACCTCACCTGGCCATCCTACCACCCCCTTGGGACCGATATGATTTGTGAAGCTTGCAAAATAGGTGCACAAGGTTTCAATGAATCTTGTCAATGCTAAACATTTTCAACGCTGATGTGTGACCACGTAGGCTGGCGTGATCATCTCGATATGTCTTGGTACCGATCATGTGTTTTAACTTCCCAGCAAGGTTCTTGGAATGTAAAATTTCTCATCTCATTCCTTCCATCTCTCTTTGTCAAATTAGTTAGTTCTATAGTACAGCAAGCATGCATATCACAAGATAATTAAAAAGAAGAAAAAAATAGATTACTACTAGATGACGATTACCAACAAAAAAGAAAAGAAGAAAGAGATCCGTTCAGGCCTAAAACCAATCCATTTAGGCCAGACCAAACAGGTTTCCACCAACTCACGCAGGACCCCTGAACCTCGACCTCATCCCAATCACCTTGAGTTGGATCCTCCCGTGCAAATCTTTAGGATTTCAAGCTGCTAGCATGCATCACAACGCAAAGTGATGAGTTTTTTGAAAGGCAATACAATGATGCACTCTCCGTAACTCATGCATAAATTATCAATATTGTGCCTAATCTTTCTTAATCAATGACTATTTCCCGTCAGTGTATCTTCTTAAAAGACATCTATCTCTCTTACCAATCACCTGCAAGTATTAGCTCTTTTTTTTATCAATGACATAGCAAAGCACACAACATCCAAAATACAGGCCATGAAAAGTAATAATTATTCTCAATTCTTCTCGAGATAAACTTATATAATTAAAATTTATAAATATCTCAAATCACCAAGTGTAAAACACCCTTTAACAACACAGGGCATAGAACTCCATTGAGCAACGGAGGAATCTACACAATGCCCCAAAGCCACATTGCTGTCATGCTCCTCTCGCTCCCCTCTGTATACATTTTATCCTACTCCTCACATCATTCTCCTACCCGGCATACTTCTCTCTCCTACATTTATTATCTTAAACATGTGAGGGTCCATATTCTGATAGAGAGTGTTTTTTGCAGGTGAGTATAGAAGTCACTGTGTCAAGACCAATTGCTCTCCGGCCGAGTCCAAGATGCATCATTAAAAACTTAACCTAGTTTGAAATTTTCACTGACAGTCTCATGGTAAGTTGGTTGTACACGATATGGATTCATGATTAAGGTTTTTTATATATGGCTTCGAATGAATTTTGAGCGCATGCAGTTCTTTTATTTGGATGCATGTTTAATGTTTTTTGATATATGTAGCCAACACCAAAGTAAAAAACAAAACAAAAAACCCATCAATTACCCACATGAAATTGTCATAAATTAATGTAATTAATTCAAGTTGCTTTTGGAGTTTGGATTTAAAGAAATTAAAATAATTAAATTATAATTGGAAGTACAGTAGAAAAATCAAATAATTAATAACATGATTCTCTTGATAATGTACCATAATTCTGGCACGTCCCGAAATAAAAACGTAAACGAACTCTTTAAATGGATCGATTACTCTTTAACCAGTGCCTTTTCGATTCCCCCAAAAGCTTGGCTCTTAGGGGAAAATGTTTATGCCGAAAACCGATATAGTGTTCCATCCTTGGTATGTGCACCGTCCAAGGGACAAATTAAAAGGCGAGCTAGGTATAGAAGCAAAGAGACGGCGGAATATTATTTCATGTGAGAACAGCTATGTACCTTCATGACCATCTGACCGCTTGTTTTCCATGTGTGAAACGAATCAATTAAGACATAGTAAAATAAATGGACGAAAACCAATTAAGAAAGAAGGTTGTTTTTCTCTATATTTTTCATGTATAGATGAAGCTTATCAATTCTATTCTGTTTTATTTAGAATCATCGAAACATTTCATATAAATTTAAAAAATAAAACAAAATGAAATAATTTTCATTTTATTTTAAATCTCGGTTCGTTCTGGATTTTTCAGCTAAATTTCAGCCGGAATGTTCTGATTTCATTTCATATGTTTTGTTTCGGTCTTGAAAAGCCATTGAATCAAATTAAATCTGGTTCAATTTAATTAATTAAATCACCCAAGTATAAAAAAGCTTTTTTTTCATTACTATTTTCAATAACAATGATATTAATAACAATATTGAAAATTATTATTACTATTTTCATTAACAATGATATTAATTTTTTAAAATTAAATTTATCACTAATATATATGGTTTATATTCATATTGTTTTTTTCATGTTTATACTTTGTAGGAATTAGATTAAAACAATAGATATTTTAGATCTCATTAGCCTTGATAACATTGACCTAACTTTATATTTAAAATATTTGTGTTAAAATATTTTACTTTCATAATATTTTGTTTAAATTGAATTACTTTAAATTAAAAATCTATTTAATCTTGACTATTTAAAAATATTTTAAATTTTGAAATTATGTTTGTTTGGCATTGTGTTTATATTGCATAATTTAATATTAATTTATCTTAAATTTAAATTATGTTAAATATATATATATATATATAGTATAATTTCGAAACGACACATTAAAATACTTTAAAATTACAAGATTTCATTTCAATTAAAAATACTTATCAAAATGAAATTGACAACTTGATATAGATATTTTCTATTTTGATTTCTTGGGAATTAGTACCGTTGTAGATCGTCTCTGCTAAAGAAGAAAGCTCATTTTCCACAACTTTTCACCCTAACTTCTGCTTTCTCCAAATGCCAAGCCGTCGAAAATATAAGAAGAGTTTTGGCACGAATATTAAGTTCAAAACTCTGGTGGAATCCCATTTCCCACATGACTCTTCAGTACTACTTTCAAGAAAATCAAATTAGAACTAAGAAACTGGTACGGTAATTAAGTTGACACTTGAAATATCTGTAGTTTTCAACAGGACAAATAAAAGTTTGGCTTATGACTTAAGTTTTATTACAAATTAATTTGGGTGCATGCATAATTGATTGTGTAAGGTTTTACCTAGTCCAAATTCAAATGCTCGTTGCTGTTTAGAGTGTGCAAGTGATCATTACGCAAATAGATTAGCAGAAATATTATAATATACTCCCTCGTACAAATTAATACCTCAGGAGTGAAACAATTGTTAATTAATTTGTACTGCAATATATATATATATATATATATATATATCACCTTTTTTTAATATTGAAGTTCTTTTGTCATCCTTATTCTATGGTCTTCTGTGAATGCTATAAATTTCTTGTGAAATGAAAAAAAAAAATCCTTTTACTAGCTTGTATGGATTTTTCTTAAATGTATCATGAAAGTATACATCCATAAGATATAAATAAGCAACTTGTTTAACATTGTAATAATGATTATTTTGTAAAGTACTATTTTTATGAAAATATATTTAAATAATTTTTTAAAATTTAGTTTTTGTATCAGTATATAAAAATAATTGAAAAATTTTTAAAAACAAATTTAAATAAAAAAATTCAAAACTTTTATCAACAGGCATGCAACTCGCAAGCTTGAACTTGCGTCACTTCTTGCATTTGCATTTCTATTTTTTTCAATTCTCTTGCATTTGCTTTTCAACTCCATTTTTGTTTTTGAGCATTGAAGATTCCATTTCCGAGTTTTTTTCCTCCTTTCGGAATATATGTTTGAAAAATTAGCATTTGCTCAAAGTTGAACATTGACGAAATCGAAAATTCTAAATGACCGTACTGTTAATGTGTTCATATTTAGAATATGTCAGGAAACGCGGTATAAACCGTGTTTTTAAAAAATTTAATTTTTTTTAAATTTAATATATTTTGTATATTTTAGATCATTTTGATGTGCTGATATCAAAAAAAAAATTTTAATAAAAAAACATTGGCATGCATTTCACCACAAAAAATTATTTAAAAAGCAACCGTAACCACACTATTAAATACTCTCTTAATTGAAAATACAAATATAATTTCATCTGTTTTTCCTCTCTTGTTGTACAAAATGATGAAAATATAAGTTTTATTAATTTCATCCAAAATGCATGAATGGAGATTTTATTTGGTAAAGAAAAGCACAATAAATTCAAAATAACCAAATCGAATTAACCAAAAATCATATATTATTAATTTTCTTTTCCACGAAACTTTTCATCTAAGTTATTCAATTAGAACTTCCTATTCCTCCTTTTTGTTCCTCTTAATTCAGAGGGCAATTTTTCTTCTTTCTTGTTACAGCTAGCTTGTTGGGATTTTCTTTTTCTTTTTTGAGACTAAGACAAAGGATTTAGGTGAGAATAAAAGATTTGATTGCCGCTTTTGATATGTTAATTAGGTGAAAAATAAAACTTAATTTCCTTCCAAACATTTTTGCTTGAAAAAGCTCGAGAGAAGAATATCCATCTACAAAGAACTTAGGAAAGAAATAATATAGGGTGATTTCTAGATTAGCGGTCACCTATGATGAATCAAAACATTAATCAACATCCGTACAGAGAAGAACTCATCATGTTAACTGACCTAGTCCTTAATTTCAAGTTCAACAATATAAAAAACGCATGATCATCACTCTGAAACATTTAATCACCACATATACTGTGATAGCTCTAGTTTCTTACATACCTTAATTTGAAACTGAGAGAAAAATACCAAGCACATGAACAAAACTTAATTCAGTATCCATGCACTGATATCAAGACTGAAGAACTGCAGATACATAACATTCATAAGACCAGTACTTAATTTCAAAGCATAACAAGAGAGAAAATTAACAAGGGCTAGAAGAGTTGAGCAAGCAAGCAATTTCAAGTGCTTGCTTTTCAATAAACTCACAACAGAACATTAACTTATTATACAGGTGGGATAATGAAAAACGAGCCACATTATTTAAGTGCATATGCTAATATCATTTTATGTTGCTTATGACGGGAACTTCACCTTGGAGTTTGCTTGTCTCAACGATGGATGAAATTAATTCGCATTGCTTACTTCTAATGCACCAACTTATTATTGTTTAGTTGACCTAGTTCTGCATTCTTTGAAAAATAGCAGCCCTCATAACTTCTTCAGTTACCAATCCATCAGGAATTATAATCACAACATCTTGAAGCACCAGCTCCTTGACCTTGGACACGCTCGCGTGATGGACTGAAAACTCCAGCTCTCTAAGTGCATCCATCAATCTTGCAGCTGGATAATTAACATCCGGGGATTGTACACGGATCAGAGCTTCCGATCCCAAAATCTTCACATCCACTTCCATTGCATTATTGGACATGTAATTTGGAGTGGGCCTAATGTGATTCGTCATGGTGCTGGTGCTGGTGCTTTGGTTGTCATAAATGTTCGCATTACCAGAGATTTTTGATTTCTTGGATACTGCTCGCAGCTTGCCTTCCAATTCATTAACTTTGCTCTTGAGCTCTTTAATATAAGCAGCTGCATCTGCGAGCAAAGATGCTTTGTCCATCTTTGACACATTCGGGACCACGGATCGAAGTGCATAGAATCGATGATTTAGCCTCTCTCTTCGCTGCCTTTCTGCTTCCACATGGTTTAGAGGCAATTCTTTTCCACCTGGCTTTCTTCCTCTCTTCTTGAACCCGATATTATTCTCTGTGAATCCAGCATCTGAATCAGAACGCCCTGAGTCCGAAGACGATCGGCCTTGGCCTGAGGGTTCTTTCCGTGTGTCGCTTTCTTTTTGATTCTCTAGAGAAGTTGTTCTCTCCTTTTGAGGACTTGAAAACATTCCAAAATCAAGGAAATTAGAAACAGTGCGGTTTGGAATTTGAGGTTGAGATTCCTGGTTGGCCTGCTTTGGAACTGAACCTGCATTGATGTCTGCACCAAAAATTGATTTGGCTAATTGCACTAGGCCCCAATCTTCACTGATCAAATCCGGGGAACCCAATTCAAGAACCCCGGATGGAGTTGAAACACAGACGAAAGTCTGAATTCCATGCATCCGAGCTTCTTTGACTCTCTCGCAGTCATAAATTTGCAGTTCATGATCACCTGTCAACCAAATGAAAGCGCCAGAGCTAAATGCCCTGCCAAGAATTCCATCTCCAACGGCAAATGCTCGTGTTACCGATACTGTGTAGTACCATTCAGCAACATCACCTTCAACCAATCTGTCCATGACCATATCCTCATTGAAAAGAGACTTTCTTTCAAGATTGAAGCCGAATTTGGAATGGTTTTGCTTGTTGCTTTCCTTGCTTGCATACTTTTTATTCCCACGGAAATGGCCATCGCCCAATGATAAAACAAGGCGGCCGCTGGCATCTTTTGATGCCTGCCAGAAGATGGAGTAAACCCACCATTCTGGCCGGCTATGAAGGAAGAATTGGAGGCGTTGTTGAAGTGTTGAAGAGGTTTCTTGGGCAAATGACATGAGTGAAGATGAAGAAGAGGAGGACAGTATCTCTTCCATTGATTAATTTTGTTTTCTTTTTTGTTCTTTTTTTTCTAGGTTTTCGGCTTTACGTCACTGTGTTTGATAGAGTGGGGGAGACTGTATAAAAGCCAAAAACGTAATTGTAAATGAAAGAGAATGGGAGGTCATGGACAAGAGATTTCCGCTTATAAAAAGACTTCCTGAAGCATTGTGTTTGGTCATGTATTGTAGTTTCCACTGTTTGCCACCATTATCACGTGAAGTTATTAAGATTATGATCCCCACACTTGGTAAAAATTATGTTCTGGTTTCATTGAATCTTGTCATATCTAGTGTAATATGATTTTGAATGAGATGTTTTCTGACGTTTTAGGGACCATTGTTTCTGTTTATGATAAAGACCTTTCAAAGGTAAGTTGTATTTGCACTGCTTGATAAATTATTACCAAGAATTCTTCTTCCATATGAGGGAAGATCCATGACCTGACTTTTTTGTAACAGAAATATAGATTCAAAATTAAATTTTCTCAAACTAATGGGGCTTAGCTCCAGTGCTAGCAAAACTCTTTCTATGAGAAGAGGTTCGCAGTTTCACTATGTAAATCCAATAACTATAATAGTAATCATAGATTGTATGGGTAGCATTTCATTCTCTGTATCCAGCATGCTTCTAAATCAGTTGTCCAAACTTTTTCATTTCATTTAGAATTGTCAATAATCATAGCTTTTTTTTTTTAAATGTGATTCAATAACAACAATCTCCTCTCCATTTACAGTGATATTAGGAAAAAAAATTTTAAAAAAAAAGAAGCAACAAAATAACAAAAGATATTACATCATGGTTTAACAGTGAAAGTGGCGATTAAATAAAAAAAATAATAATGTCTTCATTTTTGACATGTCAAATCACCGATGATAATTTCATCTATAGATAAATTTAAAAGGAAGTAAAACTACATGGTCCTCTAGTCCCTCCATTTCATCTTCTTCTTTTAGAAGATGTTTAAGAGTATGACAGTGGTTTCTTTTCAAAGTATTTTTTTTTAAAATATATCAAAATAAAAAAAAATATTTTTGATATCTGTATATCAAAATGATTTCAAAACACCAAAAAATATTAATTTAAAAAAAATAAATAAAATTTAATTTTTTTCAAAAACGCTTTTGAAACGTAAAAATAAATAGATTTTTAATTCATTGCAACAACCCACTCTCTCCACATTTCAAAATTTGGACAACCATCCTTCAAAAATTCAGCCACCACAACACACTAGCACTGAAGCACCATCTCTCCAAAAGCCTAAGCTTCTCTCTCTTGATTTTATTTTTTGTCAAGCTTCACTCCACCAACTAAATAAATATATTCATTTATGTTTTTACACATTTACGTCTTAAGTTAATTTATTGAAATTTATTTTTAGTATTTGTAATTTTCTTATATATTTAAATGTTTTACTTATTTTATAATTATAATTTCGTTTTAATATGATTTGTATAGTATTAATGCATGATTTATATTTTAGGACTTGTTTGGGAAATGGATTTAATTTGTTACTTGATAAAATTGAGTATGTTTTTATAACTTAGGTGTATTAGAATTGAAAAAATAATTGGTAATTCAATGGGTGCAAATTATTTTATGTCAATTTTATGGTTAGGTTTGAAAATTTTGAAAAAAATGATTATGTGGAATTGATAATTATTACATGTATTAATTTAAATTGAATAAGTATGAGTTGAAGAAATGTTGAATAATTAATTGGGTCCCAAATAATTTTAACTTAATTATAGATTTTGTTGAAAATTTAGGGAAAATCAAATTATTGTATCATTGATAACAATTAAGGTATTAATTGATTTTATTTATTCTTGAATTGAATAAATAATGGGTGGTTAGTTGGGTATCAATTATTGTTTGTCAATTTTAAGGTTTAGTTAAAAGTTTGGAAAAAAATAAATTTGTGTGGAACTGATAATAATTAGGAGCTAAATATGTTTCAACTTATAAAGCATTTGATAATTATTGGAGTATAAATTATATTTTTCTAAATTAGGGGAATTGAGTTACTTTGGAATTAAAAAAAAATGATGAGTTATTAGTTGGTTTGTGTAGTTAATTGTGATTTGTTTTTAATAAATAATTGAATTTGTGTTTGATAACATGTTTCAATTTTTGAATTGTGTTAATTGTTTCTTTTTATAATGCATTCACGAAGATATTAATGTACCAAATTTAAATTAATTAATCTTATATTATTGTAAATTTGTATTATTTTATTTTCTTATTTAATTTATGTATAATAAATTTATGTACCAAATTGCGTGATTTCGGTACGATGCCCACAAATAAGCAATTAAAAAGGTCAGGTTGAATGATATAGAGAGATGTAAAAACTATAAACCGAAGTATGCCACATACCATAATTAGGCAATGTATCTTGAATTGGTGGTTTTAAAAGTTTTTCAAAGCACTCAAGATCCGGTACACAAAATAAAAATAAAGAAACTCAAGGTTCAATGAGCAAGCACACCGAAGAAACAATTATATTTATCCACCATGAAAAACACCTAGCAAGAGCTCATTGTTATATATTTTTTATTATTTTTCTTAAAGTTTTAATTACGTTTTTATTAGTAAGACTTTTAATAAACTATTTGATTTGTAGAAAAAATAGCTTGGACGAGAACCAACTCCAATGGAGTTATATAAGGAAAGTCATATAAAGAAGGGGGTAAAGGAAAAAGGAGAAAAAGTTTATCGAGAATAGAGCAGAAGCATTCATTGTAAGTATTTTGATAGTTATTATTGATTTAAGATATTAAGATTGTTTATCTGCATCAATAATATAAAATGTAATTAGATTTTGAAATTTATTTTTTTATTTTATTTTATGGAAGTGATATAACGCTAACATAGTTGATAAATTTGGCAAAGACACTTTCACTCATCCTCCTTACAACCCTTAAGTATGGTTGGAGGCTGTTATACGTGATGAACTTGATAGGAATTGAGTTTATGATTTTCCTATAGCATCAACCCAAGAACTAAGGTTGGGCTGCATAATTTTAACTTTAGACACACCATATTCTAGCTCAAGTTATATATCACATGAATTTAATGAGATTGTGTTGAAAATGATTTAGGAACAAATGGTTGTTGAAATTCACAAGATGAGTGCACAACTCCTAAAATAATATAAGATGTATTGGGCCAACTAAGTATATTTATTTAATTGGAACTTTAATGGTTTCTTACTAGTATCTCTTATTACATTTCTATTTTTTTTTAATATTTATATAGCAACTTACCTATAGAATTAGTCAACAAAATGTTCTGTTAGAAATTAAATGTCGATGGAATCTCCGACTAAAACTGAGAGGTGAAAGTGGAGTTTGAGACATGAATATTACATCAATAATTTCATCGGTATTTAAAACTATTTACGTAATAGAAAACCAACAAAATATTTTTTGATGATGACATTTCATCGTTGTTATATTCCGTTTTTTTAATGCTAACAAAATCTTTTTTTTATGTCAATAGTTCGATTCCGCCGATATTTTTTTAATTTTTTGTTTATGAAAAAATGGGTCGCATCATTAGATTCAATTAACGGAAGAAACAAGGATTTAATTAACAAGTGACTAGTATGACAACCTTACAGCCTAAAATCCACTTAAAACTGTAAATTTGTGCTCCAGTCCGATCATTAGACAAACCAAAAACAGATAATCTCATATACTAGATGCAATCCACAAAAAAAAAAAATATATAAGATCGTAAAATATCTATATCCATATAATTACTTGGACTCTTAAAAACATTACATCTAACAACTAGAAATGAAATTATTAAAAAAAAAGAAGAAGGAATAGGAGAGGGGGGGACGAGGTTTAGATTGTTGCTTAATTAGTCGAATTCACCGACTAGCAAATTTGAATGGAAATACTATGAACCTTTACTTGATTTTGGTCTTAGCAAAAAAATACCAGTTTTTCCGTAATCAATTAACATGACTTGTAGGTTTCGCTAATGACCCACGTAACGTTGCTATGTGTAGAACTTTGATTTGCTAACCTTCAACGTGATATATGTTTCTCAAATTCGAACATCTATTTTGCTGGAGCAGCTGCTTGTACAAAATTAGCAGGTGTAATTAAGAAATTAATGGCCATTGACTGCTACTTGTTAAAAAGGTAGATATATCGCCTATCTTAATTAATATATAGTTTAGGACTGATTTCTAGCTTAATCTAATGGAAGAAAATCAGAATAATTATATATGTTGCTCCGATTATAATAAACACCCTACATGCATCAAGTACTGAATAAAATTAAAAACATCCCATGCCTAGCTAAAATATTAATTCTTGTTGTTTACAGTACTATCACACGATCAACTATAATTTTCAAATACAATTCGATAATTGACTTCAAAAAGAATTTGAGTATCAGAACCGTTAGATAAATAATTATTAATTTCATCATAAAACACTTAGTCTGTAATTTAATATAAATTTCAATAATTTATTAAAAAAATATATAATTTTATAAAATTCAAAACAAATCATAACATGTACAAAACATAAATCCAAACAATAAGTTTATTTGAGAAAAAACTATAAAACAAGTAAATACCCAAACAAAATACATATACTACAAAAATATACAAAAAAAATAACATTTTAAAATTATGTTCAAATTAAAAAAAAAAAGATAGATTTGCTTATTTAAGGTGGAGAATCTTCAATAAAATTTAAATCAAAACACGGATGCTGATAAACCAAGTGTTGTAGTGGCTAGAAAAGGCGTGGGAGGTTAAGTTGTGTTGAGATTAGGGGGTGGATATTTTGTTATTTTACAAGAAAGAAGTAGAAATGATAGAGGAGGAAAAGAGGGTCGAGCACCAGGTTATATTTTAAATATTACTGACGGATTGACCAATGAAATTATTCTGATAATAAC
>Ga0325411_1006544_pt1 | contig 12784 bp, 6 predicted proteins | sample PopdelMetagenome_13_FD_206181 | JGI IMG/M metagenome (GOLD analysis project Ga0325411, IMG submission 206181) | Populus deltoides microbial communities from Bellville, Georgia, United States - Xylem-PdIQD-R4 | ecosystem: Host-associated > Plants > Phyllosphere > Stem > Wood/Secondary xylem... | reverse complement strand
GTCAAAACTAAAAAGGAGGAAGTTTCCATTAATTGAAAATCCCAAATTTAGGAAGGGGTTTATCCAGGGGTTTTCTCTTACATTTCCACTTTATAAGCCACTCACTACTCGCTCCCCCGTGCTCTTGCTTATTCCATCCTTTCTCTCTCTTTCTATCACAACATGAGCTTAGCTTCCAATCCACACCACCAGCCATGACTCAGCCACCGCAGCCTCAGCTCCAAAAGCACCGCCACTCATCCTGCAACCGCCACCCTTCAAAACCCATCACCGGATTCTGCGCTTCCTGTCTCCGAGAACGCCTCGCTGGCATCGACCCTGACACCCACCAAGAAACCCCCGTGACTCATCTCTCCGCCGAGCTTCGTCGCAGCAAATCATACTCCAGCACGACAAAAAACAACCCCAACAATCACAATGCCTCCTCCACCTCCACCTCCTCAACCACTGCCACCACCTCTGAGCCCCGCCGCAAGTCATGCGACGTTGGACCGATTCGCAACACTCTATCTGAGCTCTTCCACGTCGATGATAAAAGAATAAATTCCTCGGCTCAAAAGCCAAAGTGTCTGGATTCAGGGCTTGAATTAAAAGAAGAGGAAGATTTCGGAGAGATTAGGGTTCTTGCGCTGGATGCGAATGATAGTGAAAGGAATGTGGAGGATTTTGAAGGGGATGGAGAGCTAAAGACAATGAAGGAGTTTATAGATCTTGAATGGGAGAGAAAGAAAAATGGAGGGAGAGATCTGAAGTTCATTGCAGGGAGTTTTTGGGAGGTAGCTTCAGTGTTTAGTAAGAAATTAGGGAAATGGCAGCGAAAACAAAAGAAGAAGGAGAAGAAAGATAGGGAAAATCTTGGTGGCTTGGTGAGAAATGAGATGTCGAGTGTTAGGAAATTGAGAGAGACACAATCCGAGATTGGAGAGTATGGACTTGGAAGGAGATCTTGTGATACCGACCCTAGATTATCAGTGGATGTGGCACGGTTGTCTGTTGATGATTCGCGCTATTCGTTTGATGAGCCCAGGGCTTCTTGGGATGGGTATTTGATTGGTAAAACCTATCCGAGGCTAACTCCATTGGTTTCGGTTTTGGAGGATGTCAAGTTGCCTAGTGGTGTGGTTGAGAATGTAAAAGAGAACATGGATTTGAAGAATGAAGGCGAGAGCAGTCCTGGAGGAACGATGCAAACTAGGAATTACTATTCAGATAGGAGGAGGAAGAGTTTTGATCGTTCGAGCTCTAATCGGAGAGTGGGGCTAGGGGATGAAGAGTTTAAATCGATGTTGAATGCCAAGGTATCTCCTGAAACAGTAGGGTTATTCCACGGGGCAAAGTTGTTGGTCACAGAGAAAGAATTGAGGGATTCAAATTGGTATTCGCTTAAAGATTATGGCGAGCAGAATGTGGATGCTGTTTCCAAAGATGCTACTTCAATTACTGGTGGTGGGGTTAGTAAAAAAGGTTTCAAGAAGCCGCAGAGGTGGTATGGTGTGTGGAATATTTGGGGCTTGATGCAGAGGAGTAGTCAGAGCAAATGTGGAGATGAGGAGAGTAGTTTTAGTGGAAATGTGGTCGAGGGGCCAATGCCGGAGTCTTGGCAGAATTTGAGTGGCGTGGCTGATGGAGAAGCAAACGGGATTGTGACCCCGAAGCTTATACGGAGCTATACCGTGAGTGCAAGGGATTCCTGCCAGATGGCCTGCAGTTCAAGTGGCGCTGAGAGCAAAGAGAATGACATGAAGAGAAGGGAAGATCATTTGCTGAAGCGGAACCGGAGTGCCAGGTATTCTCCAAACAACCTTGATAATGGCCTGCTACGGTTCTACCTGGCACCATTGAGGAGTTATGGAGGAAGCAAATCTGGAAAGAGTGGACTAAAGAACTCAAACTCCATGTCAAGGAATGTTTTGTAAAGATGCACTTCAATTGCTCTTCAAAGAAATGTGCTGTTGTAAAGACATGAGTTAATGTGTTTCTCCCTGTTCAATAGATAAAAGCACATCATATTCGTTACCTGTTTTCTGCTGAAAATGTTTTTCTAATAACGCAGCAATGATAATCAGAAAAATCCTTGTTTCCGTTTAGTTCATGTTCAAGAAATGATTCACTCGTTTCTTTTTATTACATGTTCGTGTGGAATTGAAGTGTTCATGGAACTATTCACCAATCACTCCCTCAATATGACAGTAGGCTTTGAGCCTTGGGAATGCCGTCGCTTGTGATGTAGTTTTGGGGAATGTATCTGCATCTAGAAAGATTTGGGGACACTCTTGGATGGAATGAAGCATTGTTGCAGAGAGGGATGCTAGCAAATTAACACATTTGGCACAAGGCGTGGACTAAATTGATCGACCACCACCTTCACTAGTGGTATAATAATCACAGGAAAGAATCCACCTTTACATCTTTCGGATTATTAGACCATGTAGTTCCTAATTGTTAGTTGAGATTTGATAAATTCAGAGAGATAACCAGGGGTTGTCTGCATTAATGATTCTATGGCCTTCCTCTTGCCGGATCAGACCTCGGCAATGAAATCCCTGTCAAAGCTCTACTTACACATAGCTAGGGCAAGTGTGCATTTTTAACGTTTTTCTCTATTTAAGGGCAATACGTTTATTGCAGTGATGCACCTACAGAAGGTTTCTGGTGCCTAGATGCCTAGCTCCTGACCTTGTGTTCTTCACGTGTATAGCTGCCCTGCAATCTGCCTGAAATAGATCTAGCTTTTTTGCCTCTTGGCGTAGGAGAAGATGCTCGGGCATTTAATAGGTCCAAAATTACCTTGTTTCCCAGCAAATGCGGCCAAAATATATACAGCTTTATTATGGGTGTGATTCAGATAAAGGAGGTGTGGTTGAGTTTTTTTAATGGAAATAAAAAAAACAATAAAAAAATATAATTTTTGCTTTTAATGAGTTGTAATTTATGCTTTTAAAGGGGTTATATTTTTTAAAAAACCCAACCATATTTCACTTCTCCCCTATTCCAAACAGTGCTCATTACATCTTTATTCCAGACATACATTATATCCTAGTGCGCGTATTTTTTTATTTAAAAAAAAAAACAAATAAGACTTGAGGTTTAATACTAATAGTTACTTTATCTTGGTGAGGGTGTTTTTATTATTTTTGAAGCATTGTAAATTTTATTTTCTTGTATTTGTTTATTTTTTTTGAAATAAATTAATTTCAGAAAATAACTAATAGTAGAGCATGCTGTCAGTAGTTTCCTATTCAAGACGACCTTGTCATGTAATATTTCAGATATTCTAGAACTCTTTTTGCACGCTTTTCCGACATTTATATGGTCTGCTGGACCGGTAATTGAAGTGTTTCAACGTCCTCCTTGAAGACTGTCTGAGATGACTTGTGCTGCTGCTTCTTACGTGCAGTAACTTCAACCCTAACAGGTACAGTTTACTGTAAGATCAGATGTGCTGATTTGGTTAAATCCTCACCTCTACCTACCTTATATCACTGCGGCTGAACAGCAAACTTTTGCTGTTCGGCGCCTTGTTACAGGCTTCCAATAATTGCCGCTGATGTATTATTATGTTCGCTGGACAGACTTGATTGGTGGGATCCCGTTGGAGTTTCTCATAGGATTCCCCATTTTCTGCCAAGCAATGCTTGGGCTTGTATCAAATGCCTGCCTCTCACCAGTACCTACTGTTTCCCGTCTCCCTATCTATCCAAATAATTCGATGCATTCACTTCCATCATTAGCTTAGTAGTGATTAAGCAATTTCTTGCACAAGTTGTCCCCCATCTCAATCTTTTAAAAGGTTAAAGATTGCCCCAAACCATAATTGATAAACAGTGAAAGTTAATATTTGAATTTTGGAACATCCTTGAATAGATATGCTAAGGTTTCGACTTGATCTCGCACAATGAGCATAATCTTTCAAAGGTGACTCGGAGATGAGTAACTTTTACAACGTTGGCACAAGGAAATATTTATATTACAGTTCAATCAAAGACTTGTTTAATTGCAGAGTGACAGACAGTGAAAGTGGAAATTAACCGCTATCAGCAAGGCATAGACTTTCAGATTGTGGGAAGTTGACGGGATAAACTCCCCAGCAGTTTCCTGTCGATCTTTTCTCAGACAATTGTGCTGCAAAATCCCAATCCCCTCAAATCTTACCGAAATCATATTTTGATTTTGATTCTGGATTTCAAATCACGCTAACCCTGTGTTCTGTATTTCACTTTTTCGCTAATCCATGAAAAGGATAGATATAGAGTTACACATACTCATCGAGCCATGCATGTAGAAGGTGGAACTAAATGATGGATCAATTAAGCCCTATCGGAGACTTTGCTTAAGAATAAGTAAGAGGAAAGTTTATAATTTGACAGACTAGCAGAAATAAACACCACCTTTAATCATTATCCATTTTCAATGCATGTTGTATAATGAATTGTATTACACATACCAGCATGCAGCTACCTTTCAAACCTTAATCATCATAACAGCAAGCATGCTATAACACAGATTGTCATGTTATCCATTCACAATGATCAAACACATTAAGCATTGAAATGACATAAAAATCAAACACGTCATTCACTCAACACCATACCCTTTCTCTTGAAGCTCCTGAATAACCTCATTCCTCATCCTAAACCACAGTTTCTGTGCTTCTTGATCAAACTTTTTATCCTGCAACTGTTTCTGATAATTATAAGAATCTTTATCATTCTCCACAGTCCCTTTCGGCCCAATTGTCGTGCCAATCATTCCTCCCCTTGCAACAAACTCTTCCATTGCTTCTGCATCGCCTGGATATGGGAATTCTCGCCTCTCATACAAATGGGCAAGCTCTCTTTCCTCCTTTGGTCTCGGTTTCAGTGTCCACCAACCGAGTGGTGATGTTTCGTTGTAAACCCACACAACGCCGATGATAGCGTACGTGCAGAGGAGCGACTTGCCTACTTGCTTCCAGAAGTAGCGATCTTCTTTTCCTAATCCTACTTTCCTCAGGTACTTGTCGAAACCCACTGATTTCAGATACTCAATGCCTGAAATTGAAAAAAAATTAAAGGAAAGGAAACATGTTTAACCGTTTCGTCGAACAGTTGGAGGCAATCCGGTTTAAAACAAGAACAGGGAAACCACCAATTTCCCCCCTGCTTTTATAGCTTCTAATAGCAAGATTTCTTTGTCTGTCAGTTTTACCTGTTCTGGCTTCTTGCAGACGTTTGCGGACCATTTTTCCAGCGATGAATGGCTGAGAGCAGTTTCTGCTGTTGTTAGCATAGAGCTAGATGATCACATGAGCTGGGTTTGAACCATTTCAAAGCTGAAGAGGATTGGTTGAGGAGAAAAGGGAGAAACGGAAAGCCCAAAATATGGTCCCCTGTGACTTCTGCTTGATCAAACAGAAGCTCCGGTGCAAGCCCACGAGAATAACACTTTGAAATGTTAAAGGGCTACTGACCTAAACGCCCATAACCCAAATTTGGATATGAACTTGGGAAGTAGAGTACCCAAACATCTTCCGTGCCTTTTAAATTCAGTGTTGAGATCGTGGATTTAATTTTATGATTTAACTAATTAATTTATGGCAGCTTCATCTTTTTACCCCTGTGTTTGTGGCAAATAGCCATCTTAATTCTTACCCCCGTGTTTGTGAATTAGCCCATATCGATAACCTGTCATTAAACAAATTGTTAGATACTTAATTCCACCTTTCAAAAGTACACATAATTGGTTTTTTTAGAACATCTCCCACTCTGTTCATTGAAGCTGTTCACTTCTGGCTCATCACCATTTCGGCTCCAAGAAAAGTAGGATAATTTGTTGAGGAGTGCGCATTGACTAGTCCGAAGTTATAAGCGCTCACACACACACACAAAGAAAGTACACATTGGCTTAACCATAACTTGCATGTATTTCACTTCTTTCTTGACAATATTTCATTTACTAGTACAGTTATTTGAGAAAACAAGCAAAGAAACTGTTGTCTTGCCATAGCTAGACTCGATGTGCAATTGGCTAGAGAGAGAACATTCTTAAGCAGTGGATGGAACTTGATGTACAATTGCTTTACAATCATAATTAATAATGGAGGTTAAGTAGTGATCAACGAAGAGTTCCCACTGGCTTTTTATACGTGTACCAATTTGAGATCAAGAGAAAGACACATAGATTCAGCACACTGAGTACTCCCAGTAGCCAGAAGAAGTAATCAATGTGACCATAATTTAAGTTCTCCGGTATCCATCCAGGCTTTCCATTCTTAGTGCTGATGCTTGTAACAATGGTTACAAGAAGAGAGCTTAAGTAACTACCAAGTGCGACGGTGGTGAGTGATAGGGCAGAACACATGCTCCTCATTGCATCAGGTGCTTGCTCGTAGAAGAATTCCAACTGTCCGATGAATGTGAAAACTTCTGCACACCCTATCAGGAAATACTGTGGAGCTTGCCAAAATATAGACAAGGGCACGGTTTTAAGTTCGTAGGAGTTGTGCCTTCTCACCATTTCAAGTCTTTTAAGTTCCAAGATTGCTGCAGATACCATGGAAAATATTGATATAAAGAGACCAATGCCCATCCGCTGCAGTTGAGTTAAACCATTTTTGTGTCCGGTGTATTTTCTAGCAACTGGGACAATAATTCGGTCATAGACCGGGACCCAAAAAATGACACTAAGAGTGTCAAAGATTGATAGAGATGCAGATGGTATCTGGAAATTGGATTTTCCAACATATTTATCCATCTGTTCACCTTGCAGCACAAATAGGTTCCCCATCTGACTGTACACTGCAGTAAAGATGATACCTGTGGCCCATATGGGAAGCAACCGAATGATAGACTTTAGCTCCTCAACTTGGGTTACAGTGCAAAGTCTCCATGGGTCTACTGGCCCCTTTATGTCGTCCTTTTCTGTTTCCACTGCTGCCTTGTCAAGGAAACTGAAGAGAAGATAATAAAAAAAACGAAGTTATGAAACTAAATAGAAGTTCGATTCTAGAAGCCGGAATAAAGTAGTCTTGCCTGTATGTTGGCAGTGGCATTGTAAATTATTGGAGTTGAATGCTTTTTTTAGATGGGAATTCCGAAATTTAATCACACTGGCATCGAACCATTTTATGTTTTCATATGTGGTATGGGTATAGTTTATTAATTTGCTGCACATTAAAGCAGTTTACTAGCATAATTTAGCCCTTAAGATCTGGAAATAGCCTCATTTCTGTATGTTTTCCTTAGGGATGGAGAAAACATGGAACTTGATCATAGCTTCAGAGGAGTTGTTGTTGAATGGATCCCGTCAAATCACTTCTGTGATGCAGCTACGTTAATCTCAAAATGAGACATCAAAATTCATTTAATTAATTGCTGTATCCTGAACTGCATGCAAGTTTGTCTAGAACACAAATTCATCTATGTGATTATACATGTAATCAGCAAAGACACTAACCTAAATTCTTCAGTAGGGTCAAGCTTGCGGCTTCCTTTGATGTTGGATTCGGCATCTGCAGTCTCATACAACAGAGCCTTGTCCGCTGGAACTTCAACTTTCTTTTTTCTGAAGGATGCCACCACCACCTGACAGATGCGAGTAAGAGGGCTGCCTCCAGGCTTTTGATACCTGAACAACCGAGTACCTGAAAAGAAGCTCGCAACCGCAATTGCCATGGCTATTGCTGGAATGCCAAAACCCCAACCCCAACTCACATTATCTTGTACCCAAACCAGCACAGAACCGGCAATAAGAGCACCGACATTAATTGAGAGGTAGAACCAGTTGAAGAAAGAACTCTTGTGTTTTTTCTCAACCTCATCAGCGTCATCAAACTGATCTGCTCCATAGGATGAGACACAAGGCTTAATACCACCAGTGCCTAATGCTATTAGGTAAAGTGATACAAAAGCTAATGCACTTTGAGCATCTGTTGGATTGCAATCATCTTCTGAATAACATTTTGGCCTTAGGCCAGGGACAGTAGCTGAGATTGTCAAAAGTGTCATCCCCTGTGAAATTAAAAGCTTGTGATAAAACAACCTTGTCCCAGAATATTTGATACATTCTAAGAACTACATAGTTGAAGAATCACAAAGAATGGATTAAGTTGGACAAAAAAATGGGTCCCTGAGGTACACGTTGAAGATATTCTTTCTTGTCACTATTTTTATGCAGACCATTTTTCTTAAAGAAAGAAAATTCTAGTAATTAATATGATTCTAAGACAGTACTGATGCACATCGAAATCAAATGCAATGGGAAACTCTTTCGACTTTCAACATCTTCATAATTAAAGACGTCAAGAAAGAACATTGATCACCAAGTTGGAAATCAAATCATGTACAGTGGAAAATCATTAATAATTCCAAGTAAAATTTACCACAACATATATGGTGGAGAAACAAGCAATCGTCCAATATCTACCAAGATAAGCATCAGCAAAGAATGCTCCAATCAATGGAGTGAGATAGCACGTTCCACCCCAATTCAAGTTATTTCTAGTAGCTGTAGCACTTTGTTGATTCAGTCTGTGCTTGAAATAAAGAATCAGATTGGAGCTCATCCCATAGTAAGCCAATCGTTCACAAAATTCATTTCCTGTTGATAAAGGCTATAACAGATAAGCATGTGTCTTATAATCAGATTGCCCTGTTTGTAATAGAAAATCTAGAGAATGTACCTATAATATAAGGGCAGGCCCTCCAAGTTCCCGTCTCCTTTTTGTTAGCTGGATTCCCACGATAATCCACTGTTCCATCTTTTGTATAAACATCCTCCTCTGCCATGGTGCTTTAGGAATTTGCGTGCTTCGCTTGTTCTTTGCAATTTTCTTGAGATAGTACAGTCTTAAAACTGCACCAAGTAAAGAAACAAAGATGTATTAAATTTCCTGTCAAATATGGAAATGTAATAGATGTCAAATTTTGCTGCAGAGGTTTGCTTCAGTGAAAGTCCCTCTAGTTTTGAGCCAAAAGCATTGTTTGGTCAACAAGAAATACAAGAAAGAATGGTTTCAACTAATTAACCTTAGATATCATGAACCAATTAATGTAAATCAATATGACTTGACACCTTCAATTACAACCTTGACATGAGAAATTTGAAAATCATCCTTCCCACTATTGTTAACATAAGAAACAAAGGTTTTTACAGGGAGGATACAGATGTGGGATTTTGCAAAACTCGTGGTAAAAAGGAAAGAGAAAAAAGCATTCAAACCTCATCCATGCTTGAAAAAACCATGCAATGTTCCCAGGAAAGCAGCCATTCAAGCTAATCCATAATGGAAAAGAAAACTTATTCCCTTAAATTAAGACTACGTATAATGCATTAAATTGTATTAATGAATAGACAGTCGCTCAAGAGGCTGACAACCACATAAACTGGTCTCAACTGAAGTATACTCTTTGACTGCTTGATCAGTTGATCATGTGGAAATACGAACATAAGAAACCAAACAATTATGATGACGAGGTTGCTTCCATCCTTTCACTTTTAATTCGTTGTAGTATCAAAGGGTCTTTAGAACAAGATGGGTAAATTCAGAAAACAACCTTGGTGTGTGCTTGAAGGTCAGCAGAAAAACCAGCCACACCAGCTTTATGTTTGTGTGCGCACACAGTGAGTAATGGTGCTAGGAGGTCGGTTGCATGTTCAATTATAAGAGGAAGGTGTTGTCTAGGAATTAGTGGCATTCAAAGGGTAAGAGATCATGGTAAGATTGCAGTGAGGTAATGAAGCAAGCTAGTTCCAAAGAAAGGTTAAAGGAGAGTGGCTAAATCTCTAACATGTAAAAGAAGAGTGACTAAATTGAGTCAGAAACTTAATTAGTTTGGTTCAGGTCTCCAAAAAGTTTAAGGTTGCAAAAGCCTCTATATGCAAAAACATTTCACACATAAAGAAATAGGAAGTGCCCAAAAAGATACTGTCTTCTTACCTTACCGAATCTTGCTCTTCTTTGCTGCCATTGCATCCAGTAAAGTAAAGGTGCAAAGCAAACGCTACACAATTTCTCAGTGCAAAGCCAGCCCCTCGATCAAACTAAATACGCATTTCCCTTTAAGGAACCTGCCGTACGCATATGTACTTCCTTGACGGAGATAGTAGAGGCCGTCAGCTTGGATGACGATGGATTCAAGGGTCTCCACCAGTCCACTCCTAGCTGTTGCAGTACATGCGTGCGAGGTCCCTGCATATTCTGTATTATACCTGCTTAGATAACTACAATATTACTTAATTTATCACCACTATGAGCGATTTTGTACGAGGAAGAAAGGAATCCAATTGTTTTATTTTGCACTAGCACAGCGATATTTTGAATACTAATCAACATGCTTCTTTTTCGTATACTAAAGATTTCGAGTGTTTTTGTTTGGGAGTTGTGCCGCGGCACCTTATGGAAAGCATATATTTCATGTTTTTCATGTTAAATAAAAACACCATTTGAATCTTGACAAGGAGTCATTCTCATCATCCATGTTAATTAACTATGATAAGGTACACTAATTATTTCAATAACTTGATGATTTATTAAAATTTGATTTTATTTAAGTTTTATATTGAATTGAGTTAAGAATTGACCTGAATAAACATGATCAATTCAACAAGTTAATTCATCATTTAATTAAAATTAAAATTTAGAAGGGATTCAATTTTGTTTTAATTTTTAAAACAATACCGTTTTAAATTCATATAATACTTTAAACCGAGGGCTTATTGTGTTTTAGAACATTGCTCATAATAACAAGCAAATTGGACATGACACGAGTAAGATGAGTTCAAATATTATAATTTTTAAGTAGTACTAGGAGATTACACAACGAAATATGTGTATTTGTAAGGTATTTCATGTAAAATGAATGACAAAAGTTGATTTTATCGAAAAGTTCTTCCTAGATTTACTTTTAATAATTATTTTTTCAAGATTCATTAGTGAAATTCATTTATAATACTCAATTGATGTAAGGGATTTCTCAAGGAGCAAATTCAGTATAAAAAATGAACATTATTACAATATTGAGAACAAAGGACTGCAGAATCCCATTGTGGGTACTAGGACTCAACTTGCAGTGTGGTTTGGAGTGACATGAACAGCCTAGTGTGGACCGGAGAAGGCGTCCATTATTTAAAAAAGAAGGCAAAATTAAGACGTGAACAAAGACTTTGCCAGCTCCTGGATGTTGCAGTCTTCCCCTGAAACACAGAACCAGAAAAACCAAGGAAAGAGAGAGATTATTCATTTGTTATTACATATTCTTCATAACAGGTAATAACCCTCTCCTCTTTGTTCTTGGAGTCTTTGTCATTCTCGACAAGTCTCTCTCGAGACAGCATGGAATCTCTGGCTGCATCGATTAGCCTGGTCCCAAGCAACCGGTCTCTTTCTACACAGCTGGCAGAGCCCGATCTTAACTTGTTTCCAAACAGATGGTCCATTTGATTATAAGTGGCGGTGAGGGCAATCCCCAGGTCAGGCAGTGTTGACACCACGTTTTAAAAATACGATTAAAAAACTTCTTGGTTTTTATTTTAAATTAATGTATTTTTAATATTTTTAAATTATTTTAATTTGTTGATGTTAAAAATAATTTTTTAAAAATAAAAAATATTATTTTAATATATTTAAAAAAAAAAACACTACGAAAACTAAACCAATTTTATTCTATTATATTTTCTTGCCTTTCTTGTCGTGTTGGCCTACCCTATTGTCTTGCAAAGCAATCTTTTTATGGGCTTTTTTATTTATTTGTTTTTTGTATTTATTTCGACCCGTTATTAATAATTTATAAAGTTCTCGCAGGCAATGCTTGAAGGGCTCATTGGATACTCCTATATAGCGTAGAGATTGATATCTTGAGTGTTATTAATCCTTGTCGATATATATCATTAAATTTTGAGAGCAAATGCTTCTATAGTTTAGTCTAAAATGAATAAAAATATAAAAAAAATATTAATTTAAAGTAAAGAAAAAAATAAACTAAATTAAAATTTTTTAAAAAACAATTTTAAAAAGTAAAAACAAACAGGGCTAGTGTGTTACATGCTAAACCCAAAAAATTACTTTTTTTTTCTTTTTTTTTTATTTTCCTTGTTCAAGAGTAGTATTGTGCATAAACTAAAATTTTAAAAGAGGCGAGTTAAAAAAAAAAAAAAAACAAAGAAAGAAAGAAAGAAAGGCATCAACATTACACAGCTGGTTGGGTGCACCGCAAGATTTCCTTAGGGAAAGAAGAGCTCATAATGTGCTAAGAGGCCCATGGGTTTTTAAAGAAGCGTGCGTTTTCTTCTGGCCCAGACTCAACTTTCAATATCCCCACAGGTGTTTCTTGGGCTTACGAGCTAAAAGCCCAAAAAGCAAACGTGGCTACATATTTAACAGCCGGGAGAAAGTGACTCCTGAAGGCACGCCGCATATATGAACTCAAGGTGCGAAAGTTTGCAACTTGATGGGCGATTCTTTGCTTGCTTCGTGCCTAGGTTAATTTTATGTTTTTACAAGTCTTGCATGCAAAGCTGCAGCGAGTGTGAGATAATTTTTATTTTTAAATATATTTAAAAATATTAAAATAATGTTTTTTCATATGCATGGACATTTCTTTCTAGAAAATAACCTTGTACTACCTTAGACCATATAGGTCCAAGCTTTTTTGGGGGGCATAAAAGAGGAAATCACAAGAAAAAAAACTGCCTGCGAATAAAAGCAACTCCCATGCGAATCAGGAGATGAACCCAATATTTCTAGCCGAGTAATCAGCACGGTGATTTCCTTCCCGAAGAGAATGCATGAATTTAAACCGACTATTCC
>Ga0325411_1006542_pt1 | contig 12786 bp, 10 predicted proteins | sample PopdelMetagenome_13_FD_206181 | JGI IMG/M metagenome (GOLD analysis project Ga0325411, IMG submission 206181) | Populus deltoides microbial communities from Bellville, Georgia, United States - Xylem-PdIQD-R4 | ecosystem: Host-associated > Plants > Phyllosphere > Stem > Wood/Secondary xylem... | reverse complement strand
GGTTGGCTAAGAGGGGAAGGAAGAGCTCCAAGAGAGAAAACGGGTTTAGGGTTTTTTTATCTTTAGGGTTTTTTTGTTTAGCTCCCTTTTTCTGAAAAATTGCCCCTTTCTCAATCTCTTTTTTTTTTTCCTCCTTTTTTCTATGATTGAGGGTTCATTTATATATAAATCTTTACATGTGCTATTCAAGGAAATATTGCAATAATTATTGTAGAGATTATCTTCTATAACCAGCATCAACAAATCCTATATATATGCTATTTTATATTGCATTGATTATTTTCCATAACCAGCACGAATCAAATCATATATCTATGGTATTTTATATTGCAGTGATTATTTTCTATAACCAGCACGAATCAAATCATATATCTATGGTATTTTATTTTGCAGTAATTATATATGATTCAATAATTATCTCCTTGACATATTGCTTCATTAATATTAGCCCTGATGCTCTATGTTATCGCCACATGTAAACTCTTTTTTTTATTTCTATTTTTTATTTTTTTATTTTTGAAAAATTATTAAAACATGGGTCAAAAATTGGGTAGCAACAATCCTCTTAGTTTTTTTTTAATTAATATGCTTAATGAAATTTTTTTTCTCTCCTTAGCTTCACTTGCAACTACATTAAGGTAAGATTTTTCTTTTTTCTTCTTTTTTCATGATTTGTTTTCACTATATTTGTTTTTTATTTTATTTTTAATTGTTTTTGTTCTTAATAATTGTATAAATGTTGTTGTGAGATTTGTTTTTCATATGAGATCAATTTTTAGTAGATTTATTTATAGGATTTTTAAATTTTTAGCGATTGCAACTTCATTTTTTTCACATGAATTTTTTTAGTAAAATTTATTTTTTTATTTTATTTATTTGTTGCAAATTTGTTTGAATTGATTTTCTCATTCTTTTTTCCAAGCATTTTGAGTATATATTATATAGTGTTAATTTATGTTAATTTAATTATTTTATAATTTTATAAAATGATTTTTTTAAAAATGTTTTTCAATAATTACCGACGGAATTACCGACGGAAATTCCACCGATAATTCCGTCGGTAAATCCGTTGGTAATAAAAAAATTATTACCGAGGGATATACCGAAGAAATAAAGCGGATAAATTTATTTTTTTTTTACCAACGGAAAAAAAATTACCGACGAAAGATTCACCGACGGAGCATTTCCGTCTGTGATTCCGTCGGTAATTAATTTACCGACGGAATATGTGTCTTATGCCAACGGAAAAATTCCGTCGGTAAAACTGTTAAATTTTGTAGTGTTTGTTTTTGTTTTTTTTTTACTTCCTATTTATATTTATCAAGTTTGTTGAATTACCACTATACCCCTTATTCATTTATTTCAACTTTTAAGCTTCCAAGGGCTTTATTGTATTTTCCTACTCATTTATTCAAAACATCACAATCTCCCCACCTTATAAAAGTTGTCATAACCCAATTTTTGAACAAATAATAAAAATTAAATATAGTTGACAATGGGGTTAAGACAACAAATTATTTTAAAGTTTAGGGATGTAATTTGAGAGTTAATTGATCAATTTTGAAAGAATTAAAAGTTAAAGATTTAATTAAGGGTCAAATTGGACAATCCACAAATTAAGGACTGTTTTGTAAACAGTGTACCAATTTAGGGATTTAATTGAAATTAATCCAAAGGGGGCAAAATTAAAAGAAATTTTTAATTGTTTAGGGGTCCAATTGCCGAATTTCCAAAGTTCAGGGGTCAAATTGAAAACTCCCGTTTTCCAGCCAAAACGGCACCGTTGCTAAGGAACAACCGTGCGTCTTCTCCATCCTGATTCAGCAGGGGAGCTTCCGATTCAGCAGAGGAGCTGATAATCTGCAACAAATCTGATCTTGGACCACGTCTCTTGCCGATAATCTCGTTCGTGGATTCCATAACACAGTCCTGCAAAGACAGGACTGGTGGCAGGGCTAGCTTCTCTATAAAAGGGAGAAGAAAACCCAGAACCAAAGAAAAAGAGAAAAACCCAGAAAAACAAAGAAATCAACCCAGAAACAGAGCAACTCACAGCACCCGACAGCAACAAAAAAACCCAGAAAAACAGAGCAATTAACCCAGAGAAAAACAGAGCAAACAAAACACAACCAAAAAAAGAAAATACGGAGAAGAACAGAAACATCAGCCCAGATTTCGTTCCTGCAAGAAACAAGTTTTCATCAAAAAAAAATATACACAGAAAAGGAGAGAAAGGCAGAGGATCACGGATCAACCCTGTTTTCATCCCTGCAAGAAACCAATTGATCACCGAACCATTGGTTATTGACAGAAAGCAATCGAACCAACACCGGCGTTGCAACCTTCCTCAGCATCGCCAGAAACAGAAAGCAGCCAAATCAAAGTAGCCACACCAGCATTGCAGCCTTATCCAATCGCCAGAAACAGGTGCGCCCGTTTCCAATTTTTTTTGCTCTTCGGTGTTCAAATAACGTTTGAACAGTGCGAAGGTAATTTAATTACCTTCGCACTGTTGATGCACACGTGAAATTGTTTCACGCGTGCATCTGTTTCTTAGCCGGGTCACTGGCTTGGGCCAGTGACCCGGGCCGGGCTGGCTGGGTCCAGCCCAGCCCATGTGGGCTGAGCTGGGCCCAGCCCAAAAATATAAATAAATAAATAAAAAATATAATAAAAGTATGTCTGTATAAATAAAAAATAAATATGAATTTATTGTTTTTATTCATTGACGCCAGAGTCAGAATAAAAATATTGATTCAAATTTATTTTATTGTATTTTATTTAATTACATAAAAATAAAAAATATGCATGCAAAAATAAAATCAAATAAAGTAAGTTTATTGGTTTATTCACTGACGCCAGAGTCAGGAATAAAGATATTGATGTAAATTTATTTTATTTTATTGTATTTTACTTTTATTTAGTTACATAAAAAATGTGTATGCGTAAAAAATAAATTTATTTGAGTTGTTTATTCACTAACGACAGAGTCAGGAATAAAAAATACGGATTTAAATTTATTTTATAGCTACATACTATTTATCAACGTCAGAGTTGGAAATATCTGTAGTTAAATATTCGCTGGCGCCAGAGTCAGGAATATTACACGCAAACCATCATAGCATAAACCAACAAAATGTTACCAATTTATAACAAAACTAGCAATGCAACCTGCCTCAGGCAGGACGTTTAAGGGGTGATAATATCTTTCCTTTTGCGTAACCAGTCCCGTACTATAGAATCTCTATTGACCAATCACGGTTCCTAGTAACCATAATACTAGGTGGCGACTCCTTAAAACAAATCATTCCCCATCAAAGAATAGGATGCCAGAAATCCGTTCTTTTCCAAATATTTAATTTTTAAGGCTGTCGCGATGTCGGGTGCGACAAAGGTTTCGTCCTCGAAACTTAATAGAAAAGATTGAATACTTACCGAGATTATCGAAAAGATGAGGATACTCCTCACGCATCTTATCCTCGAGCTCCCATGTCGCTTCCTCATGTGAATGACCTTTCTATTTCACTTTCACTGAAGCTATATCCTTCGACCTAAGCTTCCTCACTTGTCGGTCGACTATAGCTTCCGGTTGCACCTCATAAACCATATCATCTCTCAATTCAATGGGATGAACCTCTAACATATGCGATGGATCTGACATATACTTCCTTAGCATGGAAACATGAAATACCAGATGAATAGCAGACAAGTTTGGTGGTAATGCTAACCTATAAGCAACTGCCCCAACTCTCTCCAGAATCTCATACGGTCCAATGAATCGAGGACTCAACTTGCCTTTCTTCCCAAACCTGAATACTCCTTTTGTCGGTGATACTTTTAAGAATACACAATCACCCACTGAAAACTCTAAGTCACGCTTTCTTCTATCCGCGTAACTCTTTTGTCTACTCTGAGCTGTTTGAAGCTTCTTTCTAATTACTTCTATCTTCTCTGAGGTAATCTGAATCAACTCTGGTCCCATTAACCTCTTCTCACTTCAAACCAACAAACTGGTGATCTACACTTTCGACCATACAAAGCCTTATAAGGTGCCATCTCTATGCTAGCCTGATAACTGTTGTTGTAAGCAAATTCCACTTATGGTAGGAACTTACTCCAAGCAACTCCAAAATCCATAACACAAGCCCTTGGCATATCCTCCAAGATCTGAATAGTCCTCTCAGACTGGCCATCTATCTGAGGGTGAAAAGTTGTACTCAACTGCACTTTAGTACCCATAGCCTCTTGGAATTTCACCTAAAATCGCGATGTAAACTGTGGACCTCTATCAGACACTATCGAGATTGGCACTCCATGCAACCATACAATCTCACTAATAAACAATTTCGTCAACTTTGCATATCCATAAGTAATCTTAACTGGCAGAAAATGGGCTGATTTTGTCAACCTGTCAACAATCACCCATATTGAATCATAACCCTCCTGACTCCTAGGCAATCCTGTCACAAAGTCCATTGTGATCCTTTCCCACTTCCATTCTGGAATCAACAATGGTTGCAACAATCCAGGAGGTTTCTGGTGTTCACCCTTTACCCTCTGACAGGTCAAACACCTAGAAACAAAGTCTGCTACATCAGCCTTCATCCTATTCCACCAATAACACACCTTAAGGTCTTTATACATCTTGGTGGAACCTGGATGCATTGTGTAAACTGTCTGATGTGCCTCTACCATCAATTCTCTCCTCAGATCATCTACATCAGGTACACAAAGCCTATCTCTATATCTCAGCACATCATCATCACCTATCACAAAACCTGCAGCCTTACCCTGCTCAACCTCATTTCTGATCCTGAGTAGTGAATCATCTTTCTTCTGAGCTGCTTTTATCTTATCAAACAAATCTGACTTAACCTGAAAATAAGCAATCATTGCTCCAGCTTCACTAAGATCAAATCTGACTCCTTCATCCACCAACTCATGCAGCTCCCTAATCAGAGGTCTTCGTACCTCCTGAATATGAGCTAAGCTCCCTGATGATTTTCTACTCAAAGCATCGGCAACTACATTTGCCTTACCCGGGTGGTACTGTATAGTACAATCATAATCCTTCAGCAGTTCCATCCATCTCCTCTGCCTCAGATTTAGATCCCTCTGCTGAAAGATGTACTTCAAACTTTTGTGATCTGTGAAGATCTCACAAGTTTCACCATACAAGTAGTGCCTCCAAATCTTCAAGGCAAAAATTACAGCTGCCATCTCTAAATCATGTGTAGGATAGTTCTGTTCATGCTTCTTCAGCTGCCGTGAAGCATAGGCAATAACCTTGCCATGCTGCATTAGAACACATCCTAACCCCACTCTCGAAGCATCACAATACACTGTGTAACCACCAGAACCTGATGGTACTGCTAGAACAGGCGCTGTAGTCAATCTCTCTTTCAACTCTAAGAAACTTTTCTCACAAGCTTCAGACCACTGAAACTTAACATTTTTCTGCGTTAACTTAGTCAATGGTGCAGAAATCCGAGAAAAGTTCTCCACAAACCTCCGATAATAGCCGGCCAAACCTAAGAAACTTCTAATCTCTGTCGCCGAAGTAGGTCTAAGCCACTGCTTAACTGCTTCAATCTTTTGAGGATCAACCTCAATCCCATTCCTTGACACTACATGCCCAAGAAATGCTACACTCTCCAACCAAAACTCACTCTTTGAGAACTTGCCATACAACTGATGATCTCGCAGAGTTTGAAGCACCATTCTCAAGTGCTGCTCATGCTCCTCTCTAGACCTCGAATACACCAAAATATCATCAATAAAAACTATCACAAATCGATCAATAAACTGGCCAAACACTCTATTCATCAAATCCATAAAAGCTGCTGGTGCATTCGTCAACCCAAAAGACATCACTAAGAACTCATAATGACCATACCGAGTTCTAAAAGCTGTCTTCAAAATGTCATCCTCTCTTATCCTCAACTGATGATACCCAGATCGAAGATCGATCTTAGAAAAGAATTGAGCTCCCTGCAATTGGTCAAACAAATCATCTATGCGAGGGAGTGGGTATCTATTTCGAACTGTCACCCGATTCAATTGCCTATAATCTATACACAACCTCAATGACCCATCTTTCTTCTTCACAAACAACACTGGGGCTCCCCAAGGGGACACACTTGGTCGGATAAACTTTTTATCCAACAAATCCTGCAGTTGCTCCTTTAGCTCCCTCAATTCTGCTGGCGCCATTCTATATGGTGCCATTGATATTGGTTCAGTACCCGGAACCAAATCAATACAAAACTCAATTTCCCTATATGGAGGCAATCCAGGTAAGTCATCGGGAAAGACATCAATAAACTCCCTAACTATAGGGACTTGGTCTAATTGAGGAACTTCTTTCTCTACATCCACTATGTATGCTAGGTAGCACTGTACCCCTTTTCTGGCCATTTTCCTCGAGATAGCCGACAACATTATTGATGGAGACCCAATCTTATCTCCTTGAAATACCAACCCAACTTCTTCATCTAGATCAAATATTATTTTCTTACCCCAACAATTTACCGAAGCCCTATGCTTTGCCAACCAATCCATTCCCAAAATCACATCAAAATCAACCATATCTAAGACATTTAAGTCTCCCATAAAGATCTTATCTCCAATCTCTATTTCACAATCCAGATACACATACTTCACTAATATTAATTCATCTAAGGGAGTGGAGACTGAAATTGGGGATTTTAACAAAGTTGGTTGTTTATCTAACCTCATGGAAAAATATAGGGAAACAAATGAATGGGTTACACCCGTATCAAACAAAACTTTTGCTTCAAAAGAGCAAACAGGAAGAATACCTGAAACAACTGTGTTGGATGCCTGAGCATCCTGCTGAGTCAAGGCAAAAACTCTAGCATGCCCCTGACCCTACTGTATCTGACCTCTATCAGTTGTACCCCGGCCTCTCTGACCACGGCCACCAAAACCTCTACCCCCATGAGCCACAGACTGGCTCGTCGATGGTGCCTGAATAGGATGCTGGACTGAAGCAGATAACCTCGAAGTTGACAACTGTCTCCTCGGGCACTCTCTGATCTTATGACCTATCTGGCCACAACTAAAACAAGCCCCAGTTCTTCTGTAGCACTCTACACTAGTATGACCTCCTCCACAGTGCTGACATAAAGAACTATCACTAGGTGAAACAAATGAACTACGAGGTGCAGTCTGAACTAAACTCTGAGTACCAATACTGCCACTCTGACCGCCTGAGCCACTAACTGACGGTCTCTGCCTAAACCACCTCTGAACTCATGAGCCCTGATGGCCACTTCGTCCCCTAGACGGACCTGCACTTAATCCTTGTTGCCTAAAAGACTAACCCTCTTTCTCTAGGCCTCTTAGACTGGCCTGCAGTCATGTCCTCTAATTCTCGCGCCTCTATCAATCTGGCGCTATCAACAGCTAAGGAGTAGGATGGAAACACCTGTGACACCATCACCATATACATAGAGGATTTGAGTCCTCTAATAAACCTCTTCACCCTCCACTCCTTAGTGGGTAGAAGATGTTCTGCATACCTAGACAGCTGAGTGAACTTCAGATCATACTCATCCACTGTCATGCTCCCTTGAGATAGCCTTTCAAACTCATAAAGTCGAGCATCCCTGACGCTCTGAGGGAGAAACCTATCTAAGAACATGGAGCTAAACTCCTTCTATGTCCACTGAGCCTCTACTGGCCTTGCTCTTTTCCTAGACTCAAACCAATAGATTGCCACATCTCCTTCCAACCTGAATGATGCCAAACTCACAGCTCGGTGGTCTGTACATCCCAAAGCTTCACACCGTTGCCAAATATCATCTAGGAACCTCTAAGGATCCTCCGAACTGTCCATCCCAGTAAAAATAAGAGGTGCCAACTTCATGAAGTCATTCAATGGCACATTAACTCCCTGAACAGTGTGGGATGTCGAGGGTACATCTCTATCCCTTCTTCTATCTCTCTTCATAGAAAACTCTATCCAGGTCCACACAACCTGGCTAAGTTGCTGAAAATCTGTAACAGGTTCAGGGTCAGCTACCCCCACACCTGTTTCATCAACCATATCTTCCTCTTCTATCTCCCGAGGCTCTTCCTCCACTGGTGGAGGTACCTCCTCAACATGTTGAGGCACGGGTGCACAGCGCCTCCTTCTCTGCCTTGCAGTTTTCAATCGCACAATAGGGACATTATCCTGATCATCATCTACTCTAATAGTATCAGCTATTCGTCTATTCCTCGGCATTTCCTAAAATAAAAGTGAGAGCACTCAAGTCATGCTAGAACAATAGCATGATAATTATCATAAAATTATAGGAAAGCATATCTATCACAAGGAAGAAGACATGCTTGATGAGAATTCAAAATTTCAAAAAATAACAAACAAGACGATACGGATCCTAATGCTCCACTTATTATGAAATTAATTATATTATTATTTCTTTAACCTAAAGCTCTGATACCAAGTTTGTCACGACCTGATTCCTGGATCTATGATCGACACATAGGCAAGGTTCCCCTCCAAGGTTCCATACCTATGCGAACCCAAACTTATATACAAACTTATCCTAACTCAATCAGAGTTCAACACAGCATTAATAACAAAATCAACTTCATAATATAATTGAATTTGTCTTAATACAAGAGTTTATATAAGTTTAGAGTTTTGGAGCACTAACTAGACATAAAGGAAAGGTACAAAGTACAACCAAAGAGCAGGTTCTGAAGGTCCAATAAAAATGACCTGCTATCAAGCTATAAGCCTGAAAAGGATAAATAATGAGATGGTGAGTTCAACAACTCAATGAATAGATAACGTTCAATATACACACACGAGGTAATACAACAATGAGAAATATATATATAAGTATGGCTCTAGGTTCTTATAGAAATGTTTCTCAAATTGGCCATAACAAGAATATCATATGGTAAAACTCGTCAGAAAATCAAAATGCAATGAGCATGATGCTCTGTACTGTGGGATGATCAGTCCACACAGGTTGGTGACTCCCCCGACCAACTAGGGTTCAGATACGATGTGCACAAAGACTAACACTACCCTATTAGCATGGGTATTCTGACTGACATACCATAGGTTCATAATCATAATCAAACAGACATATTCATATCTCAAGGCTCAACTCATGACATCAATCAAATGAGGAGCTATCAATTCAGAAGTCAATTCAAAATATATATACTGGTTCATATCAATAATTCGGATTCAACAATTGATCATGCTTATCATAACAAGGATAATAATCAACATATATATTATCAAGAAGCATGATCCAATTCATATTAACAAATCAATTATTTATAATATTTCTCATGCATATGGAAAATTATCCACTCACCTGACTCGAAAGCAACAAAACTCAAAGCTGATATCGAAGAAAATCCTACTGACGTCCCGCCCGTAGAATATTATGATTATCTGAATACAAAGGAGGCATATTCAAGAACAACTCAAAAGAATATATAACCTATTTAATACACTTATCTAAGGGTGTATTCCGTATTCCTATATGTTTTTGAACTAACTAGTCAATTTTCTCAAAAACTCAAAAATCTAACGGTTTTTTCGAAATCTAATCCATAATAAAAACAACTAATAAAATTGATAATAATTCACTAAATAACCCTCAATTATTCATCAAACCAATCTGAAAAAGCTAATATTACAGCTAGGGACTAATCTGTAATTTATCATATTTTAAGGGTCAAATTGCAACTTTTGTCAAATTGAAGGACCAAACTAAACATATCATAAATCCATTACTATACTGAATTTCTGACCATAATTAGTCCTCATTTCTGTCCAGATCATCTCATTATACTCCAAGGACCATTCTGGAATTTTACCAAATTTTTAGGGTCAAATTGTAATTTTCCAAAGTTTGGGGACTAAACTGTAATTTTCCAAAATTGAGGGACCAAATTGAATTTTCATCATCTTCAACCTCCAACTCAGAATTCTCACAGATTACCTACTGTTCTTGCCAAATTTCTTACTCAGCATTCACCATTTACACAATTCATAACTCAAAATCATCATAATCTTCCATAATCAACTCATTAATCAATTACCCATAACAATCAACCTTATAACATTCAATTTAATTCATCAATTAAACCCAAAAAAAAAATTTTCAAAACCCTAACATTTATCAAAACCGAAATTAAAAGCTCAATTAACATACATTTATACATTTAACAACCTAAATCTTACCTTCAAACTTATTTTCTTCAATTCCTTTCTATTTCCCTTCTAATTTTCCTTTTTTCTCTTCTCCTTCTTCTTTCCCCTTTCTCTCCTGCCGGTTCTCTCTCAAAATATTCAGATTTCTCTTCTTTTTTTTTTCCTTCCTATTTATATTTATCAAGTTTGTTGAATTACTACAATACCTTTATTTATTTATACCCACACTTTAAGCCTTCAAGGGCTTTCTAGCCTTTTCCTATCCCTTTAATTCAAAACATTACAATGATAATATTATTTGTTGTTTTTTCTTTAAGCCTTTTGGAGGCAATGATTTGTAATTTGGATTTTAACTTATTGGTGTGTGACTGTGTGTTCTTTAAACTTTTCTGAAGCAGAAAAATATTAGAAAGGTAAAAAATATATTAAACACAAGATTGACATTAATAATTTAATATAAATGAATATTCAGTGGCCAAAAAACTTAATAAACACAAGATTGACAATAACAATTTAATACAAATGAATGTTTAGTGGTAAAAAAATTAAATATACTTTGGAATCTTCAAAGAAAATTAGACAATATCAACATTAATTTCAAGCCTATCAGAAATCCATTAAAAGCCCATTACATAGCCAAAAAAATCTTAACAATCTACCGTTGAAAAACTAAGTTCAATCTTGAAAGAAGTTCAACAATGACAAACATATGAACTCAAGGGAATTATATAAACAAGACATTAAGACTAGATAAGACTTTGAGAGTCTTAAGGGTTCTTAGATTTAAGTTTGATATTCTCTCCAATACGTTTGTTGTGCATCAAAGACTGGTAGAACTGTTTTTAAATAATGATCAGAGACAAGATGTTATTGAGTTCGTTGAAGAAAATGAGATATAAACGTTTAATAGGAGTAATTGATCTTTGTAGAGGGGGTGTTTCTTAGTTGAATAGTGGTGGTTATAGCTTCAGAGGTGGTCGGAGATGCCACATTCATTCGTTTAAAGGTACCTACTTGATCAGCCAAAACTGCCAAAAAGAAACTAAACAATGGCCGAACGACATTCGTCTAGGTTAAACCCTACAGATTAGGGTTTTTAATTTGGGAGTTGATAATTTTATTTTAGTCCCTGTTCTTTTAATTGATTTTAATTGCACTCGTAATTGTCTCCCAAACTCTTAATTTAATGCAATTTCACCCATGCTAAACTCAATCATCATCCCTAAAGTTCAGCGTTATTTTCATCTTGGCCCTTGGCTTCTGATTTGTGTATTTGGATCCTTAATTGACCATCAAACTTTTAATTTTCTTCAACTGAGCCCCTGATTCACTTTTAATTTTCTTCAACCGAGCCTTTGATTTGGTCAATTTCAGCCCCTACAATTATGAGTCCTTTTCAGTTTGGTCCTTGATTTTGGATTTCTTCAATCAAGTCCCTAATTGTTCATTAAACTTCAATATTCTTACAATTAAGCTCTTGATTCGTCCAATTAAACATCAAAAAAAAACTAATTAAGTCCTTTAACTTTAATTTATTCTAATTAACACCCAAATCAACTCCAAAAACTAATTTCCTTGTAATCAATTCCTCATTAAGATTAATTAACCCTTCTAAAATTCTCTTCGAGTCCTTAACTATCCAAATTTGTATTTCTTTACCTCAAGTACAAATATTTTCATCAATAGGGTTCTTTGTTAATTAGAATTGGGTTGTTAATTTTGCTAATCTTATGCATTTTGGTCCTTCAACTTCTCTATTTGTCATTTTGGTCCTTCACTACCATTTTGAGCAATCTTCTAGACTTTTTTCATGTATATCTTCTTGTATTTTGTATTTTTTTTTCTTGATTTTTCATGGTGTGAAAATTGAATAACAATAACAATAAAAAAGCAAATGGCCTTGCAAGAAAATAAAATAAAATAAAATTGATGACCAATGTTATAGCAATGCATTTAGAAAGAAACTCCAGCACATGGTCAAAACTCTAAAACATTACCCAAACAAACCAAAAAATCACGTTAGTACTCAAAATCCCAAATAAATAAAAAACTAAAATAGAAAAACAAAGACAACAAAATGAATCGACTATAGAAGTAATAGGAAAAACAACTTTCCTGAGCTTATCATTGGTGAAATAAAGTTGAGATCAATGTGGTCAGCAAGAAAAGGAGAAAGATCTATTCAAGAAAAACAAGGACCAAACTAAAAATATAAAAATTAATTTTAAATAATTGTTTTTTAATTTTTTAAAAATATAGTTTGAAGCCCGTTTCCAAACATATTTCAAAACTAATAGAAAAGCAAAGTGAGACATGTGGAAGAATTAAGAGGGGCAATAAACAAAGACAATTAAGAGAGTAGAGTACGTGTATAGAAAATAGTGATTTAGTTTATTTTTGTAATTTATAATTTATAGTCATCATGTAATTTATACCGGGCTCAGTAAAATGTGGGGTTGGATAATCTCTCTCTCGAAACTCAAATCCGTCTTCCATGGGCTCATCCAAGCCCAAACCACACAACTCAAATGAAAAAACGAACCCCATCTTATCCAGTCGCGTGACCAGAGGAGGACAGC
>Ga0325411_1006540_pt1 | contig 12788 bp, 6 predicted proteins | sample PopdelMetagenome_13_FD_206181 | JGI IMG/M metagenome (GOLD analysis project Ga0325411, IMG submission 206181) | Populus deltoides microbial communities from Bellville, Georgia, United States - Xylem-PdIQD-R4 | ecosystem: Host-associated > Plants > Phyllosphere > Stem > Wood/Secondary xylem... | reverse complement strand
ACGTTTGGTCATTATAGTTGTGTATTTGATTTAGCATGGGAATGACCTTAATTGACATTAGATGTATACCTGGTCAAGAAGAAGCGTGATGATTCTGATGGTGATGTTGGATGCACAAACTGCAGCTCTACATGCTGTGAGAATTGTGTGTGCAGGTATGCCTTTATTATTCCATTTTTTTTGTGTACAAACAATAATCAGTTCTTTGATCATCTATACGTATCAGATCTTATTCTCATTTTCTCCCATGAGTGCTAATTGGGTCAAGAAATGGATGCATATACAAGTCATATTGATAAAGCCCATGCACTGACGTTCTTAAAACAATTTTTTCCTCTGGTATGAAAATCTGTTAAAAGATATTTTGTTGAACTTTTGGCTCTATTTTTATTTGTAAACGCAAGCTATAGAACAGAATTTGTATTTCAACAATAAACATGTAGTGATTCGTTTTTCTGTAATAAAGATGCTTTCCCTTCATATATCATTGAGCTTCCTGTAAATAAATCCAGCTCTAGTTGCTCGTGGCACTCTAAATTAAAGTAGCAGGTTCTGCTGTTTATTTATTGTCTTCTTAGCATCATGTATAGCATTCTTTGAATAATGTTTTTATACCATATCCTCTATGACCAATTTTTCTCTCTTTTTTGAATTTGTCATGTTCGTACAGCTTCTTTGCAAAATTGTCCAATAAACAGAACTTCATATTTTATCTGCATTATATGGTTGAAACATATTTTGTATCAGCTGACTATACCATGCATTACTGACTTTGATTATTTCAACTTTGCAGCTTTGGTTGTTTATATATTAGGATTGTTGTGGCATGTAATAGTGTGTGTCACTTCAGGTGCTTTTAAAGGTGTTTCTTTAACATAGAAAGAAGTTTCTTTGCTGATTTTAAGCGAGTTGCACTTTATTATCTCAATATTGATTTCTTTTTTTCAGAGTTTGGAGGTTGGCTTATTGCCCAAACTTTTGTTGATCTTATATCATCTTTAAACATATATTTAGTTGGATTGTAACCTGAATGTATTGTCTACTACTAGGGTTCAATGTATAAGCTGCTCCAAGGCATGCCGCTGCCCTGAAACTTGCACCAACAGGCCATTTCGCAAGGAGAAAAAGATAAAAATTGTCAAGGTGTGAACTTTAACTCATGGAGCCATTGAATACTTTCACCTGATTTTATTATTCTGTAAAGAAATTACTCGGTTTTGCTTTGTTACATTTATTAGTTTAATGTATTTCCATGAAAATTAATAGAGGGATCTTGATTTTCATAATTATTCACGTGGTTTTTGTGGTTAATTTTTCTTCTTAGACTGAATTTTGTGGTTGGGGAGTGGAGGCAGCTGAACCACTAAATAAAGGCGATTTTATAATTGAGTATATTGGAGAAGGTAGTTTTTAATATCTGCACCTTTTTTTATATATATAAATATATTCAAGCATACATTAATTCTTCCTTTTCTTTTTATTTTCAAGTTGGCTGTTATCATATGGCTCCCATTCTTAAGCTCTGGTCCTTTTGCTGTTTTGACGTTTGAACCATTGTGCTTTTGACTTTCTGCGTTATCTATGATTAGTTGGTTAGTCTGCAATTTGTTTATTGCCTACTTATATTTAGGACACATGCAAACGAACAGGATTGCAGCTTGCTGCTGTGCTGTAGTTCTTGTATTCCTTTCCCTGGTGTTATGAGGCATGATGGCTAGGGCAGCAGGTCTTGAATTGAAATAAATACATTTTGAAATACAGTATCATTTTCTTTGTTTTCTTGACATTTTGGTGTAGGTTTTGAGAACATTTAAAGATTAAATGTATCACATCTAGTTTCAATTTATGAAACTTGAGGATTGCTTGTGTAATTACATAGTAGTTATAGTTTAAAAATTATTTCTGCATGCAAAGTTTGATTAATGTCAAATAGCAAGGATTTACAGTCTCTTCTGTGTGCAAATTGCTATCTAGGTTTCAAAAGCTAATTGCAGTCTTGAGAGCTCTGCATTGCAGTATTGCTAAGTGGATGCTTTTGTATTTTTTGATTCAGTTACTGGCAATCTGCCGCACAGTTGTGTAGCATAGTTTTTTTCTGTTTGCTGGGCCTTTGGCCCAGGTTTCTATTGAAAACAAAAAATAGAAAAAACAAGAAGAGAAACGGAAAGAAATAAAAGCTCTTCCATGCTACGTATTTTTCTTCGTCCTGTTTTGCTGTCACAAAATGCCATCACTGGTGATCAATATTTTGCCTTGTACTTGTCTAAATTATGGTCATAAAGTCATGGTATTCTGAATCTGAGAACGAGTCTCTTTACCATTCTATGATGCAAACTGCAAATATGGTCTCTTTACCATTCATTGAAGCATGTAATTCATTTTCAAAACTTAATAGTTTACCTTTTTAAAACTGCAGTATATTGTGCCTCGTTAAAGATTGTGTTTTGGTTTAATTATTTTCCCTTTCCTCAGTCTATATTGACATATTGTAATAAGTTGCCTTTCCTCAGTCTATATTGACATATTGTAATAAGTTGTGTGCATGTATTTCCCAAGAAATAGAATGAGCTAAATTATTTATCCTTCTGTTTCAGTCATTGACGATAAATTATGTGAACAAAGGCTCTGGGACATGAAATACAAAGGTGTGCAGAACTTCTACATGTGCGAAATTCGAAAGGACTTCACAATTGATGCAACTTTTAAGGGAAATTCATCTCGTTTTTTAAATCATAGTTGCAAACCCAACTGTATCCTAGAAAAGTGGTTAGTACTATTGATATGCTGCTTTTCTGTTATGATCCTGGCAACTTCTCTCCTCATATATATATATATATATATGCTTGTCACATGTGCAATACTTGCTCTAGATCTCGTTTATTCTGTCTCAATGAAGTTTGGGAAATGTAACTGTTATTTCAACTAATATGAATTAAATAGCATTCTCCAAAAAATTGCAGGTTGCTTCGAAACCTTAACAAGGATGGCCTACTGGCTGCTGGCTTCAGCTATCCTTATTTTCTTTTTAGTTGAAGTCAGTTCCAATCTTGGATGTGTATTTTCTATTCTGTATTATGGTTGGAAGAAAACATTTCTTGCAATTGCTAGTTTAATAAAGGAATGCCCGTCAGTGATAGTCTGTCTAAACTATGGTACACGTGGTAAATATGACTTGAGATGCAAATGTTATAATTCACTGGAGTTCTCTAGGAAAGAGTTTTTGAAGGCATTGATTTGTTACTATTTATTAATAATAGCTCTATCTAATGCAGTTGTTGAATAATAAATTTGAACGTGTTTCTGTTGAAGAAGGTGGGGATTTTTCAGTTGGGACATGGTCTTAACTTTTAACCTTTGTATATGGGTTTATTTAGGGATGTCGAGGGGGAGACTCGGGTGGGAGTGTTTGCTGCTGGTTCAATAAGAGTTGGAGAACCATTAACATATGACTACAGGTACATATCGAAATTGCATTTTCATTCCTGCCCTCCTAGTGTTATTAACTAAAGAACTTTTTGCAATAGTCAGTGTTGGAACCTGTGATGTTATAAGATTTCTTTTATAAATGATAATTTTTCTTTTTTGTTCTGGTGGTTTAAACTGTCATTCTTAAATTAATTGAAGCTAATCTTGCCTGGCATTTTAAAGGTGCTAGGTTTCTTGTGATAATTATCTTATCAGTTGTGAAACTCTAGTATACTAACAAACTTGGTATCTGTCTTTTTACTTTTCGCCTCATTAGCTGCTGTTTGCCTGTCACAAAAACAATAATTCAACATTTGTAATCAACTTATAGCGAGTCATCTTTTACATGCGAGCAATCTAGTGAAATCAAGGTTCACTTGTTACTATCTAGATTGGTAGCCTTATAGTATGCAGGTGCAATTAGCTGACAGGTTACTGGAATATTTAAGTTGATAAAAAATGTAATGTTAAAACGTTTAGCTATAACCTTAAGTGGCTGAAATGTCTCAGACATTCACATGGCCTGTTTCTACATTTTATTGTCATTTCCTGCCACCTGTAGCATTAATGCCTGCCATTGGGAGCAAGAGTAGCGTGTAAATTGAAATAATATTTTGACCTTTGCAGGTTTGTTCGATTTGGACCTGAGGTGAAGTGCTATTGTGGGGCTCCAAATTGTCAGGGATATCTTGGAACCAAAAGAAAGATTGCTAAGTTGAACATTGGCTGGGGTGCAAAACGAAAGAGAACATCAACTGCATGTGTAGCCATTATAACCATGTGATTCACTTTTTACACCAGCATCCCATTCCAGCTGGAGGATTGTTGTACGTTTCTCCTCGATGAATGGAAACTGAAAGTAAAACTACTCTCTTATCCTTGCTGCTGTACCATTCAATCTTTGGCATGATTTTTTCCTCTTCAACTTTTTCGTAGCATCCCCTTTCGACACACCCTGCAGGACTGCAAGAAAGCTCGTAATTTATTTCCCTTATTGGGATTACCGTGTTGTAATTCTAGAAAGATTTCAACTTTTAACCACAAATACACGATTTGGAGGATAAACAGATTCATCTGAGATGCTGATGCTCATCCAGGTTTCTGCTCACAATATTTTCTTTTTGCTTCTAAATCCTTTTAACTTCATAGCTTTCTATTTATATCGTATTTCAAGCAATGCAAGTCCATAGATCTTAAAGATTGTTCAACAGCTTGCTTGTAGCTGCAATCCCTCGTTGAATCATCCTGTAAAATTACATGCCATTGGGGCATTCGGAAGTGTTTAAATATCAAATGCAAATCAATTCCATTGTTAATGACCACTCTTTATCATTCTGTTTCCCCTGCTATTAAATTTCATTGCAAAAGATCCAGAGAAACAAAATAAAATTATATTGAGTTGTGTTTAAAATCAACGTTCTCAATGCCCTTCAGGCCCATCATCAACCAACAAACTAGATCGATGACATCCTTGAATATCCTCTCCTCTCCCCGTTCACCGTTTTGTTCTTGCTTCACCTTTTTCCCTTCTCTATTTTCCCTTCTTCTTTCCAAAACCAGATGTCCCTTGCTTTCAAAAACTAAATAGAAGAACCCAGATTTGATTTCGAAGGACAAGGAGATAAACCATGAGGATATTAAGAAAGAGAAATCAGAGATACAGAGAAAGAAGGAAAGAGAGCTAGCAAGGGACATCTAGTTTTAGACAAGGTAGAGATTTGATTTCGAAGGACAAGGAGCTAGCATTGAATGTAACAAAACTTGGTGTTGGAAGCAAAGTGAGAGTCGACGAACATTAAATTTGTCATAAATTGACGATTTCCCCAATGATGGTCCTAAATCGTTCTTAGATTTAAAGATCCAAGGAATCAATTAGTTTGAAGATAATCTAGTGCTTAACTTAATCACTTTGATTCAAGATTGAGTTTGCTTTATTCATGTTTAGAGAGTATCATACTTGATATGATATTTTTTGAGCTAGATAATTTCTTATCTAGTTTGATATTGTGTTCTTATGCAATATTAAAAAAAAACAAGAAGAAAATAAAGGAATAAGTTTTATGATATTTTCCTTTAAGTGCAAGGGTTTTTTTTTTTAGCAAGTTTCTAACACGTGTATAAGTTGGGTTTTACTAGCAACAAATGTATTGTCAAAAGTGTAATATTGTAATTTTAAAGGATGTAATTCAACTGATCAAATTGTAAATTTGTTTCCTAAAGATTACTAATTTGAATCCCACAAATTTCAGGGTCATTAGAGGTCTACAAGGTTGTTAATTTCAGGGTCCGTGAGATTAGTCGAGGTGCACACAAGTTGACATGAATATCCATGTTAATACAAAAATATAATATTGTACTGTCGTGCTAAATTTTCATGGTTTGTGATAAATATATTGGAGTATCTTTATTAAAATGATTTTGAATCATACAATTCATATCTTATCAGAGTATACAGGCTTTAATGGCCTTATTTAATCCAAACGTTTTTTTTTTTTTTTTTTTTAATGAAGGTGACCAGAATTCAATTCCCTTTTCTGCCATGTACCGTATTTTCCTTAAGAACATCATCATTTGATCATCTCTCTATTATTGGATGCAAATTATTCAATATTAATGTTTGTACCGTTACAGTACAAACGGCTAGACTATACATTATATAAAAAAAAACTAAGGGACATTATTAAAACATTATGCGGCAATACTCATTACAACGTGGATTATTAAAATACAATGATGTTTTTATTCTTTACAATACAAGTTAAGAAAGTATAAATTAGAATAAAAAGATCCATGAGGTTCAATTAAATTACCAAATTAAATAGAAATAAATCTGTTTTTTTTTTATATATTTTTGACCCTTAAATAAAAAATAATAATAACTAGGAGGTAAAGATATTTTTTATTTTTTGTCTTTTTTACACAATATACTTACTTCACTACTCTTGAAATTTTATTTTCTTGAACTTGTATCAAGAAGTGTTTTAGTCATTCTATTATGACTTTTTGTAATTATCAAATAGACTCGAGCAATTGAATATTTTAATATATATAAAATATATTTTAAGAGAAAACATAAATGATGTGTGCAATACACGTGCTAACGAATGAGAGGAGTCTGTGTCTTTTTGGCAGCCCATGCTCCTCTAGCGGTTAAACACTGCCTTCCACGACGACATTAGGAGTAGTACATAAAGATCTTATTGGAGGTGCGACGCGTGTCGACGGTGGACTGACAGTGTGGCTCCAATAAACTGTTTGCTCCTCCTCCTCCTTTCCTCTTTCTTCTCATTGGTAAAATACACAAAATTACATTTCATTTGTTTTTTTATACAATTTAATCATCATTCTTTTGATTGCTATTTATTTTGTTTTGTTTTGTTGTTTTTTGAAGGTTAATTTTTCTCTTCAATTCCATCCCTCATCATTTGATTTTATTTAGTTTTTATATCAAATTTGGTCCCCTTCTTTTTATTACTACTTGTTTTTGTTTTTAATCCTTTTTTATTTCAATGCCAGCCCTTGTTATTTGATGGTTGAGAATTTTAATTAGTTGTTTTTAGGGTTTATATTCTATGGGGTTAGTCCTAGGCTCATGACTATGGTCATGGGTCTTGAATATTAACACATGTTGACTCTAGTTTTTTTTAGGTTTTTTACTAATTTTTTTCTTCCAATCTAATCCTTCAATATTTGTTTTTATTTTTTTTTCTACGGGGTTATCTCAATCTTATGCTTATGATTGCGAGGTCAACGAGTTAACTTAGGTTAAGTAAAAAAAAAATTTTGTTTCTATTTTTATTATTTTTTTAATTTCATCCTTCAACATTGAGTTGTTTGATAATTGAGCTTCATTAGTTTTTTTAGTTTTTTTTTTAATGAGGTTATTAATTCAGGTTAGATCAAAGAGAGAGGTTCAACTTTTATCATTATGGCCAGAGATGCTTGATTCAAGTCAGTGGCTAATGTTATCTAGAGGTTTTGATGTTGAAGTGTGTGTCGCAGCTAGTTGTTTGGGGGGATGGCGTTGTTGTTTTCTAAAAGGATTAAGGATAGTCAAGTTATTATGACAAGAGAGGAAGAGATGTATGATTGGCTTGGTTCTACTTCATTTAGGGTGATGAGGACTGATCGACCGATCAATTAAGGTTAATGTGAATGGTGGAGAAAAGAAGAAGGAAGGGAAAGTTTTGTCCTAATTTTTTTAAGGAGAAAAAGCGTTTTATATTGTATTTGTTTTTAAAAATATTCTTTTTAGTCCAAAATGGTTACCCCTAACTTTTATGGGAAGAGAAAGTGATGTATTTATTGATAAGTTTTAATTTGAAGGTAACCATTATTTGAGTATGCTTGGTTTGGAAATTAGAAAAATCCTTGTGTGAAATTAGGATATTGAAATATGGATATGGTTATTCTAACCCTTACATTTTATTTATTTTCCTCTCTTTAATTTTTATTTTTTTTCATTCTTTTAAATTTACAACTTTTTTTTTTCACTCTCGGTTAATATTTTTTTCTTTTTATTTACTAACTCAAGCACCAAAACAATAACATGAAAAGTTCAATATATATTTACTTGATAATGACTTTCAAGCTAATGAAAGTGACAAGCATATATCTTAAATCTTTAGATAATATCTATGTGATTATGTATCGAAAATCTTTTTATTGATATTAATTATTATTGGGAGTAATAAATAATATGATTCTAATTGGCATGAGATTTATTAGACCTTCCAATGATATATTTACTGATCAATCTCACTTCACTTTACATGGGGAGCAATATGTAAAAAAAAAAAAAAAAAATTCAATTATTGCTAAATCCACTGAAGAGCCTACTACTTAAGAAGAAGAAGAAAAGAAATCTTCTCATTTGTTTTCTTTCTCGATTTGTTACGTTGCATGAACTGTTGACTACTTCATCTTATCCTCTACATAATTCTCTTTTTTCCATTCATCTTCCAATACCGACATATTATAATTGCTGATTGTCATCTGTCTATCAACCATGGATGAACTCGATCCTGTGCTGCTGAGAGAGAATCATGATTGATCGAGAGAATACATGATTGATCAATCATGTCATTAAAAACTATTTAACCCTATCCCATCAGAGAGAGACAGCTTTTTAAGTTCTAGCTCAAATCCTTGTAGATTAATTTATAACCAGACTCTTTCTTACAAACTATATATATATATATATATATATATATATATATATATATATATATATATATATATATATATATATTGCAACTTTCTATTAATATGGATTAATATATTGTTCAACCCACGCTATTTAATTAGGGGGTGCTTTCAACAACATGACGAGACTGTATTTTTAACCTTCAAGAGATGCTACATGCATTATCTAAATAGCATAAATGACATATCATATACAAAGAGCATAAACACCTTCCACATACTGAGAGTGTTGTGCATGCACATATCTTTTTTTTTTAAAGTAAAAATGATGAATATGGATTAATATATTATTCAACCCACGTCATTTGGGTGGTGCTTCCACCATCGTGGTGGAAATGTATTTTTAACCTCCGCGAGACGCTACATGCATCACTTGAATGATATAAAAATCTCTCATACACTGATATGGGAGTGTCGCATGCACTTATCCTTTTTTATATTTTATTTAGTCAATTATCAATTTGCTCCTAAGTTAACCTCTAATAATAAAAACCCACTATGAAAAGATGAAAAAGCCTCTTAACTCTAGTTTTAATTTTTTTAAGGATATTTTGGTTTTTTTTGTACTTTTTAATTTTTAATATTTGATCAAATACCAGATTGTCTATCAACTGACATTATAATAAGAAGAAAAAAAATTTTATACAAATGCAAAAATACCCCTTGATACTTAGTTTAAGATTTTCTTTCTTTTTTTTTTTGCCTTCGATGATATATGGGTCTTTTTATTGTGCAATTAAGATAAAAAAATTTATTTATTTATTCATAATTAATTTAATAATAACTAATAGGCTTTATAAAAATACTTCAAAGCCTCTCAAAGCTAACATGAACAATATTTTTAAATGTATAGCTACTTGGGAAGCAATGAACTTCTTTTAACATTGCAAGCTGAGAGAGAAGAATATTAATATATATGAAAAGCAGGAGTAACCATGCATTCTACTTTCGAAATATTCCAAGGTTCCTCTCTGGAATATTTGTTCATTTTAGTTCTTCGAGAACCTGGTTCGTATATTATCTTCGCAATTTGCATCAATCTTGACATTAATATTACAGTTCTATTGAAAGCACGAGTTTTAACTAATTACTTGACAAAATTAAGTGGTATTATATTCACAAAACTTCAGATAATAGATAATCCAGGTATTATTCAAAATCTTCGGATAGATTTAGGTAATATTGACAAAAATTCGGATCGTTTGAATAACTGAAATTGTAATTTTTTTCTTTTAATTTTCTAATTTATAAAATTAACTAACGAGTCTGCGATTTCTTCTTGGCCTAATCCAGGCTAGTCAAAACTTTTTTATATATGTATGTGTATATTTATTTTTCTGTTTTAAAAGTGTTTTTTTTTTAAAATTATTTTATTTTTTTTGCTTCGAATTAATATTTTTTTAATGTTTTCAGATCATTTTGATGTGTTGATGTCAAAAATAATTTTTATAAAATAAAAAAAAATTATTATTTTGATAAATTTCTAAATAAAAAAACTTTAAAAAATAATTATTATCACATTCTTAACACCCTTTTCTAAGCAAGTAGATACTCAATTAGGAAGGCATCACTTGTGTGCTCACCCTAGCTAGCTAACAGCCCTTAAAAGGAGGAGGAGGAGGAGGAGGAGGAGGAGCTCAAGCTGTTTCATGATATATTGGAGCGTGGAGGAGGAGGAGCTCAAGTTGTTTCATGATATATTGGAGCATTTTACTTTTGTAGACACTTAAACTATCATTTCTTGACGGTGCATTTTGCTATTGGAGCATTTGTGTCATTTCATTATAGGATATTTTGGATTGTAGGAATGCCAAGTCCCAACATAGTTGGGTTTGCCTGATATTTTGTTTAATTTCACGATAATGATTGTTTTTTTGTTTAAAAATATATTAAAATAATATTTTTTTTAATTTTTTAAAATTTATTATTAATATTAGTATATTAAAATAATCTAAAAATATAAAAATAATTTAAAATTAAAAAAAATAAAAGATTATTTTTTAAAAGTATTTTTATAAGGCAAAATTAAACAAATAAACTAATGTGTTTGTTAAAGAGATGTAATTTTTTTTTTATGGGACCTCACAAAAAAACAAAAAAACAAGAGAAAAAGTTGCTTTTTATGGTAGCTTCTTGTACATTAAATAAATTATACATTAAAAAACAATAATTGAACATTTCAGCGCAACTCTATCCAGGCACCCTACGAGAGAAATTGGCAGCCACAGATGCGAATAAGGCTATCGGAAGAATCTTAAACTGTAGCAGACAAATATCTGAAGTTAATCAACTCAAATTTAGTCTTTCCCCACCAAGTTATCTGATTCATTAAAATTATCAAGAAGAGGACATACATTAGACAGTACGCACGTTGATTCACGAGCTAGCTAATCGCTCTTTTTTTAGCTAGTCTTGTGAAAACGATGATAGAACAAAAACAAAAAAGAAACAGTTCACATTAGTATACAAAGTTAACCTTTTTATCTACCCTTAAGAAAGTTCTTGCAGATCTTTTCCCAGCATTTTCTGTCTGGTTCAGCCATCTCCAATCCAAACTTGGCCTTTTCGGCGAAAGCACTCTGCAGTCATCGAAATTTGGAAAACTTAATTATTTTTTTGCCAACTAATTAGAAACAAAAGTTTGTTGATGAAACTGGGTTAATTAATTGAATTAAGTGATTAATTTTTTAGTTACCTCTATGCAGTTGTTACTCAGAAGGCGATCGATGAGATTATAAAGAATATCCTTGGTGTACTCGGGATGGCCTTGAATGCCCAAAATGTGATCTCCAATGGTGAACATCTCCACACCAGTTTTGTCTGAGAATGCAATCACTTCAGCTCCTAATGGCACCTCCCACACCTCATCTTGATGGCACTCGATTATTGATAGCGAAGGAGGGGTTTCTGTCAAGTCACCTGGGAAGCTGCATGGTGACAGATCCTTCACTATGCTCACTCTCCTTAACCCAATATCCCACCCAGAATATGCTTTTCCAACTTTTCCACCCAGCGCTCTGCACAAAACCTGTAAGCAACTCCGTAACAACAGAAGACACCATTCAGCACGTACTCAAGTCATAATTATGCATATATTTAGATCCAGTTAGTTTGGATTTTCTGCTCTTTCCCTTTTTTTGGGGGGCTAGTTAACTTGGAGTTAATTTGAGGCTTATAGTTCAAATGACATGGTCAAAAACTAAATCAAGTACCTGATGACCAAAGCAAATTCCAAGGACTTTCTTCTCCATGGCATCTAGAGTTTGCAAGATGAAGCAAAGCTTGAGAACCCAATAGTCATTTCCGTAGGCATCATAAGGGCTGCCAGTAACTACAAAGCCATCGTATTTGTGAAGCTCATTCATGTCAGGAAACTCCCCCTCAACAACTCTAAACAAGTCCCATGTTTCTCCTTCTTCAGCAAAAGCTGCAACAAACACATTAAAGTACCCTCCGTAAACTTTCTTTACATAGTCAGAGTCCCTTGCTGCTTGCAAAAGAGCATATCTTTTCTCGGATGTAACCTTCATATCTTCAAGCTATCAAGAAATTAAACTTGGATCAAGAAATTAAAACCAAACCGTTTCAAAGTCAACAGTATTGGCAAGCTATGTGGACTTTTGAAGAAGCAATAAAAAAACGAAGACGGTGATAGGAATTATGAGCAGTTATTAGCAGGAGTGGATGGCTTTTAGAATGAGAAGCTGAAGATGGAATGAGCTGTATATATAGAAAAGACGGTAGCTTAGGGACCCAAACGGGTAGCCATTTTAATATTAAAAAGCTACATGAATAATTTTAGAACGTTTTGGATGAATTTGAAACGTTTTTACACTGTGCATGAGAGAGTGAGCGACAGAGACAACATTTGACATTTTTTATTTTAATTTAAATTACTATAGAAGACGCGGTTTACTAATTTTCTTGGATAGAAAATGTTCACCGTGAATATAAACGTGCTTAGTGAACAGTGGCCGGACAGTGGGGGTGGGGGTGGTGTGGGGGGGGGGGGGGGATAAAAAAGAAAATAAGCTAGTGCTAGATATAATAATGCTAGTTTCAATTTGATTTCTGAAAGTCAAAGTCCAAAATTAAGCACTGCGTGGAGTGTCTCATCA
>Ga0325411_1006538_pt1 | contig 12789 bp, 8 predicted proteins | sample PopdelMetagenome_13_FD_206181 | JGI IMG/M metagenome (GOLD analysis project Ga0325411, IMG submission 206181) | Populus deltoides microbial communities from Bellville, Georgia, United States - Xylem-PdIQD-R4 | ecosystem: Host-associated > Plants > Phyllosphere > Stem > Wood/Secondary xylem... | reverse complement strand
TGTAATAATTATCAATCCCTACAATTGAGGGAATGCTATGTAATCTTTATCAATATATATACTTAACGAGAATCACCACAAGGTGTGATCTGAAACCCAATACACTTGCTATCTATATTTTCCTTCAGTTCTAACCTCTGCCCTGCTGCCAAAATGAGTTCATAAATCCTGCTTACACCAGTTGGCAGAGTCGTGACCATCTTCTGCTAAGCTGGATTATGTCCCCTATTTCTCCAGCACTGGTGGCTTCATTCTATGGTTTGGACTCCTCAACACTTGTTGCTCATTTTGCATCTTAATCAAAATCCCGTATCTCCCGCTTGAAATGTCAACTACAAAATCTCTAACAAGGTTCCTTGACTTGTGCTTCATATCTGACTGAAGCCAAGTTCTTAGCAGATCAACTATCTACTGTTGGAAAACCAGTTGATGATGACGATCTCATATCCTTTATTATTGGGGGTCTTAATCCTACTTTTACACTATTTATTACCTGTTACTCCTTCCACACTCGGAGGTTTCTATGTCATTTTTTGATTTCAGGTCTGAACTACTGAATCATGAAATAATTCTGAACCGTCATGCTCCACTAAATCCTGCACCAGAAACATCCTCATTTGCTTTATTTACCAATCGACCAAAGTTTTAGCCTATGAAACGTAAACTCTAATTTTCAAGGTCTTCAAACACCAACGCTACAAAGCCATATTTTTTTGCCCCTTCCATATCTACCAAAGATGTTCATTCTGTTTCCAACTCCAGTGGTTGTTCCCCTTGCCAGATTTGCAAAGGTAATAATCATTAGGCACTGGACTGTTTTCGTCGAATGGATTTTTCTTTCTAAGGACATCATCCCCCTACAGACTTGGCAGCCATGGTTGCTAATATTAATGCAGAATTCCTGAATTGTCAATGGCTTGCAGACAACGGTGCTAATACACACGTAACTAATAATGCTGAGAATCTTGACTCCAAACGCCCGTAATGAGACTGTCGGTGCAGGTAATGGTGCAGGTTTGTCTATTAAACATACTGGTTCATCCATTGTCCACTATGATAATAATCGTTTTATTCTTAAGAATATTATTCACTGTCCTCAAGCTGCTACCAATCTTCTTTCTGTTAACAAATTTTGTGTCGATAATGATGTTACTTTCCATCTCACACATAATGCCTATTCGGTTTAAGACAATCAGACAGGAATCATGCTCCTTCAGGGTCCGAGTGAAAATGGGCTCTATCTTATCAATCTCGCCAACTTATATGGGAATCAAGACACATAGCTCCCTTTGGCATCAACGTTTAGGTCATCCATCTGAGTCTGTCTTGCGTCATGTCTTATCTAATTCTAATTTACCTCTTGTTGGTTCGGTGCAAAAGAATTTTGTATATGAATCTTGTCAATTTGGCAAGTCCATTCAACAACCTTTTTCCAGCTCTCATCGTGAGACATCAGGTCCTTTAGATCTGGTTCACTCGGATGTTTGGGTTGCACCTCTTGTTTCACCTAGTGGTTTTAAATTTTATGTAACGTTTATTGATGATTTCAGTCGATTTACGTGGTTGTATCCCATTGCAAACAAATCTGTTGTCTTCAATTCTTTTGTTTAATTTCGGCTACTTATGAAAAAACAATTTTCATCCCCCTTTAAATGTTTTCAAACCGATAATGGTGGAGAATATATTTCCTCACCTTTTACTCGGTATCTCTCGTAGTGTTGTGTTTGATGAAAACTATTTTCCACCAAAATAAGGATCCCAAATCACTCTCTTGTTGGTGTCGAGCTCCCTCCTGGTACGTCTTCCTCACCCTTTCAAATTCCAGTTTCTACTAATTATTTGGGTTCACCACCTACCAGATCTACTGGTATGTTTTCCTCTCCCTTTCAAGTTCTAGTTTCTCCTCCTTCTTTGGGTTCCCCATCTACCCATTAGACTTCACCCCAGCCACATGAGCCTCTCGATTCATATGTGTCACCCATCTCAACCTCCATTCAAACTTCAACTGTGTCCCCCAATCCTTCGCCCCATCCACCTCTCATTGAATCGCCTAATCATTTGGCATCTGTCGAGGACTCCCATGTCCATCATATTGTTACTCGCTCACAAACAGGGCATTCTCGACCTCGCCAATTCCCTAACTATGTGACCCATTATTCCTCACGACATCCACTTCACCTCTTCTATATGGTAGTCATCCCTCATGAGCCTAACACTTTTACACAGGCAGCCTCTAAACTAGAATGGCATGCACTTATGGAATTTGAGTTCAAAGCATTATTGAAAAACAATACATGGTCATTATGTCCACGACCTTCATCTCACCATATTGTCCGTAACAAATGGGTTTACAAGATCAAACAGAAACCTGATGGCTCTACTGATCGTTACAAGGTGAGGTTAGTCACCAAAGGATTTGATCGGAGGTCTGGTGTCGACTACTTGGAAACCTTTAGCCTAGTTGTTAAACCAATAATTGTTCATCTTATTTTAGCCTTGGCTATACAGTTTTGATGGACTACACGACAACTAGAAGTCTCCAATGCTTTTCTTCAAGGATACCTTAATGAGGAAGTTTATATGGAGCAACTGAAGAGGTTTATCAGTGCTGAACATCCTAACTTTGTATGTTGATTGCATCGCTCTCTTTATAGCCTTAAATAGGCACCATGAGCCTAGTTCACTCGTCTCTCACAGACACTTTACGATCTTGGCTTTTCTGGTTCTCACGTTGACTACTCTCTCTTCACTCTTCATAGAGATAAATTGCATATTTATAAATTAGTGTATGTCGATGATATCCTCATCACTGGCAATGATGATTCTACAATTTTTTCTATTATCTCAAAATTAAAATATGAGTTTGTGATGAAGGATTTAGGTGACTTGAGCCATTTTTTTAGGGATAGAGGTTGCACATGATCATACAGGGTTGCATTTACGTAAATCTAAATATATCACTGATTTACTTGATTGTGCTAATATGGTCGGTGCTCGACCTTACAAGGCCCCTGCATTTCTGGTTCAAAGATGTTGAAATTTGATGGTGATCTCTTAGTTGATCCCTCTGAATACCATTATATTGTTGGTGCCCTACAGTATGTTACCATTACACGTTTTGATATTATGTATTCTGTCAATTAGTTATGTCAACATATGCAAGCACCTACCAGTACCCACTGGACTTCAACAAACCGAGTTCTTCGTTACTTAAAGCATATTGTTGATTTTGGTCTTCATTGTAAATCCAGTATTGTTGCCTTACATGCCTTCTGTGATGTGGATTGGGCGAGTAAACCTAATGATAGACGTTCTTCTAGTAGCTATGACATCTATTTTGGTCAGTGTTTAGTTTCTTGGTCCTCTAAAAAACAACATGTTGTCTCCAGATCCAATACTGAAGCAGCGTACTGGAGCTTGGCCTTAACAACAGCTAAAGTATATTGGATCTATATGCTTTGCGAGAATTGCATATTTATTTGCCTTCACCCCTTTAATCCTATTTTTCATGTGTGAACCAAGCATATTAAAATTGATTATTATTTTATTCGAGAGAAGTTTGTGTTAACAAAGATGTGGTTGTTCGTTACATTAACACCCGCAAGTTACATTAACACCTGCAATCAAGTTACAGATATCTTCACCAAGAGCCACACTGCTGATCGGTTTTGCATCTTGGGTGACAAATTATTGGTTTGTTCCTTACCCATTAATTTAAGGGAGGGTGTTAAGGATATCAAAGTTATCACTCCCTAGCTCCCTACAAACCTTGATATGCTTAAACATGTACTCTAGTGATTATCCTGAAAGTTATGGTTGCTGTTATTGTAATCCTTATCACTACAACTATAATGTCTATATAATTATAATGATACACACGGTTTGGCCATTGAGTCAAAACCATCTTTTCTGTATATTATCTTTCAGTTTTACCTTGGTCTCACGGGAGGGATTGATGCCTGCTAATTGCTACCATAACTTCAAATTATGAGTGAACACAGGTACAAGGATGCTCTTTTAACATGTTCAGTTATTACAACATAAAATCAAATTTATACCCTTTCAGGGTTGTGGTTCTTCCTTCATGACAGTTATGTCTCATTACGCTACCGATCATATTAAGGTCGCATTTATGCGGAGACACTAGACATCTCTATGTATTTGTATTGTAAATATAGAAATTCAATCTAAATTGATCTCAAAAGTATATGTATTTTATTCGTCTCTTTAACCAGACATGTGTCAATTTTTTCTATATCTGTCCCAAAACAGTAACCAAATGCAATCTAAGTGAAGTAAAATTTGTTCAACATCCAACAAAAATCTCAAATCTAGGATCAAGTGAAGTAAAATTTGTTCCACATCCAACCTTAAAAATCTCAAATCTAGGATCAATTGGGGAGTGAGCAACATTGCGTATTAAAGCAACTCAAAGAAGTTTTTTCTCATTTCGAAAGCAAAAGTAAGTTTTTTCTCAATCTAGTCTTTTTATTGAAACCAGGAGAGTGATGAATACCAATCCAAATAGAGGGTCAACAAGTTTTCAAGGATCAGAACTGGAACAGCATCTCAGGTGCATATCCAAGAGCTTCGAGGTGAGCTGCCATGGCCTTGTTCATAGGTGGTGGTCCACACCTTAGAATCTGTGGATTGCACGATGGAAAATTAGTAGCAATTGTTGTAATTTTCTTTCGAGTGTATTTTGTCTTTCCCTGATGTCTCATGATGAATGTAAGAAAATCAGAAACCTACCTTGATATCAGGTGCTGGAGCAGGGCAGTAGGTTTGAATCATTTCCTTTGATACAAAGCCAACACCACCATCCCATGTTTCGGGAGGCTAAGGAGAAAATAACATCCAACAACACAGTTTGGTTAATCAAACAGTCATCAATGACTACCACATAAAACAGACATCTATAACCCATTATGCGTGATAAACATGCTTCAGCATGAAGGACCTACCAGCAGAACAGTAGCCATAATGCATGCACGGGCTTGTGCAAACATGATCATGCCATCAGACAGAATATGTAATTCATCCAATACAAAATTCAATAGATTTAATCAGTTTCTCATGGCTGTATCACAGGAATTTGCTTGAAGCAGCTAAGCTGGACAAGGAACTCATTTCGATATTCCATTTAGGTTTTCAAGACCATTTTTATCTTAAATTATGACCAGCACAATCTTTGTGCCCCCAACAAATTGTGAGCAGATTTCATCAAGGTTGGGTTGAGTGGGGTGGGGTGGGGTGGCTGTTGAAGTATATTTTTCAATGTACAGCTAGGCTAAGCAAGGACTCTCTCCACTATCTATTGTATTTGGAAAGGTAGCTGAGCAGGGAAAAAGGTCATAAAAGAAACTAATAAGCAAGTTGCAATCTTCAAGGACTTCTCTACACCAAGATATAGAGAATACGAGAGTCTCAATTATGAAAAAAGGAAGACAGTAAAGCGAACATATTAAGCAAATGAAAAGGAGAAACAAGTAACAATAGAATTGTCTGGCATAAGAAAGACAACTAACCTGATTCAAAACATAGTAGACGTTAAAGTGACTAGAGTACCTCTCAGCAAGGGTGTCCAATTCCTCCTGTAAATAACAATTCAAATTATTTTGAATTGCAAAACAAAATAACACATACAGCATATTGTCACTGCTAACAATACAGAGAGGGGTGGCAGACATGTTATTGTATTAACAATAATATTCAAAAGAAGGATGCAGACTAACAGATCCTCTTGAGCCAAAAAAGAAAAAAATATCCCCAAGAAGCTTTGACAAAATTTCTACAAGAGGAACCTATAAAAGTTTTAGTTTCAGACTACTATCCATGTCTTAGCTTAGATGGTGACATTTGATTTAGTTCCTCTTTTTTTATTGTTAATCTTTCTAGAATTATTTTTAAAAGGATTTTTCTTTCTCCAAAGACCAACATTATCAACCAAGTTCTTCAGTTTCCGAGAAAGTTTTAGTTCCACTGAACTACACTACAATGAAGTCTTGGCAAGTGGTAAATGAATGATGGTTTGTCAATCCCACGAGTTTCATTTAGTATAAACTAAAGTAGCCATCATTAGTTCCCAAAATGCCTACTCTTGTGAATTTATTTTTCTAACAAAACACTTTCAAGACAATAAATGATTTCTCTTTGAACATTTTTTTTCTATTTTCTTCCCCTAGAGTGGTATAAATGAGCAAATGAGCAGGTATGAAATCCTGTGAAAAAAGTTGAGAAAGTCAGCTAAGCACACTAAAACTTTAGAACTTCCATCTGGGGAGCATGCTTTTCTGTTATTGTAAATTCTCTTAATTCCAACAAATTTCAAGAGTTTGTACAGTCGGTTTGTATGCTGCTAGAACGTGCTCTGCACCCAAATGATATTTCAGCTAGTTTCCATTTTGGGGATTGATAACAATGAAGTTTGCCAGCAGAGACATAAGTGCCAAGGAATTTTCACCTCATGGTTTAATATTTCACCAAATAGATGGCACTGCATGATATTCACTCACTTAGGGCACCATTTAGCCCGGCATAGGGCACATTGGCTTGATATTTCAACTGATTGTGAGCTACAATGGAGCATCAGAAGAAAATAGAGCTGCAACTTACCTTCAAAAGAATGTCCTCATATGTAACATTAGCATAAATGAGGTGCACCTTTGTCTTGTCATTTGGGTTCTCTAGTATGGCTCTAGCAACCTGAAGTGGACACATCAAGGTACATTGAACATGTGATCACCAAAACCTTCCAAGAGGCAACAGCCAAAGACCATTGCAAGCTAAGATAGAACGAAATCAAAACTGGAATAAAAAATATAATCTTGATAGCATACTTGGAACATAGGAGTAATGCCAGAGCCTCCAGCAAGCATCCCGAATGCTCTAACCTGGCCAGGTTGATACCTAAATCGGCCCTGTTACAATGGTATTTCAAACACCAGCAGTCCAAGCCAGATCATTGTTTTTTCATCTCAGTAATACTGGATAGTTAAAACTTAAAACCAACACATTCACAAGATAGTTAAATCATAGCCTGGAAGTTATAGATGAAACAGCAAATGATAAACTTGCATCCACAGTTTTAATCATTCAACTAATTATGAGAAGCATATGAGGCATCGCATCTGGTGGATATGATAGGACATCATGCACACTATGCATCTTGTTTAACACATAATGGAAATAATAATGCAATCGCAATACAAGTATTTACTATCAGGTGGTAATAGTGAAAGTCAAGAATTAGTGTAATAAAAGAAAGAAAGAATCCCTTAGAAGCAAACACACCACCCTCCTTGTTTCCAGAACATGACATTGTTGTCGAAGAACAACACAGAATTTGGTAAGAATTATGAAAAAATGAAAAAAACTTGTTCATTTGGAAAAGAGCATTTACCTTGGGTCCCTTGACGGCAAGATAATGACCGACTTGCATCTCTCTGAAATGATGGGACATCCTTCCTTGTGGATACATCTAGTTACAAAATAATAAAAAGAAATACAACAGTTACAAAGAGACAAAACAAGTATCAATATTTAAGTACTATCCACTAAAATCAAGCCCAGCGAGGTAAAGTTTTCTGGTATGTACCTTAATGACTAATTCGAATTGTCCAACATCAGAATCCAATGTAGTTGGGGTGTAAGGTTTGATAACCTCTTCACCTTGACCATCCTTACCCCTGTTCAGGAAAGAAGCTGATAAAAGAACTAAACAATGACAGGGACAGGTAACAACTAAGGCAACTTTCCATCATATCCATTAATATAATTGAATCCATTTGAATGGTTAATACTTACAAACACTGGATTAAGAAACGATTGACACAGACAAACATAAAAAATTCACAAAAAGATAAGGAAAGAACTGAACTTGCAACTTATATGCTGTCCAATAGGAAGGCCTAAAACAGAAGTAGGCGTAGGAAGTGCAAATGTGAACTTTGCCACATTATGGCTCAACTGAACACGCTTGACAAGTTTAAACTGCTTGAAATTTTCTGGATCTAAGCAGCCTATAATCAAACAGAAAAATTAGTTAGTTTCATAAAACACAACAAATACATTGATAGAAAGAATAAAGGCAAAACAAACTTCACATAAAGCTAGCTCAAATGTAAAATCTAAGGGATTGAGCGTACGAGCAAACGAAAGTACAAAAAAGCTAAAAGCCAATCCACTTAGTTACTCATGCTTTAGTTAATAATGAACTTCAATCTAGGCGCTTGAGAGAATCTCAATTTGCTCATTAAAACCTCATTCATGGGGAGTTCACCAAGTTCTAGCCGTGGTACAACAATACTAGCTCTCCATAATCCATGATGAAGTATAAGGTTCTTTTACAGAACCATAAATCATTCAATGAGAAACCGTAGAACAAAACAGCAAAGCCTATATCACCTTAAAATTAGTAACTCAGAGATACAGTTATAGAAGTATGCAATTAGAGCAACCATTGCTAATAACAATCGCATCAAAGCCTCGTACAGCAAGCAAACTTAAAACGACAACCCATTTATTACCATGTTAGAGTATAACATCTGCGCAGCTTGAACTGCATTCAACATCAAGAACCATCTTTCTCAATATGGATACTGAAGATTTGGAAAACCCAGAACCCAGATTTCATAGAACAATCACAAAGTTGGTAAAAAAAATATAATCTTCCTAACAGAAACTCAATCAACATGCACAAAAACAAAGGATAAAAAAGCACAGAATTAAGAAGAAAAGAAAAGAAAAGCTCAGACCTTTGGGCTTTTTGGAGGAGAAGAGAAAGACAGCACCGATAACAATGGCCACAACAGCCACAGCTACAGCCCCAAGAATCTGAACATCAAGTGTGTGCAAGAATTCTAAATCCATTGGGTCAGTGATACTGATTACCTTACCCTAAAAGAATTCAGCTTTATAAGGGAGTTTTCAGACAGGTGAACAAAACAAGAAAATGAATATCAGAGATGGGTGTTCTATGGAGCCTCTCTTGTCTTTGTTGTGGATCTTTCCTTGCTGCTCTTAAATTTTTTTTTTTTGGTGAAATGCTGCTGTTATTGTTGTTAGTTGCTGCTACAAGTGAACATAAAAGAGTAGAGCAGAGAGCCAGAGTCTGAAAACGTGGTAGGTAAAGACTATTTGACGTTTGGTATGGCCTAGCCTAACTGGAGACCTGTATTGGGAACTGGTTCACCAACCCGCATCTTGGCAGGTCTGGTGGCTTGTCACATTTTATCATTATTTCTTGCTCCTGATTTTTATTTTTATTTTGCTTAAGATTTATTATTTATGTAAGAAATATTTTCCACCCAATTTGACTTTTTAATAGAGTAAAAAATATGTTCTCCATGCTAAGCTCATAGGATTCAATGAAATTTGACTTTTTTTTTTATAATATAATATATATGAGATATGAAATTAGATCCACCCCTTCAAGATTTTATTTCACTTAATAAAATTAATTTAGCACAATATAGGCACACCAAAGGAAAGCGATGTTAATTTATTTTAATTCTTCAGTCATATCATAATATAGGCATACTGTTTCAGGGATGGCATGAAGTGGGTCGTAATTTTTCAATTGTATGTATGTCATCGACTATACTATAAATGTATATAATTTTTATTTTTAATTTTTAAGGTGCAATAAATTATATTATTTTCTTTCTCACGTTAGGTTTCTAATCTTAAGGGAGGCTGTAAGAACATAAAATTTAGTGTGAATGTACCGCTACACTGTTGAAGATTTATTTAGAATATGATAAAAAATAAAATAAAATAAAAAACCCCTAATCCGAGCCATTTTGCAAATCCCATCACCATTTTTTTTATTTTTCCTTTTCTTTTTTAATTTTTTAAGATATTACCATGTTTGTCAGGCTATAACTTTAGCTAGAGGTACTATAATAGAAATTACCATGTAAATAGAATTACTGACCTCCTCAAAATTTATTCTAAGATATGTTATATAGCTACTGCCATCCTATACAATAAACAACAAATAATGCAAGTTTTTTTGGAAGTGTAGTTGCTTTTTAAAGTATTTTTTATTTAAAAATATATCAAAATAATATTTTTTTTATTTTTTAAAAATTATTTTTGAAATCAGCGCATCAAAATAATCTAAAAACACCAAAAAATATTAATTTAAAGCAGATAAAAAATAAAAAAATTTTAATTTTTTTAAAAATATTTTTAAAATGTAAAAACAAACAAGAAATGAGTTACAAAACTATTATATTTTATTTTGAGCTCCTTTATATTTTTTTCAAAGTATAGTTTAACGAAGAAAAAAAAGATTTTTTTTTATATGAACAACACTAAAATTCAGCTATCTCTCCATCTATTGTTATAATACAATATTTTTCCTTAAAGAGATTATAAACTAATTTAAGAATTGAGGAGTTATTTTGCATGTAAAGCTCAGATACAATAAAATTTTATCAACTTAAAATCTGTTTAGAAGCGTTTAGAAATGTGATTACGGTTATTTTTTAAAATATTTTTTACTTAAAATATATATTAAAATTATTTTTTTATTTTAAAAAAATTATTTTTGATATTAACGCATCAAAATGATTTAAAAACACTAAAAAATATATTAATTTGAAAAAAAAATAAAAAAAATTAATTTTTTTCAAAAGTATTTTTAAAACAAAAAAAACATACAGATCTATCCGAATCTAATCAAAAATGATTTCCATTCCGTGCAAAAAACTAATCTAGAAATACATTTATAATATACATATCATAATTTTTTTTGTTTTAACTATAAAGAAGCATCCTCCTAGAAATTCAATTTGCAAAAAGAAAAAGGAAAGACTTCACTTCACTCAAAAAATGTTCATCATTTTATCCCATAAGATCTCGAGTATATATATATAATCACATATTAAATTTTTTTATTTGTCGAAGTTTTTTTATTTTTAAATAAAAATTTAGTAACTGTTTTTAAGGTTGATGAAAGAGAATAATACTATTAAATGGTTTTGGATCTTCCATCAATAAATTTTGGTAGTGAGATTCAATTAGTTGCTATATAAACAACCTAGATTTAGAAAACTCAAGGGATTTTCTTCAGGTATAATATAAAAATATTTATGTATTTATACTTTATTTAGTATACGTGAAACAAAATAATAATTATTTTACTATTATAAGGAAAAAACCTTGTTAATAAAATTGATATTAAATAAATAAAAAAAAAACCTTGGGAGCCCACAGATTTGTTTGTGCCAGCCAGCACATGGTTTCCTGTTTCCACTCTCAACTCAACGACAAAGAGGCTTATCTTCCTTGTCTTGACAATGTCGAAACCTTGTCTCGACCGATGGATGAGGAGATATTTGAGTTAATTACAACTTAAACCTCTGTAATTTAATAAGTTAAATTATTCGATTCCCATGTTTTTAGCTTCCTTTCTTTTCTTTTTTTGAGAATTATTTTTTATATTATATGATTAATAATTTATTTTCAATGTGTAGGGAGTGCTTCACATCCTCCTTAATGGGGATGTGTTTTTATATAAATACATAAAATTAATATTTTTTTATTTTAAAAATTTTATTTTTTATATCAATACATCAAAATAATCTAAAAATATAAAAATTTAATTTTAAATTAATTTATTAAAATAAATAAATTTTTTAAAAAACACAAATTCAATTATATTTCAAAACAACGCCAAAATCTCCTTCGTAACTTCCGCTGCTAATGGAGCAAGGAGGAGCACGTGCACACATCTTCGTTTGATATGGACCTTTTGGCTATAGGATTTAAAATTGGAAATCCATGGTTAGGCCTGACCGGATTGCGTGTAGGATATGGGAATAGGAAAGTCAATATGTCAAGTTAATTTCTTGAAGATTGGCAGATTATATGGAGGGATTTTGTCTGTACGAGAAAGAGACAACTCTATCTTTATTTGAGAAGAAAAGTGTATTCTCTCGGTTTAAAATAAAAATTAAAAATTAAAAATTAAAAGAATATTTCTCTATTTAATAAATACAAATGCGAAAAACAAAAGGCCAAGTAGAGTTTTTGGTAAGTCATTTAACTACCAACACTCACAAAAAGTTGCTCAATATGGTTTTTTCAAGAGTGGAATGATGTTTTGAATTATGTAGTCAAAATAAATAATTGGTTTGATGACACATAGAATAATGTAGAGATTATCTTGTTTTAGTTATAACCCATTTGCATACAGTGGCGTGTGTAAATGTGGATGGTGGTCTAGGTGTTGTTTTTTCAATTGATTTTTATTTAAAAATTATTTGTAATTTGTATTAAATTTATAGAGATTTTAGAATTATGAATTCGAAATTTGTAACCTTAAATCATAATATTCTTAATGATACTCTTGCGAGTATGAAAAAAATAGTATTTTTATTGAACATGAACCTCAGCTTCATACATGTTTCTAATGGTAAGTTGTAAAACATGAGTATTATCGGTCAACAAGAATATAGTGCAACAAATGATTCGAATAGATTAAATTCATCTGAACATAACCTAAAATGTATGTTCCATGGTTCCATTAAAAAGTTAAGGATACACCCTATTAAAATGTTTCCAGGTTTCACCATCAGAAGAGTACACTATGACTCCATCCACTATAGCATCATATGAATGATACCATGTCATATGCTTATCAATCTTTGAGTATAGGAATACAATTTATAGTCTAGGAGTAATTGAGAAGAATTTAAGTTTTATATGTGTAAGAAGAGTCATTCCCTTACTAGCTCCGGGTTTATACTGAGCATACCTATAGATTCTGCACTCGATCAA
>Ga0325411_1006537_pt1 | contig 12791 bp, 8 predicted proteins | sample PopdelMetagenome_13_FD_206181 | JGI IMG/M metagenome (GOLD analysis project Ga0325411, IMG submission 206181) | Populus deltoides microbial communities from Bellville, Georgia, United States - Xylem-PdIQD-R4 | ecosystem: Host-associated > Plants > Phyllosphere > Stem > Wood/Secondary xylem... | reverse complement strand
AACATTTAATGGATTAAATTAGCAAATTCAAACATTTATTTTGAACATATTTGAACACATTCATATCTAAACCCCTAAATTATCACAAACCCTAATATTTTTAATAACTAATTATAAAAGAATAAAATTAAAATTAGGTAATAAAATAAATAGAAAAGATGAAAGAAATTTACCTAAAACATAAAATAAAACAAAAGAAATTACTTGCTTATCTGGATTTAAAGAGAAATTTATATAAGAGAAAGAGGCAAGCAACCGAGGCTTAAAAGAAAATGTGGCTCTCTGTTTATAAGAAAACATTTGGGTAAATATATATATATATATATATATATATATATATATAACTTTTCACTTTTCTTTCCCTGTAGTAAACCCTCACCAAAACTATTATATTAATACCCTATATAGATTTACACTCCTCTTGAATAGCAAGTGATTATAAAATCTATATCCCACCGAAGACGTTTTAATTTGCATCCAAAATATTTTTAATATCTTAAGATTTTCCTAGAAGTGGATATTTAAAAAAATAATATAAGTGCCGGATATCGTGTGATTGAAGTTTGCTTGGAATCTTCACAAAAACCTCTTTTTATTGTTATAGTAAAATTCTCCATGTAAAATCAAATCAATTCTAAAATGACATAGTAAAATTCTAAAAAATATTAAAGGGGCATTTGCCCCTTTTTGTCCTCACGTGGCTTCGCCACTCTATGCAACAATAAAAACCATTTTACATATTATAATGTTGCAAAAGATGGACAAAAAATTCTAATAAAAAATTATAAGGCTACAAAAGTGATGAAAAAAAATAAAGTGTTAACTAAATTTCACTTCTGGAAAGAAATTGTTGTTGGTCAATGACTTACATGTACCAAATATAAGAAAAAAATCTTATATATGTAAATTTGCTTTATAAAAAGAATTTTAAGGTTGTTTTAGATTATCATAAGATCATTCTGTCAAAAAATAGACTATTTGTGAGGAAGGGTTACTCATTTGATTGAATATTCAAACTTAGTATTAATAATAAAGTTAATGTTTATGTTTATATAGTTAAGTTATATTTATCTTTATGTCATGATTGTTTGGCACATGCTAGTTTTAGATCTTTAAAATATATGGCTAAGCATAATTTAATTCCTTATAAAATTAAAGATAAATGAACATATGAAATTGCATTCAAGAAAAGATGACTACAAAGGCTTTTCCTAAAGTTGAAAGAAATACAAATTTATTAAAACTTGTATATTCTGATATATGTGAGTTGAATGGCATCTTAATTAGGGGAGAAATAGATATTTTATAACTTTTATTGATGGCTATTCAAAGTATACTTATATTTATTTAATGAAACGTAAAGATCAAGCTTTTTAAATGTTCAAGAATTATAAATTAAAGTTGAAAACCAAAATAGGAAGAAAATCTAATTTCTAAGGAGTAATAGAGGTGATGAGTATTTTTCCATGGAGTTTTCTTTATTTTGTGAAGAAAACGGAATTATACATCAAACTCGTGCTCCATATACACCCCCAAACAAAATGGTTTGACAAAAAGAAAAAAAGAATAGAACACGTGTTGATACATTTAACTATATATTAGTTAATTCCAAGTTGCCTACTAGTTTATATGGGAAAGCTTTCTCAGTGCTTATCATATATATAATAGAATTTCTTTTAGAAAATTAAAAGTTTCTCCATATAGATTATGGAAGAAAAGAAAACCAAGCTTAAATTATATTAGAGTTTGGGGTTGCCTTGTCTTTTATAGAGTTCTAGATCCTAAAAGGATGAAATTAAAACTTAGAGCTTTAAAAGGCAATTTTGTTGGCTATGCTGAAAATTCAAAGGCATATAGAATATCAGATTTAAGTTCTAATATGATCATGAAATCCATGGATGTTAAGTTTATTAAAAATAAATTTTAAAATGATTCCAATTCAATTAGTAAACTAATTAATAATTCTGAAATTAAAATAGTCATATAAAAATGCAGATTTTGATCCAAGTTCTAGAAATAAAAGAATTCAATTTGATCATTTCATTGAACTTAGGAGAAGCTAGTGTGCTAGAAAAGAAAAGAATTTACATCTGGATTATATATCTTCATAATCTATTGTTTTCTTAGTTGAAGACAACATGACTGATGTGTTTAATAAGATATCAATCTTATTAATAGTAGAAGATGACTCTAAAACATATAAAGAGATAATGATGTCTTGAGATTGCCTTTTGGAAAGAGGTAGTTAATGATGAGATAAATTCATTATTATATAACAATATTTGGACTATTGTTAATTTCCCTTCAAGTTCCAAGGCAATTGGTTTTCAAAAGAAAATATAATAGTGATGGATCAATTCAAAATTTTAAAGCAAGATTAATAGTAAAAAACTTTAGACAAAAAGAAGCAATAAACTATTTTGATACTTATGCTTCGATGGATCGTATAACATCTATAAGAGTTCTTTTAGCTTTGTCATCAATCTATAATTTGCATAGACATCAAATAAATGTTAAGGCAACTTTCCTTAATGATTAATTAGATGAGGAGGTCTACATGGAACAACAAGAGGGTTTTATTCTACTAGGAAATCAACATAAAGTAGGGGTGTTCATTTTCGGTTCGGTTTGGTTTTTAGAGCAAAAACCGGTTCAAACCGGTTTCGCTTGGTTTTTTTGGTTTGGCTCGATTTTGGCTCGGTTTTTTTCCGGTTCGGCTCGGTTTTTTTCCGGTTCCAGGCTTAAAAAATCGAAACCGAATCGAACTGATCGGTTTTTTCAAAATTTTAATCAGTTTTTTTCACAATTTGGTTTTTTCGATTATTTTTTTCTGGTTTTCTCGGTTTAATTAGTTTTTTGATTTTTTTGAACATCTCTAGCATAAAGCCTACAAATTGATTAAATCTCCATATGGATTGAAACAAACACCTACATAATGGCATGAGAAATTTAATTCTATAATTTTAGAATATGTTTTTAAACATAATAGTGCTGATGAATGTATTTATTCTAAATTTACAAGTGATTTTGGTGTGATAATATGTCCTTATATGGATGACATGCTCATTATTAGTACTAACATGAATGATGTTAATGATACAAAGAAATATCTAACCTCAAAGTTCAGAATAAAAGACTTAAATGAGGTAGATGCAATTTTAGGTATTAAAGTAAAAAAAACAAAAACATAGTGAGAGGTTTTGCTCTTGTCAATCTCATTATATTGAGAAAATATTAAATAAATTTAATCATTTGAATATCAAATAAGCAAATACTTTGTTTGATGTTTCCTTTAAGTTAACAGAAAATACAGATAGATTAATTGCTCAAATTCAATGTGCTAGTGAAATTAGTAACTTAATGTATGTCATGCATTGTACTAGACTAAATATTGCTTTCACGGTATGCAAATTTTCCAAATACACAAGTAATCCTAGTATGGATAATTGGAAAAAAAATTATAAAAGTACTTGGTTACTTAAAAAGGACTACGCATTTTGAGTTATATTATAATAATTTTCCAATTGTACTTGAAGGTTATACCGATGCTAGTCGGATAAGTAGTGCAGGTGATAATAAGTCAACCTTTAAATGAGTATTTATTTTAAGAGGTGGAGTTGTTTCTTGGGCTTTAGAGAAACAAACATATATAACTCGTTTTATAATAAAATCTGAGTTCATAGCTTTAATAGCCACATGATAAGATGCATAATGGTTGAGATATATGTTATTGGATATTAAGTTATGGCCACAACCAATCTCAACTATCTCCTTACACTGTAATAGTCAAGTAACGATGTCTAAAGCATTTAGTAAAGTTTACAATGGAAAAACTAAACATATTAGCTTGAGACATGAATATATAAGGGAGTTAATTTCTGACAGGACAATTATCATTGTGTATGTTAGATCTTTTAATAATCTAGCAAATCCTTTTACTAAATGTCTCTTAAAAGATTTAGTTAGAAGTACTATTGCTAGTATGGGTTTAAGACCATTAAATTAAACTTACTAATAACTAAAACCCAACCTTTACTAGTTAAGAGTTTTATGGGTGATAACAAATTATTAGTAAGATTGGTTACACTAATTTGTGTATAAAATTAAGATGTACAAAATTAATATTCAAATTAAAAAGGAGGATGAATGATTGACACTCTTAATGAAGTCTTTATACAAAAAGGAAATTTCACCTATATGAACATAGAAAATAGTGCCACTTTAACAAAAGTTTGGATAAATTTATAAATATTCATGAATTTAGAAAGTAGCACAAGGTCATATTAATGTTAAAATAATGGTGAATTTCTGTTTTGGATTAATTGGATCATGTGTGCTAAAATCATGAAATCTTTTTGCCTCAAAGCCTTCTTGTTATACCCACTGCCCTAATAGTGACATTCCGAGCTAATCGCTGGATTGGTCCGCGTTCTAAAGCGAACTATATGGGAGTTAATCTAGTGTGGCATAGCCAGCATAGCTGGTGCACCTGTAAATCAATCGCTCGACAAAAACTTGACTTGAATTTTATTAAACAATATTTTTAAAACAAAATTTTGGACCGAGCAAATTTTTTTCCTAGTAAAAATATGTTTTTTTATTAGAATAATGGGTTTTAAAATAAAAAAATCAACATTATATGAAAAGTAAATCTCAATTGAAAAACAAAAAAAAACATACCATAATAATTCGGAATCACTAATATAAAAAAATAAGAAAAATGATTAATTTAAAAAACTATATTAAAACTTAACAAAAAAAATTATAAATGAATTGACAATATTATCTTAGAAATATCAAATCTTTTTTGAAAAGACATAATTGGTCAATTTATAAATTTCATTGTAATAATCTCTATTAAAAAGCATTTTATTATAGAATAAAATGAATAAACTAAAACTAAAGAATTAGAAACAAAGTGATAGGCAAGATGGTTTGGGTCTTAGAAGGCCAGACCCTTCCGTCTAGCTTGCACAAGCAGAAACCCATGCACCTAGGCCTATAAACTAGGACCAGATGCTATTTTTCTCATAAACAGGTAGGTGACACGTTATCCACCAATTTTTTTTAATAACAGGAGAAAACACTTTATCTTCTTTATGTCATCAATTGGTTTAGTTTTTCAAGCACCAAACTTGTCTACGGCGACTGAAAATCAAGGTTCAAGATTTTGGCTCAAAAAAATAAATATAAACCTTTTTTTATCTAAAAACATGAAAACAAATATCATGGGCCTCTAAAACCCCATTTCCGGCAACAAAAAAACATTTTAATTAGTTTAAAAATACAAAAGGAAATAAAAACTTTTCTTTATGGTCAATCTATTTTTTTAATGTTAATGAAGGTGAAAACGACATTTCTTGAGTTTCTCTCTGAAATTTGAATCTATAGACACCAAAATCAAAGTTATTAATGATTAAAATCTAGTCATCTAAGAACTTTCTCTCTCATTAACATTTCTAGTGTCTTTCTCTAAACTTTTAGGGACTAAAATGTTAGAACAATAAAGTCCAGGATTAAAATGTAATAACCTAACATAACAAGGATAAAAAGGAAGAATTTGAAATTCTAGGGTTTCAATGGAACTTTATCACATGAATTATGAAAAGGATAATGTTTCTCCCTTCATATTAATATTTTTTCTCAATCTCTTAATTTATTTTTCATGAGAAGATAAATTGTCATTTAATAAAACTGGTTATCAATTAAATGCTAAAATATTTAAATAAACACCAAGAAAGTGAGAGAATAAAAGGAAAGATAGATTCAACTACTTAAAATGATTTCTTTTAAATAAACACCAAGAAATAAGGGTTTTTAAATTGGTACTTGAACAAAATTCAATTGAGTACCTAATCTTTTATTTCTTTTAATTACATTCATAATTGTATTGTAACTTTTAATTTCATGTAATTTTACCTCTGCCAAAATCAATTGTCATCCCCAAAGTTCAATGCCTTTTCAATTTAGTTTTTTAATTTTTTATTTCTACAAATTAACCCTCAATTGACCATTTATTTTTTAATTTTCTTTAATTTGGCCCATGATTTTGGTGATTTCAGTCTCTGAAGCTACGCGTCTTTTTCGGTTTAGTCTTTAATTTTGAACTTCTTTCCCTAATTACTAATCAAACTATAATATTTATACAATTAAGCCCTTTATCTGATAAAATTAGCTTTTCAAAATTGTAATGTAACCCTCAGACTTTAATTTCTTCTAATTAAAGCCTAAACTGTATATTTTTATTTTTTTTCTAATTTTTTATATATTTATACGGGGCTCTAAAATGGGTAACAATAGATGCCCTCTCTTTTCAATACTTACAAAGCTAAGACTTGTCAAGTGTTTTGTGTAGTAAGTTTGTAAATAGAAAGAAAAATGTTCTCCAATGATGATCTTCTCAAAGCTTTAGTTCAGTTCACCTGAACTTTGTCTTCGCAACGATCTCTTTCAAATGTAATTATGATTCAACTGTTTTCGTCAGGAAATGAATTCTATCATCTTCGCAACTTTTATTTTCAACTCCTTTGACCTAAAATCCTAAAGCTCATGAAATTCCCTTTAACTAGAACCCTGGTTTAAACTTTTCCTGTTTAGAAAAGAGTTTTGTTGTCTTAAAAACCCTTATTTATAGCTCAGTCAACCTAAATTTTCTAAATCTTAGTGATTCCCTTTGACTAGAACCTTGTTTTTTGATAGCTATTAGGAGAATTGTATTCTTACACTTATTCTTCTATGCAACAATTTTATCATTTTTTATTTTTTATTTTTATTTTAAAATTTTTATAATAGGACCTTAAAACTTGTTTATTCTTATTTTCTCTATTTTAAAACGGGTTTTTACACTTTAATCTTATGATATCAAGTTAAGTTTGAGATTCTAGGGATTGTGGTTGGATCATGTTTCACTGAGCTAAAATGCTTAAAGGTCTAGCCATCTTGGTGGTCAAGTTGAGAATGGATTTAGAAAGCTTAAGTATCATGCTAAGTTTAATTTTAAAAGGCCTAAATTTCATGCTTAAGTTTTAATTATTGATATCTATGATTAAGTTGAGATTAGTCCAAGCAATAAAAGGTGGTGTTGAGACCTAGTATAAGGTTTATTGGTTAGGTTAGGACTAGGTCTATAGTGTGTGGGGTTAAACCAAGACAATCAAGGTGTATATAAGAGTTAGGTTGAGATTGAGTCCTAAATGTTAGCCTTATGGCTATGATAATTAATTAATTATATGTTTTGATGATAACATAAACATTGGATAATAAAACATTGATTTGATTGAGTTTTGATGTATGCATATCATACTGATTTCTCGTGATGTATTCAATAAATCTTGTAAATATTATGTTATAATGCTTAAATAATTTAATTAAGAATATGTTAATATGCTACATTTAATATAATTGTGTGCCATATGCATTAATCTTGTTTTAATTGTTTAAGTAAAACACAATGCATTATTTATATATATATATATATATATATATATATATATATATATATATATATATATATATATATTCAAGAAATCATTAAACAAACAAGGAAAGGATTTATGAAGATTAAGAATGAAGAACTTGTAAATATAACAATTATCGACTTTGCTTATCAAGGCTTTGTAATAGGGTTTTACCAAATAACACTAGACTTGTTTAAGACATCTTATAATACCTATACAACCTAAACAAACCCAAAAAATCAAAGAAAACCAAGAAAAGACCAAAACAAAAAAATAGGTCAAATTTTGGACAATAGCCAAAACGATCTTACAGTTCTGGAAACGGCATGGCAGTAGCCAAAACAATCCAACCGTTTTAAGAAAACTATGTCTAACGGAGATGACAATAATGATGGTGACGATTGATCTCTTCTCTCATATTGCTCATGACTTTCATATTTCAATTTTTCTTTTATGAACATCTTTGGATTTTACTCTTATAGTTGTATTAAGGATGGATTTAATCTTTAAAAAAATGTTTGTAATGTAAGTTGAATTTAATGTTTTGAATGATTTATCATCTTTGTTATGTTATGTGATTGTTTGAATCATTCTTTTCAAATAAGAGCATAATATTTCTAAAATCCAATATGCATAAATTGCTTTATTTAGGGGGATATTTTAATATATTTTTTTAAGAGGGAGAATCTTTCAAACAAAAATAGAGATATTTTTCTAATAAAAAAGGGGAGAAGTTTTATAGAAAGGGAGAGATATTTATTATTTTGTTTTGTTTTCACATTATGGAGAGAAGTTTTTCTAATAGTTTGATCCTAAACCCGCAAAAGCATAGGGTTTGATTTTGCACCCGCAAAACAATCGTGCGACGGTTTGGTCTTGCACCCTGAGAATACAGGTATGTGATAGTGAAACTCTTGAATGAAAGTTGAAGGAGAGGAGTAGGCAGTTTGTTGCATCTCTATAAATCTTAGTGCAATCTCTCTAAACTCTCGCTTTTTAATTTTCATATTTATATTATTTATTACTTTCATATTTGGTTGAGTGTTTAAAATTGCATGTTATTAGATAAAAAAATTTTAATTTATAGTTTTACCTTGCATACCTAATCTACCTCCCTTTTAGGTGTTTATGTTGCCTTAATCCTAGAACAACACAAAACACTTGGGGGTTGAGCTAGGATTATAGCTAGGCATATGAGGGTCAAATCTAGGGTGACTATAGTTGATCAGGACCAGGTCTAAGACACATGTAATACAAGTTGAGGTGATTATGTGTCGGACTAAAATAGTGTTTATGAAGTTAAAATGTCAGATTGGGATCAAGAATAGGATTAAGTGTCATGTTTGGGTGCCCATTAACAGGTTATGGTTAGGTCTAAGGCATAATTAGTCGAGTAAGAATCAAGTCCAGAGTGTGCTATTTTTGCTTATTAGCTTGGTTTTTTTTATTGGAAAAATAACACAATTTGAAAAGAAAAATAGCAAAATAACATCATTTATATATGTCGTAATTGAGAAACATGACATCTAAGCCTGTCGCTTTTTAGAAACATGATATTTCAAAAAACAAAACTATGAAAAAGATTGCACATTAAGAAAGATGAGAGAGAGAGAAAAGAAATAAACAAAGAGATCTCAGAGGCACACCGAAGCTCCAACACCATAGATATCATAAGAAAGATCTCGTTGAGATGAATCCAACAACATTAAAAATATATGACCAATGGTAACTTGAGTGTGCCACACTTGCTGTTTAAAGGTGGTAGGTGGCTTACTGGTGGAATCATCTAGTCGAGATATTTTTTTATGGTATTGGTGGCGTCATAATTAAAGATTCGGTATGTCTTCGATGACTATTTCTTTACATTTTTTTTCTCTCTTCTCTCTTCTCTCTCCTCATGTACAATCCATTTCATATTAATTTTTTAAATGTCATGTTTCTAAATAGAAAAATACTTGAATGTTGTGTTTTCTAATTATGTTATTTTGCCAATTCTTTTTCAAACTGTGTTATTTTACCAATATTTTTTTATATTAAAAAAAACATGTTAATTTTCAAAAAATCTCTAAAGTGCTTGGGGTTTGAATCAAGATCCCTTGGGGTTAAGCAATATCAAGTAGGGGAATTTGAGCATCAATCTCGATAACTCAAATATAAATTTCAAAATAAACTAGATAAGTGGTTTGCGCTACGCCATAGACTGAGTCAAGTTTTTTCTAACATAAAAAAAATATTTAAGTGATGCTAGCATTTTTAAAGAAGTAAGAAAAATTTGAGACTAAGCAAACTCGGGTGATGCAATAAAAATCATAAAGTAAGCATATCGTGCTTATATTTAATCAAATAATTTATTTTAACTAAAAAAAATATTTAAATTTATTAATAAAAAGCTAAATTTAACAAAGAACAACAAAAAAAAGACATGAGATAACCCAAGTGATTTTCAGAATTACTAAAAAGTCGTATATAAAGAAAATAAAAAAATAATTAACGTAGCTCAATCATTAATTGAATAAATGTTAAATGATGAAACTAAAAAATTCACGAGCTTAAAAAAAGATAAAAAAAAAAAACTAAGAAAAAATTAGGCGAATCTCCTAAACGCAGCAAGTTGATTTCTCAAACTCGCAACCCATAAAATTATAGACCCGAGCTCAATCAATAAACTCAATTCGTGGATAATTTAATATTAAAGGATGAAATCATAAAAAAAAATCAATTTAAAATTTTTTTCAAAGTAAAAAAACATAGCAATCAAATGATTAAGAATAAAATCTTATATGAGAAAAAAAATTGAAAAATGACGAAATTGTAAAAAGAAATTAATTTTTAAAATTATCTCAAATAAAACAAATAAAAATCAAAAGAATCGGGATCAAATCTAAAAGATGACAAAAATTTAAGAGGGAAGAAATTGAAAAAATTCATACTTTTATAAAGCATTCCAAATAAAACAAATAGTAACCAAAAGAAAAGGGATCGAATCTGAAGGAAAAATAAATTAAAGGCTACCTTAAAATTTTATATGGTTAGACGTGAATATCAAGTAGGAGAGAAAAAAAAAAGAAAAAAAGACCATTGACACCAAACTAGAGGCTCATTGGCCGCATGCAGTGCCTAATGATGAAGGAGTCATCACGATAATTCAAACACCGCTAAAAGCTGCGTTTAAATTCCAGACAGCGCTTCACACATTTGAATTCAAACATCACCGATGATAAAGGAGTCTAATATTGTTTTAAAGAAAATAAGCCATTTTATTGTGCTTAGAAAATGTGGAAAGATCATTTTAATCCCGATCAATTTTATAATGACAAGTGGACCTCATGAAAATATCATTTTGCCCTCATTAGCTAGCTCATTGGTTTTTATTATAGAGAGTAAAATAGTTATTGCACTTTTCTAATCCATAATATAATGAGTCTATCTTTATAGTGAATCATTTATCTCCTTTAATTTTTTTAATGTATTATTTAAAAATAAAAGTAAAAACAATACACAACCAAACAAGTTTTTTTTATCTTTAAAAACAATAAGAAATAAAAATGATACCTACCAAATTAAAAAAAAAATCCTAAGAAACGTTTCTTAATTAAAACCCACTTTTCTTATTTTCTTTTACTTTCCTTTTCATTTTCTTTATTTTTTTTTTCAGAATTAATACATTGAAGGTAAGAATGACAATTGGTATCCACAGATAAGATTTTTCTATATTCATAACCTACCCATTACTCATTAGGTAAGTAATTTATATATTCATACTTTATCTATTGAGTTTAGGGTATCCATATAGATATCTATTATTTAACTATTATTCATTATTCAATAAAAAATAAAATAGTAGTATATATAAAGCGAATCTCGTGATCATGTGGTCATGTAACCAACAATCAAGATTGAGATTTGATCTTGGAAAGCCAAAAGAGGTCTGATAGGAGTGTGATAAAATAAAAATTTATCTCAAAGCACCAACATTATTGGAATGAAGTCGAATGATGCCACAAAGCCAATTAATCTTTGATAAGTCAGATTCAGTTCATTTATAAATCAAATAATACAAGAATCTCTTTTAGACGTTAAATTAAAAAGTTCAGAAGTACTATTGATCAAAAAGTTTATGAAACTTAGGATTACAAGAGTTTGAGTTCTTCTAAAAAATAACTCTAATGGATCTATCATTGTGGGCTAAATTGACCCACTTATAAAAATAGCTCAAAACATAAACTACTAAGTCTAAACCCTGATCCAAACAAGCCTTGAATCCTCGTTGAAAATAAAATACTAATTAAGCTCAAACAAGCCTTGGGTTGTAGTTAATGTAAAAGAAATAAAGTTCATAAGTTTGATTCAAGAGAAGAAGAAAACAAAGCAATACAAGTGTGATATAAGGCTTATTTATAGCCTACGATGCTACCCATTGATCCTAAAAACCAATATATCATTAAATACTATCAACCCTTATTTCATTGTGTAGTTAGGATAAATAAGGAATCCTTGTAAAAAAAGAATTTTAGAACATTAATGAATCTTTGTCATACGTGGAAATTATATTGTAACCCATTAAAGATTATTGTAGAACTAGGAAATCCCCAAAATAAGTTGTCACATCCTTATGTGAAAAGGATCTTTACCAAATAGAAAGTTCATAAGTCAAAATAAAGTAAATAAGAAAAATCATACAGCCTGTTCTGACCTATATCTTAAGGCCTTCCCAAACTCTGACTCACCTGAAAGTTTACCAAATATAGAAAAATACCTCTTGAATCTTCTGGTAAAGTCTAAGCTCAATCCAATGGTTTGATTTAGAGTAATGCTTAATAGCATAAAACTAGATTGTAGGAAATTTTACGCCAAAATTTAAATCTGACCTTGCTTAGATCATATTATTCCCTTTCTCTTCAAGATGATTCATCATTGAATCACTAATAGGTTTAATAAACAATTACTTAGCCTTGTATTGAAGCCAGAGTTCTTTCTTGTACGCACTTGCCTCTAGCAACATTGTATGAAAATAGTAGCCGAAAATAATTTCAAATAAGCACGTCTTGTCATTCACTTGCGTTTATATTTTTGAATGGTAACCATTACTACATTTTTTCCATCATTTTAGTGTTGAATTGAAACTCTCCATTCTTCATGTTCTTTATTTGATTCTTTATAAATCTTTGCAATTCGTTCAGCCTCGCGCTCTTTATCTAACTTCATAGAAGCATTATGATCATAAATATTTGAAACATGTAACCTTTGTTTCTCTTCTTTACTCATATTGAATCTCCTCAATCATCCCCACTAATTTGTTACTTCATCGAATCCATATCATCTTTCAGCTCCTTC